>Ga0307509_10003293_pt1 | contig 24796 bp, 15 predicted proteins | sample 10_EM_MG_FD_202245 | JGI IMG/M metagenome (GOLD analysis project Ga0307509, IMG submission 202245) | Populus trichocarpa ectomycorrhiza microbial communities from riparian zone in the Pacific Northwest, United States - 10_EM | ecosystem: Host-associated > Plants > Roots > Unclassified | place... | reverse complement strand
TCAGTTAATATGGGTTTCATTATTTCTTGGCAGCTAATCATGCAGAGTTTTCTCCCTTGTTGGCATCATCTTCACTATGATCAGCTGCCAAGAAATAATGAAACCCATATTAACTGAGACATAAGACCACTTCGCAATACACACCTTAAGTTAACCGCTTTGTGTGACGTCCAATTATTCGAGTTCTTGCGGTAGGCCTTGATGTACACCCCAATCACTTTCCCCATTTTTCCCGTTTATTCTCTTCCCACCACGGTTGCGCCAGATCTTTTCCCTACAAAAAAAAATGTAAGAGCCCTAGTTAGCATACCGCAAAAACTCGCCAAACTCGCTATGCAAGCCCCCAGATTGTGGCCCTCTAATTGGCCAGCACGACGGACGTGGCGACAAGTCTACACTCCGGTTGGCCACAAGTGGGCTTGGCTGCATAGCGAGTTTGGCGAGTTTTTGCGGTATATGCGTGTCTCCCAACTTAAGGCACCTCCTGGGTCACATTCGGAGACTTTGTGAGAGTGTGGAACAATTTCCCAGATATTGGCAGCAGTCATACACGCTTTCCCATATTTGCTTCTGTTCTTAGTTTTATGCTGCCACCCTCGCAACTTGAGGATCTCGCGACGCCTGAACAAACTGTAAGCGAGTAGATAGCACATTAGTGTAGTTGCTATTTATTCTCGTGCAATTCCAGTTGAACTTTTGCCTGCTTTGTACTGTACTCGAGTACACGAGGAGTGCTTCATGCTCATGCTTGCGTAACACCACCTAGCGCCATGTCTTACAATAATCTGGGAGGCTGGGTCCGGTTGCAGCAATTCGTCAAAACATCCGATGCGTTGGTACTCGTGCTGTACTTTGGCCTAAAATAAGTTATGGCAGATGTAACCTAGTGAGACAACCACATGGGGTAAAGAGTAGGACCCCAGCTATGAAAAGCTTGACACGAGCCCAGTTATTCGTTCTCTTTTCCCTCTCATCGCTATCCTGCAGCAACAATTCTTCATCTTCGGTATTGTTGGCTTCGGGATGACATTCGCAGGCTAATGTTGGGGCTGTTCTAGTTTTTGTTCGTTGTCACATTGAGCAATTATGTATCATACCATAGCCTATTTTAAGCGAGAGTATTTCCTTGGTATCAAGATGGCTACCAGTTGGCGCTAAGTTGCCTCTGAAAAAAAATACTACACAACCACGCGTTCCCTCAGCTCGACCACAGGAAAGATTCGCAAACTATCCCATTCGCCCTGCCCATTTCTCTATCACTCGTCCATCCAACCGATATTCTTGACGAAACATCATGGCCCAGACTGAAAATACACACCCCGTGAGACTCGGTGACTGGAATGTCAACGTCAACACCGGCAACATAAATAGCTTCAACAACACCACCATCTATAAGTTCGAAGGGGATGCGCGGATTATGCATTGGCTCTCTCCAACAGAGCCAGGTAATAGACATGACAGCGTGTGTAGCAACCGATATGAGGGTGTCGGGGATTGGTTTTTTCAAACAAGCGAGTTTCAGCAGTGGACTGGAGGTGAGGATGGGGCCGATAAGGCTGCCTTGTTCTGCTCAGGGCACCCGGGGGTGGGCAAAACATATCTGAGGTAAGCGGCCAGATCCCTTTAAAGAAGCGAGTGTCACTGACGGTTAGCAATACTAGTTCCCTTGTGATCGATAGACTGTGTGATCAGGCAAGGGAGGGAGATTTAGTGGTTGCGTGGTGGTACTGCGACTACCTTGCTCAGCAAGAACAGACAGTCGTCAATATAATGAGAGCCATTTTGAGGCAACTTGTGGGCGAGAGGGAGATCCCGAAGGAAATACGGCAGGCATTTCAGGAAGGCAGAAGGCCGCTGCTTCAAGATTTGGTGCCAATGTTGCGAGTCGTGATAGAATCGTTACCTCGCGCTTTCATCTGTATCGATGGGATGGACGAATGCCTACCAAAGGATATCCCGGAGCTACTCGAGTCCCTAAGAGAGATTGTTCGGGAGTCCCCTAGGACAAGGATATTCCTGACCGGGAGGCCCCATGTTAAGGAAGCCGTTAGAAGATATTTCACCAAGGCGGTTGAGATACCCGTCAGCCCTAACCAGGATGACATCAGGAGTTATATGGAGATGAGGTTAGATAGGGATGACCAACCAGAGGCGATGAACAAAGAGCTAAGAGCGGATATTATCAAAATGATTCTGAATAAGATGTCTGATATGTGGGTTGGCGCTTCCCCTCTATCAACGATATATACCTAACAACTGCTGTGTGTAGATTCCTCCTTGCTTCGCTAAACATTGAGGCTATTCTAGAGGAGGTGACAATTGGTCAGAGAAGAAAGAAACTTGAATTGATGGTGGGAGGCAGCGGGTTGAGTGATGCCTACACAGCAACCATAACCCGGATGAAGGCGCAAAAGGGAAGTAGGCCGAGACTCGGGCTTCAGGCGCTGAGGTGGGTATTGTTTTCGCAAAGGCCATTACAAGCGGAGGAGCTCTGCCATGCCTTGGGAGTGGAGATAGGGTCGGCGGAACTGGATCCGGAAGACATTCCCTCCTTACCGACAGTCTTAGCATCTTGTCTCGGTCTTCTCACGGTTGAGAAGTTTTCGTCCAAGGTCCGATTGGTGCACTTCACTCTGCAGGAACATCTTTTAGGCGACCCTACCCTATTACAGAATTCTCACTCAATGATTGCCGAGGTTTGCTTGACATATCTCAATTTTCGCTCCGTGAGGGATCTTTCACCAACTCTGGACTCAGCCCCTTCAACAATGCCCCTTCTAGAATACTCATCTTTCTACTGGGGGCAGCATGCGAAAAGGGAGATGACGGAGGAGATCAAAATACTTGGGCGAAAGTTTCTCGATATATGTAGTAAGCATATATCCATTCGGCTACTAGAATTAAGCTCTGATCGAGGTAGGCGCTACTGCCCTTATATTAATGGAAAGGGAAGACTTACTGGATTTATAGGACTCGACAGAGTAACATTTTTCGGGATCTGGGACGCAATTGCTGCTATATCTGAAACGGATGGAGGTGACGTTAACATAGCTGACTGGATGGGGAGTACGGCTCTCGCGAGGGCAGTTGTGGGGGGGCAGGAGGCTGTAGTAAAAATGCTTTTGGACCGAAAGGACATCGATCCCAACCACGGAAACATAGGAAATGGGTGGACGCCACTCCTGTTGGCAGCTATGGCAGGGCGTGAGGGGGTAGTAAAGATGCTTTTAGAACGAGATGACGTCAAGCCCGACCGATCGGACACCCAATATGGCCAGACACCACTTTCGTGGGCCGCTGAGAATGGGCATGAGGGGATTGTAAAGATGCTTTTAGCGCGACCCGACGTCAGTCCCGATCAACCAGACACCAAAGATGGCCTGACGCCCCTCGCGTGGGCGGCCAAGAACGGGCATGAAGGGGTGGTACAGATACTTTTGGGACGAGAGGAAGTCAATCCCGACCGTCCGGACACGAAGTGTGGTCTGACACCACTTTCGTGGGCTGCTCAGAAGGGGCATGAGGGCGTCGTGAAGATGCTTCTGGAACGAAAGGACGTCAATCCCAACCGACCAGACACCGAATATGGCCAGACCCCACTCTCGTGGGCGGCTAAGAATGGGCACGAGGGGGTCGTGAAGATGCTTTTGGATCAAGAAGACGTCAATCCCAACCAGGGAAACATTAGAGATGGGTGGGCGCCACTCTTGTCGGCAGCTGTGGCAGGGCGTGAGGGGGTAGTAAAGCTGCTTTTGGGACGGAAGGACGTTAATCCCGACCAACCAGACACCCAATATGGCCAGACGCCACTCTGGTGGGCGGCGGAGAATGGGCATGAAGAGGTTGTAAAGATGCTCTTGGGACGACCAGACGTCAATCCCGACCAGCCAGATATCCAATATGGCCAGACACCACTTTCGCGGGCCGCCATGAAGGGGCATGAGGGGGTCGTAAAGCTGCTTTTGGAGCACAGGGGTGTCCGCCCCGTCATGAAAGATAACAGCCACCAATCCCCACAATCGTTAGCTCTCTCCGTCGGAGATGGTGGATTAGCGAGGATCCCACAGGAACGGGACAATCCTGATTCCCATAGAGCTAACCATGGGGGCCAGGCCCCCGCCCCGCCCTCCCCTGGACCTGCGAACGAGTTTGAAGCCGATGCGGGGAGCGGGTCTCTTGATACTAAAATAGACGTTACAGAATTCAACGGTCAACCTCCGTCCCCGCCGGCAGCCGACGCAGCGCGGGCCCGGTTACCAGAGCGCCCGGACCCTATTTCCAAGTCCTCAGATCACGGCCTCTCCACCCGGCTGTCCTTGTGGGCTCGCTTTATTTCCACCCCACTCCGAAAGCTTTTCCGGCGCCGAAGGAAAACCTAGACCTACCCTAACAACCCCAGGCCAATCTTCACTCTCCCTGCCCCATGCCCGTGCCCTATTATCATCCTCTTGTTCTTATTTTCTCCTTTTCCCTCACCTGCTTCCTCGTGAGTAGATATATTCTTATTCCATCAGTACTTGTTAGCTCCGGGGGGGTGGGTGGGGGGCATTGGTATTGCCCAGGGTTGGATATAAATGTACATTAGTGAGATCATATTTCTAGTCTCTGCTAGCTATTCACAGTTTATCTATATTTTGATTTTTTCCCTGGGGTTTTTCTTCTTCTGGAGTTCGTGCTAGCCTTCGTTCTGTCGTCGTGTGTTCTCACTGTTCATCCCTAGTTAGTGATGGACACGATTATGATCGAGCAGATTATGGGGGCTATGCTCGATCATGATCTGATCGATCAAACCCAGTGACCCTGACCGAGTGTTCGAGCACGGCCACTGCTTGAGCATCTTCGAGTATAGTCGATTATCGTCGACAATACTTGAGTATCATTGATTTTTGTGTCCATCAGGAATGGGAAACTAATTCAATATAGATTGTGAGTATTTACACTTGTGGTATAACAAGAACAGAAGGTCCCTACCCTATCGGCCACCTAGTGTATCATGGTAATTTGTGGTCTAGAGATACTGGTAGTATGGACTAGCTTCAATAGACCTGAAACGATGGGAGTGGTGACATTATAATTGATGAAACCTACCGTTGATTCATATTTCGTTTCCACTATGTCTCATATCTTTTACTGTTTCGCATTGCTAACAATATCTGAGGCACTCATGTCACGTACTACTACTCGCTCTTGTGTCATGTGGAGGAAAATGGTTTCTAGTTTCTTTTTCGTTGTTTAGTTATTGGAGGATAAAGCCGGATCTTTTCCCATTGTCTTATTGGAATTATGATTCTTCACTCGTTCACGTCTTTACTCTCTTTATCTGTCAAATAGTCAATTGAATTGGCCTCCTATCCATACACCAAATTAAGAATAATAAAGTCATTAGTTGAGATGGCAGTTTGTTGAAGAACTAATAGTGTAAAGTCTGACAGAAAGAATTGGTATCTAGTGTGTAGGTAGGCTCCCTTTTTATAAGTTCATGGCATGACCCGATCAATAAGATTAGTAGAGTGATCAGTCATGAACCAAGATGATCGAGTATAGTTGATGATGGTTGAGCATGATCGAGCAGTACCCCTGATTGTGCATATCGAACAGATCATGGATAATCTGCTTGATCATGATCTGATCAAGCAACCCCTATGATTGAGGCTGATACAGCGGACTATAGTCGGCCAAAACTCGATCATGATCTGCCTGTGTCCATCACTATTCCTGGTATTACATGCTTGGTTAATTTGGAATTTGTCACCCGATTTATAGGTAGTGGTGTGTATTACAGTTCCGCCTGTCGCAAATAGTTTGGTATCATAGGAATTGTTTTCATTACAAGTCAGGGGGGAATAATCCCACGGTCATTCCCGCCATGCACCAGTCCGGGGGATGGGTTGGGGGCCCATCGGTGTCGGGGTCCCAGAGGCCCCCGTGATGAAGCAGGAACAGATGAAGTGTAAATTGCAAGCCAGAAAGTACCCAATTTAGGTGCTTCTGCTATATATCTTGAAGGTAATTCCCTCCACTTCAGCAAAGCGATTACTAGCAACACGTTTATACTCACACGCAGTGTTCCCTATTTAACAACAAGGTTGAAGCACAGCGGATTCAAAGGATTTGGAGTTCAGATACGGATATATGCAAGTTGATTTGTATATAGCTGATATAAAAAGAGGTAACAAAAAGAACTAGTCAAAAGAAGGGACAATTGAAAGTGATCAAACGGAAGTAAAGAATAAGATAAGACGAAGGCAGACAGGAACGAGATGCGATGAAGTGATAGTAAACAAATCAAAGGGAAAACAAGCTTCCTAATATCCTAACCTTCCATCGGGCCATGTTACCTGCGCATGCACCATCTTTCTTCTCGGTGTCTCCCATTCTGTAGTCGTGGCGGGTTGACTTCTGAACTAGTTCCGAGGTTGAATCAGAATTCCCGAGGGTATAAGGCAGCCAGGCAATGAGGGTGAAGCCGAGGATGAGGTTGTTCGGTTATCGTGAGTATTCCTGTTTCAGTGCCGTATAATTGGTGTTTGGAGTTGTCGCATCAAGTATGCAGGGTCGATGTTGCAGGTGGTATGGAGCTAGTAGTGGTGTAACAGCTTTTAGGCACTGGTGTGTAACAGACGGTGGTAGATGGGTTTCTCGTCCTGCGAGGATGGGAACATATGCATGTGGTGAGCAGCCCAATTTCCAACATTCCCAAGCCTCCGGTTCGTCCACTTTCGGGTGAGAATAGTGTTCCCAAGAGGTCAGTCTGGTTAATGTGGCTCTGGTTTTGAAAATCCTGGGTGAGTCAGGCTTAAATTATTAATGGCCGCCAAAGCCCATAGATGCCCAGACAGCCTGCAGACGGGCTGCAGGATTTGCACTGTTGATGACTTAGAACATCAGAATAAAGCAAGGAACTTACAGCGCCATTCCTAGATTTCGCTTAAGACAAGTTAATGTCGTCAACTGAGCAACAACCATTGTCTTCCTATCCACACTACGCGACCATGATCCTTCCTCTCATCACTTAGCATGATTATTTGAATTAGCTCCCTCTCTGATAAATTAATCTTAACTGAGATACTTTCGCCAGCCTCATCTTCACTAAAATCTTATGTCTTCTCCAACTAACGTCTGGGATGGTGATTTGACACATGTCCGGGATCTGAGACACGGGTTTCACCGTTGCTTCCGGTCTGAAAAAAGTATTTATTCAACAATATCTCCCCCAATTCATGTCCTTCCAAGAAACCAAGACCAGTAATGAAAACCCTGATCATGAGAGAGTGTTACTGAAAGAAAGTAGGTTTGAAAAAATTCTGGAAGTGAGTGAAATTGTAGAATAGTAGGAAATAAAAAAAAGGGGGTATATATATGAGAAATTGAGGATTTGAAAGGAAAGAGAAGAGTTATGACTTCGGGGACGGAAGCGCATATGGAGCGGCATATTATGATGTAAGGATTTGGGCACAGCAAATATACTACTAGATCTACATGTATGGTGGGGGGTCGTATCAGGCGTACTTCACTCATTCTCGCTTAGCTGCTTATCCTCGCTCTTCTCAACCTTCGGATCAATAAAGATAATCATGGGAGTATTAGATATAACTATTTCCCGAACTCTGATGCGCGGTGTACATGGGATAGGGGGGGGTTTGGCGGGTTTTCGCTCTGGTGTACTTTTTTTCCAGGAGACTAGAATACGGAGAGCCTTTTTTGCATCTTTGATGAGACAAGCATCATGTAGGCGAATGAGTTCAGCTCCATTAAGAACTCTGGCAACTGATAGCTGCCCCCTATCAGTAGTATTAAAGAGCTTGCTTGTTGCCTGAAGTTGTCGATTGGACTCCTGATAGAGTTCCTTATCCGCTATCACCATTTCCCACTGGTGGCCTAATTCTCGTAGAATTCCAACAACCAGATCCCATATTTCACCACTCTCTTTAGATCCACCTTCGTATCCTCCAAACTCACAAACCCAATATATCTAGCAGCCTCTTGCCTGCCTTAACCTTCCCTCTAATATCCCATGCCGTTTGAGGGTTCCTACCAACTCCAATTGTGGTAAGCTGCTTTATTGCTGGTGGTGCTAGTTTACCATGAACCCGGCAGGGATTCAGTGGCCAAATACCTATAGCAGTGAATGCTTGCTGAATACTATGAGAGGTCATACTTTTGGTGCGTGCCTCAGCTAAAAAAGGTATAAAGACTGTCTTCCTTATCCCTTCCTGGCTCTGGCCTGACTGGATATGGTTATGGACTGCCAACCCATAAAAATGTTGATAAGGTGAAAATAAACCGACATCTAAAGGCTGTAGTAGATGGGTTGAGTGAGCGGGTAAGCAGATAAGGTGGATGGATACCACTCTCAATACAATACTGAATGAATTTGAAGCTATTATATGAACTATGACCATCTAAAATAAGAAGGCGCGGTTGATTCACCCCCACTATGAGTGCCGATTCTAGATCAAACAAATTGTACAACGACCGCATGGCCAACTTATTATCTGTCCAGCCTTTAGGGCAGTAGCTGAAGTGGTAAGTAAGTTCAGCTTCGGTAAGAGTGCGGTACCACCCCAAGTAGTGCCCCTTTCCTTTGTTGATAATGAACGGAGAGAGTGCGATTCTGCTCCCTAATACAGTCTCGATCACCGAAACCAGCTCTCTTTTTCTGTCATGTGTAACTTGTTGATTACGCCTCCCCGTTGACAGATAACCTTAGCCCTTGCGGCCTGCCCCATCCAGAAGCCCTTTTCATCCATGTTAAATGTTTGAGCTCCTTTGAGACCATAACAGTGTATAACACACCCTAACTTCTCAAAATTGTCTTGCAAAAGTCGAGGGTCATTGGCATAAGCCCTCTGTCGTTCAAGGTTACAACTGAGTTTGGAGGCTAGAGTTGGATGGTGGTTAAGGAAGCAACTGATTCACTTCTGTCCCAATGGTGCTGCAATTATCCAGGTTCGCTTTTCTTCCCAATGGATTGCCATACTGTGAACCATATCTAACCTTGGGGGAAACCCGCGATTGTCTTGCTCTTCACACGATTTAACAATGGCTGACTCCTCCGCTGCTGTTAGACACTGTTGTTCTTGGTGTGATACAACCCGGCTCTCATGGGTTCCTGCGATCCGCCCCTAGAGTATTCGCTTGTTGACTTCATATTCTTCTGCAGCTTCACCTACAGATATTGGAATATCGACTAACCCGAGGGCCTTGAGGGCTCACCGGAGGCGTTCATCATACTCCGATACTTTTCGTTCGTTAACCTGACCAATCTTGTTTACTGTTTTTGAGTTTTGTTCATCTTCGTACACAGCAGTGGGGTTACCTCCTCAAGACACCCGTGTCTCATATTACGCGAAAGTGATGTGACACATCCTGGTCTTGTGTCACATCACAGCCTTTCACGTTAGGGCATTATTGATATTATGCAGGATTCAGAGAGCAACAAAATAGAATAGAGGTAAAGATATCCTCCTTCGATATAAGAGCTGCCACTATACCTAAAGTCAACCAAGGTCTATGAGTGATAGCATCTTGCAGCCCTGACCCTAATACCCTGAAAGTTAAGGTATTATGGTCAGGGTTGAAATACCTGAAGCCTGCAGGCAATCCAAGCGGGGCCAGGCTTTATTTTTGGAAAGCCGCTAGTCCGCAGTCAGGGGTGTTCCTGAAAAGGCGCAGAAATTTGGTAACAGGGAATGTACAACGTTGACAAAGAGGAGTGCTTGGGGATGCAATAGAGTATATCAAAAACTAACTTCTAACTTTCTTCTTGACCTGCCTTTCTACAATGATGGGCAGATGGGAGTCTTTAAATACACGATCAATCTTTAGTCTTCCACGCATCTGCCCAACACAATCATGCTATTTCCATAAGTTTTCACTGAACATCTACTACCCCGCTTTCCCCTCTTTTCTACCCCGCTTGGGGATCATTAACCCCTCTTCTCGCAACCATCACCGTATGTCCGGTGAGGGGAATTCTCTGATTCCCATTCTAGTACATTTTATTCCAAGGATTTGAGGGAATTGGAATCCAGAGAGCGCCGGTGATTCACAAGAAAAGCCAGGGTCAGTCAGTCCCTCCCCAAAAACGGACAGACTGGCTACTTGAGATTACGTGACAATATCTAATAGTAGCAATATGATTGTATTTAAGCATACCATGACAGAAGAAGAGATGGAGAGCACTTTAGTAATCTCTGTCTTAGATGCTGAGACCGGTGGAATCAGAATTTCCACTGTTTCGCTAGCCCAGGAGATAAGAGAATCTCGTGCACAAACCATCATAGTGCTACTACCAGTAGTACCGAGGGGAATAAAATTGGATTCACAGGATGAGAGTCATTTTGCTGGAATGTTCTTGACACCCAAACCAAGTTGGGCCTATAAATCTGTTTTAACTGAACTCCAATATTGTTTCACAAAACTACATCAAGCTATGGTTCGGTTCTCGGTGGTATCTTCTACTGACTATGCTATGCTCCAAGGTTCCGAATGGTCTGACCGGTCAAGTCTCAAAGGCATGACTAGCATGTCTATCTGAGTGAATATCTTTGACAAGACTTGGCCAATAGCTGTAGTACAGTCTGGTCAGCATTAGTCCATAACTACTCCATATAATGGAACAGCATATGAGATGTGGATTAAGCCTGGGTGAGGGAACATGCTTAGTCTATGACAAATATTAAAATACGCTAGATAATGTCTGTGACTGTGGAAGCGTGTATAGGAAAGCAAAATATTTAGTAGTTACAGAAATGGGAGAAAAGTAAATAATTTCGGCTATATTTATTGAGTTTTGGCTATACACTTAAATTATTAAACAAGATATAATTCAAAAAAATGAGATTCAATAGAAAATCAGATAGCAATTTAGATATGTGATATACAGTAAGTTACCAAGTATCTAAAGACGGGCCCACCAGTAAAACATGAAATCCATAGCAACTGATCAGCATTTAGCCCAGAATTGCCCAGAATTGCCAAGAATTGCAAAGAGAACCTAACTAGGTTGAAATTGTATATATTCAGGAAATAGAGAAGATGTGAATAGAGTAGAAATTCATAGAATAAAGTCAAGTGTTTTAAAGAAGAATGATATTCTAAGTAGACCCTTGAGCTAGCGATATACTATGATAACCTTTGTACAATCGTGTTTGAAAAGTCCTCGTAACCACAGAGGTGACTGTGGTGGGGTTGTAATATGTGCTATGTATCACTACCACAATCATATGCAGCTTTAGGAAATAGTTACATCTTGGCAAATACAAGCAGCATGCACCCTTGCATTTGGAAGTTTATGATTCCTATAACACCCAATTTGAGAACAACTGGGACATTGCTGAACTTGTAGATATTGGCTGAGGCTATAGAAAGATAGCAAGACATAGGTGAATGGCGGTCTTGACGGTGGGAGGAGTGGTTAAGCAGTATGGGGCTGATAGTTCTACTAGTGTACAAGATGCACCTCACTCCAGCTGTCCAACCAAGATATCTTCTCTTATTCAGCAGCAGGTTAAAGCTCTAGTTGAAGACAACCCTCAAGCGTAATTAAGTGAAATTACCGAGGTGGTGCAGACCTTAGACTTGGATGTGGTCGCTCTATACTTAATAAAGTTACTCAAGATCTTGGTTTCAAGCTCAGGATTCCTGGGAAAAAGACCTTCATTGATGCTTTTCAGAAGGTGAGATGCAGGTAGCTCTAATACTTGATGAAGAATTTGATTCTGCATTAATTGATTTAACTAAAATATAATATATTAGGTACTAGTGCCAGTGGCAGAGAAAATAGAAAGAGAATAACTAGTGGAAATGTATCTGGCTTAAAGAGGTCAGAGTAGAGTATACTGCCTATCAACAAGGCAGAAAGGTGTAGATTAGACCTGGTGAAGAACAACAAGAGCAAAACCTTCCATCTAGATTCTGATTAAGCAGGGAAGAGGTCGGATGTTGGGCTGCATTTGGCTTTGAGAAGTGGACTTTGCCTATTCGGGTACGAAAAGATACCTTCCAAGCGAGTTACTCTATGTCTACCTGTCAGGCTAGATGTAAAAAGGTAGTTAGAAATATGAGTGATATTTCATGATTCTATACACTTAATTCAACCTTTTCGGCATGATAATAAGATAAAATTCAGTTCTGTTTATGTTTTCCTATTCTGGTATTTATATACACCCTTCTGGGCTTTTTATCTCCTGCAAAAACAAACATTTCAAAAAGAATTCTGAAGATCAGCACGTGGAGAGATAAGTAATATTTCATGTTTACAAGGAATAACTCTGTAAGCTATGCCCCTTTCGAAAGGAAAGTTTCGGAATATCCAGTTTGAATAGCCCCCCGCATCGCCCCTCATATTCGGGATGTTTTGTCAACCATACAGCTGCTTGCTAAGATCCTCAATAGCCAAACTCAGGGTCAGAAATCCTCCAATGTCACACAAAACTCTAGCAATATACCACAACTCAACAAACTTAAGAAAATTGAAAATCATTACTTCAAAAACAAGTTTAAGATATTTAGGATCTCTGAACGTTCAGAATATTAATAAAACAAACCTTATTTCTATTAATTAAGTAATGAAAAAGTTGTTGTGGAATGAAAGTTGTGCTACTCTCTCCACAGTGTGGCTTTAGTTGCTGTGTACAACTCATACTTTTTCTAGTGAAAATTTTATTTTTGTATTTAAAATTTTCCTCTCATGTGTACTTCTCATCATGATATAAAACTCAGCATGTTTTCAGTTCCTCAACTCTCTTTCGTAAGCTACTTACTCTAGAATTTCAAGAAGAAAAATGTATTTTACTAGAAAGAAATACAATGCTTACTTCAAATTTTGTTTTGTTAAAAAATAATTTTCTTGAGAAAAGGAGTCTAATAGAGGAAGCTTAGTTCAAGTAGAGACTCTCTAATAGGAGAGCTATTTTCAAAGAAAACTATGCAATACAAGCATTGCAACAGTTCGATGAGAGATATCTGTCTAAATCTAGAGACTATAGGGGTATAAACAATCCAAACCATGGAACCAAGAGACAACGTTGACAGTCTGAGGACAGACGAAGAGAAGAGGGGAGTAGTGTAATAACCCTTCGATCTGTAGCTACAATAACTACCACCTTAGCCCAAATGGTATACCAAGTGGTAACCGAAGGTGGTATGGTCTAGTATACTTAGTATACAAGAATGCTGGTTAACCTAGGGCAAGACCCAGGAAACAGTAGAGTAGCCTTAGGTACTCTACTAGGCAGGGTAACCTTTCGGGAGAACGTTTGCATAAAGTAAAGAGAACTATGGGAATGTTACACAGATCTCCAAGACGACTTTTGTGGTCGACAGGAGGACTTCTGGAGCGGTTATAAGCATAAGAGGACAAAGTTACCCTACCTTGGGAATTTGGCCATTATGCCCATGGGACACAGTTACCCTACAGAGGTACCCAAGTTACCCTATCTTCACTGGCAAAGTCATTCTGGAAGTTAGAAAGATTATTTGCCTCATATTCTATGGGCTCTTAGATGTTCATGGGCGCACACACACTTGTATAGAAAGGCCAGCAGCCTGAGCAGTGGTGGCCCGAACCTACTATTGAACTTTGGAGGATTGAGCTAACACCCCCCTCTGGCCCCAGTGTTGGGACGGCGTGTCATAGGCAGACGGCTGGGTAGTTACTCGTTTGCTAGTAAAATGAGGTCATTGGAGCAGCTGCCTGAACACGGTATATGTCATGGCCGTCTGTCTGACTGAATGTCTTTCGCAGGATATATAAGGGGAGTATGTTTAACCACAGTTATGGTGGTTACCAATATATGGTCTCTCCGGCACCTAGGAGTCTATCTTAGCCTACGGGTGGTAGGGTAGTCCTCCTAGTGGTACTTAGGTAGTCCAAGGAGGCCAGGGCGCTTTCGGGACAAATACCTCAGTAACCAGCCGGGCTCTTCTCCCTTTGATTTGTAGCATTACTATGGGTTGTCAATGGACTCTAGAAGGATGAGTCTTATTACAGTAGAGTATGTCCCGAGAGGCTGGCTATAGGTAGCGCCCATTTAACCAACTATCGACTACATTCCACCAGGGGAGTGTAACCTACTCCTAAGTATCTCGAGAATCCCAAGTAGAACTCTGGAGATACTGATAGGATAGGAGAGAAAGTCTCGGTGGAATATCTTCAAGAGATATATGGAAGATGTGGGACTAATAGAGTGACCGTTCAACTTGTAGTATATTAAAGAAGAGCGTTCCTGTGAGGCTTAAGAGACTGAATCCTTATGGAATAGCAGGCTCTTTAAATACAAACAAAACGTAACCAAATATCCTGTGCCTAACGCAAACACTTACTCTGCTGAGATAGTATCGAAGCAAACAACGAAGTCCTAGAACATAGGTATAGAGGTGACTGGATGTAACTAACAAAACCAGTAATGGAATCAAACAATAAGGGATCACTACTAATGTTCTAATCCAGTAGTACTAGTAGGAAAGCATAAGGTTGCCTAAAGGGTACAAGGGTAGCAAAGGGTGCTATAAGCGAACTTAAGAGTAAATAACCCAATAGGAAACTATAACAAATAAGGAAAGTACAAGGTAAAAGGAACCATGCTACTATTGTAGAACCTCAATAGGAAACATCCAACATCAGGTAGGTACAGTAGTGACAACAATAGGCAGATTCTGTTATAGGGAATTGCATGTCAAATTATCACCTTGGATAGTCGCGTAGATTAAATGATGGACTATATAGCTTGTATAGACGAAACTACCACTAGGCCAGTGAGTCCACCACCAAGGTATTGACTCCGGTTGTTGTCATAACAGTTAGCCACTAGTATGACTTCAATAGGAAGAGTTTTTCCACCTGCAGTTGTTTTCGAGATGTATTGCAGATACTTATATCCTATTGATGGAGTTAGGTTACCCAAGTTCGTTCAATACTTCCGGCAGGATAATTCCTGATGGAGGGTAGACCTCGGACAAGCCTGAGCCAGATAGGGTACTCGCAACAAGGTCGGAGTAGTGGTGAATATCAAAGCCTTAAATCTGATATCTACGTAAGTTTAAGTGTTTGGCATTCTACTTCGATAACCAACTTTCCTCAAGAGAACTTATTGAGTGAAGCTTTCAGCTTAACATTATTAAGTTTTACCGTTTGATTCTTTTTAATTATTTTCCTCATCTTTATCTTCTACTTTGGGTATTTAGTGCGGTCGCAACCTTAGAGTTCACCTCTCTATAGGGTGCCCCCGTTACACCACTATATACTGGTGTAAATTGCTGTATACTCTATCTTTAGTATTGCTTACCTTGATCAATTTAATTTATCATTTGATTTCAGCTCCAGAGCTATTTATTTATAAGCCCACGAGCTTGTGCTATGTTTAGTTTTGTATGTTGATCGTTTTATTAGGAATTTGAGTAAAGGAGCTGTTATATAAGCTGATGACAGCACTGAGACTTGATTATAACTCTTAGGTTTCATGTAGGATGACTTGTCTCATAGGTAGGTGCACAGCCTCGCACTTATGATGTTTGCAGATTATGTGATTACTATCACTTTAGAAGAACTTCTGTATTTAAACCTCTCTCATAACTAGCAGCAGAATTGCAGACTTCTGCAGTCTTCTAATTTATGAATATAGTTAAATGAAAGGTTATTGTTTAGTCCCAACTTGGCCTTAAACTATGAATTCCCTATCTGAAGGTCTCTTCAAGCCTCTCTTAGAGCCAGCAACTAGAAGGTCAACTACTAGTCTCTTTTGTACCTTCATTCAACAGAAGTAAACCTCTTACACTTTACACAACAGCAGCAACATTTGCACACCATCTATACTATGACAACAGATGACCCAGCACAGATACAGTTTCACATTACTAATAGTTCTTAGTTATATGGCAGTTATCTTTTATGTTATAATATTGTTTTGATCTATGGTTCTCATATAAGTTAAACTTGTAGTTTATCATTATGTTATAATTGGTTGAGGGTTTGTAAAACTCACAATTGTGAGTCATAATAATAGAATTACTCTTACACATGACTAACAATATAAGTTAGGAGCATTTACGCATATCATGCGATTGGTGCATATGATATGTTTTATGAGTTATAATGAGTTTAAGGTATATTGAGATGGATTTATGGGGATGACTCATTATGAGTTATAGGATCATGGGACCCATGATGTATGAGTTACCAGGGTTAGGGTTGTATTGGAAGAGAACATAGATAGGTAGCATCTGACATAAAAGGATATGCTCTTCACACAACTCTCTAAGTACTTTCCTACACTATACTTTCTATACAACCTGGTCCTCTTTAGCTTTTACTGGTATGTAAGTAACCCTCCTTCTATCATATGGACAGTCCTGCATCTCTCACTCATGGAAGTAGAGATTATAAGATTAAAGACTATAAGTTAGTCTGATTGATCACAATGTAGGACAACTATATAATAGGGGTCCTGAAGTGATTATATAAGAAGATCGATACATGTTGTATTAATCTCTTCCTAGTAATATTGTTACAGAATTATCTATTGGATATGATATATCAAGAGAAAAACATCTACGAAGACAAAATATCTCTGCTATACAGTACATCCAGATAGCATCAACTAATCTCAGGAACAGGTTATTTAGTTCTTCTAAGGGTAGGCAAATACTTTTATGTTAATCTTTACAGACAGGATAACTTGTGGAGAGTTCATAATATGATAGGGCAGGAGATACCTTTGACAAAATGGCCTGTAATTATACTATACCGAGAGGGATATTTTTGGAGTGATCCCAGACCTGCATGGGACCAATTATCTTGCTACATATTTTAACAGGAACCTGTCTGGAGAATGGGTGGAACAGTGAGCAATGATATTGCAGATCTAAAACACACCCCACTGCGAGCTTTCCAGCTAGACAAGATGGGCAATAGATCTTGGGACCTATCTCTTCCAGATTTCCTGTGTGCCTGTAATCAAGGTCAGTTGGCATATCTTTTATGAAACTTGAAAATGACTGTGTAGGCTCTTGGTATGGATAACACCATTATGAACACCGGGAATACGGCTGCCTATAAGGGTCATGTTCTTATAGACTCTATCATGATATCTTGTGGGGAGTGCTCCTATGCTGCCGCCTTTCATGTATTCGATAGCATTGAACACTACAATGCATACACTCAGATTATTATCTTACCTTTCCCCATCAGAATACTAATTTTCACTAATTATTTCAGAGTGCCCAATCTTGATCAAAAGCATCAACAAGTGTGCAACCATGCTAGCAAACTCGGAGATGTACAGGTGGCCATAGTATAAGATGCTTCAAAGTAACCTTATGAGCCTCCTGAGCTTTCATAATAGTACCAACAGTGATCAACATGAAAGGTTTTAGCCTAGAAGGAGGATATTCTGCCGGCAACCTAAGCATATCATTGGCTTTTTTAGTCCCCAGTCTCTAATCTTTTGGATCTCCTGCAAAAGCCGCCTTCTGATATTGTTATCAGTCGTATCCGGGGCAAATTCTGTTAACTTCAGTACCTATAGTCTGGCTTCTTTCCTTTCTTCTATCTCTCTGCTCTCCTGTACTTTTTTTGCATTTTCTTTCTTGAGGTTTGGGAGTTGAATATGATAGCTCAATTGTGATTGTTTTATATCAGTATATCTAGGGAGGAGCCCTGTGATAGATTGTGGTGTTTACACCTTTTCTGGATGAAGAAGGAGCAAATAATGACTGACTGAGATTAGTCCTTCAATAATATTTCTCTTGCTTGCAAGCAAGTTCAAATGAAAGGGTAAGACTCACGATTACCAATGGCACATGATATTCTTGTCAAGTTTTGCAATAAACTAGGAAATCATTTCCGGAACTCTTGTGCTATGATGGAGCAAGCAAGATATAGTTTAGGTGGTATATCTCTGAAGGTTTATGCACCAAGTAGGTCATATCATTTATCAATATTGTTTCACAATTTAAGTGTAAAGTTCTCCAATTTGGCAGGTAATGCTTTGAATTGTAAAGAGTCGGGTGAAAGTAAATACAGATCACACCCCAACAGGCCCTATGGACTTGGCAACTTAAAGTCAAGTTTTTCTGAAAGGGTGAAACAACTTACTCCCAGTAGTAACACCAATCACAGCAAGGGTAGCTATCCAATTATGAGATTGACGAGTAATTGGCCATGTTGAATGAAATATATGTTCATTAGTGCAAAATAAGACTATACTAAACTTTTAAGAAATATATTCATTGTGCATTGTTCTATCACTGCAGAGATTTAGATGTACATCTAGAAAACAGGCAAAAGATAGCATTTTTATTACTTAGATTAGCAAATAAGCTATGTTTCGAGAATGGTATGATGCAAAGCCTCTTTCACGCCTCCTGCACCACAGGAGGTATCACAGATTTTGAGTAACTTTATGATCTCAGATGACTTCAAATGTCTAATAAGCTATTGAAATTCCAGCCAGCCAGCAGAATATCCTCCATTCAGTTCTGGGGGAAAAAGTCCAAGATATTGGACCTGTTTAGTCAACTCTTTCCACTGTTTAGAAGGGTTCAAGCGATAACCAGAGTACTGTATGGTCCTCTCATGTACTACAATAGCTAGCCAAACAATGCAGAGTTTGGTTAATATGCCTGAGGAGAGCCCCAACCAGATATGATAAGATGCAACACTTGAGTCTATCCAAAAAGTGGTTCACCAAGTTGTGAGAGTCAATTCGGTCTTACGAGTGATAAAATTCCAGGCTGTCAGAGACATTTGTGTAAGATATTTATGTCATAGGAGCTATCATCTTGTTTTTGTTCTCACTTATAGTGGGCATATTTTGGAATCTCAACTTGATTCCTTAGCATATGAAAACTAATATTATTGCTCAACTACAAGGCGAAATGGCCAGGAAGGAATTCCACAAGCAGGTTTGTAATCTTGATCTTTGTACTCTCGGAAGTTGGAATCAGATCTGGCCTGATGATTGATTATATTAGATCTGGAAAACCTAATCTAACTATCAGGTGAATCTACCTTCTTAGCAGGATGAATCTGATTTGATTTCCAGCCAAGGCGATATATTTTCTAAATGCAGTAGAGATCTTAAGTCTACCATGCCATAATACATTCCTCCTATTAGGAGGTTCCAGTCATGAGGGGTCTTGAAGGAAAGACAACTTAAATTGGAATCAAAATTATTTAGCATCTAGATAATGTACAGTGCCAATAGGTTTACCACTAAGGTATCTGCATAAGAAACACAAAGCCTAAGCATCTTCTAGTTTTCAAATCCTAACGATTCCAATACCTCAATTCCTACCCTTTTTACTTTAATAAAAATAGTCTATGAACAAGTTGTAGGATATAATTCTAAGAGACCAATTGTCCAAAGCTGGGGACCCATATATTAAAGAAAACTAGTTAAGAAAGGAAAGGAAAAGCAAGTAGACCCATGATAAACAACGCTAAAGGGAAATACAGAAATCATTGTCCTCTCCCTGATGCCGGGTTCGCTCGTTCCACTGGCGGAGGCTTTGGTGCTGGTACCGCTGCTCTCGCCAGGGGAGATTGTTACCGCCGCACTATCCCTTGTAGCAATGAGGGGGTATGGGGGTTATGGGGGGTAGGCGGGCAACAAAGAATGCGAGGTGTGGAAAGCGAGGAAGCATGGTGAGCTTGTAGTCTTGAGACCTGGGGGAGGTATATGTACGGAGGGTTCACGGATCCCGTGCGTGTGAGCTACGACCCCGCGCGGGCCGGGCAACCGGCAATACCTTTTTCCGACGTCCTCCGAGGCGCGGCTTGCATCCCCCAAGCCATATCCTCAACGCTTTGTCCAATTGGCAATGGGTTGCTTCAACTGGCCATTCAAATATCCCTAGTGTTGACATATCTCTAAAGGGTTTAGCTGAACTACCCAAGAAAATCTAGAAGATGCTGGGCGAATACTACACTGCGTAGATGGTTTCATTCCCTCAGTTTTATTCAATTATTGAAGATCTTCTCATCAATGGTGGAAAATATCGACATTACTTATCATGTCCACAAATGATTTAGGAAGATACATGCAAGGCTTGCATGTTGGGCTTGATATTAAATTGAGGGAGGAAGTCAGAGTGACGACAGACCAAACTTGCTCATCAGGACACTAAATATTTAAATGTTGGCTTATAGCTCTTGAAACCAAGATGGAGCTTACCCAAGCAAGAGCTCCTAATAGAGTCTTACTAGGATTCAAGGGACATCTGATTTGTAAAATATCTAAACAAAGAGCTATTCCCAAATATTTTGTGCAATACCAAGTGCAAATTCTGGTCCTTGCAGGAAGTGTAGCTGGTTGGAGAATTGTAGTATGCAAAACTTTGGACAACAGATCTGCAGGCTTACAAGGCTAATATGGACAGAAAATAGTGAGGTACTCACGTTACTTGTAGCAACTGTGTTGGGGAATCGCTAGCCTATAGAGACGAGAGAGAAATCCTCATACTTGATAACTAGGTTTGTTTATTGACACAAAGTCCTATTGACTTCTGGAATTTTGATCAAATTTAACAGAAGATTAGACATGATTACCTGAAATAAGATACCTTATCAAAACCAAGTGCTATTCCCAGAGTAGGCTAGATATCAGAATAGCCAATCCAGAGACACGGGTAGAGTCTGGTTAGGGTACTGGAGTACATACCCAAGGCAGCAAGTGTCGAGAATACTTTCCTGCAATAGAAGTTTACACAAATGTGGACACTTGGCTGGGCACTTGTTATCAGGCTGCAACAGCTAAGTTTGCACGAAGCCAAAGTGCATATTGCCAGAAACTTTAATTTTATTTTAATTTTATAAATCCTTTTCCATTTTATGTTCTATATGCTACTTTACAGTCACTCTTGGTGCCCTCTATTCACCTCTTACTTAAAGTTCTTCTCATATTTGGATAATTCAAACTCAAGAGTTTGGCCTTTATTTCTTCATTATACACTCATTTTAGCTTTTCACTTGGGCTTTATTTTCAAGTGAAATATATATTTTACTTTGGTAGCAAAAGATTTTAGACTCAGAGAGTCAAACTGCTAGTTTGACTTGATAAATTTCTTTTAGCCTTCTCCTTACTAATGGCCTAGCCTCTTGGTCTTGTCCTGATCGCTTTGACCCCTCTTGCTTATTCTGGAGCAGGCCCAGCCTCTGCTCCAGGTCCTGCCCACTCCTACTTCTCATGTCAGAACTATAGGGCCGATCCAGTCTCTTACTCATCCTCTTTCCTGTCTAGCTATACCTCCCTTTCTGGGGAGGCCAACAATGTTGCCAACATCCTTGGTCATGCTGTCTGGCTTACCCGCTTTCACCTAACTTCCTTCCCGACTCACTACAACACTCTCACAGATAGTTTCCTAGATAGCTAACTTGCTCTTGTTGAGTTGTCGCTCAACTGATTGCCATGGTCAACAGCCTAGATGTCTCAATAATCTTCCTCATCTCCCAGGTTAAAACCCTCCCCTCTGCCCAGGAAGTGACCTCTGCCACCCTCTGATGCCCAGTTATATCTAACCTTAAAGCCTCCCTCAAAGACCTGTCCTCCCAAGTTGCTGCTCTCTCCTCCTACCCAGCCACCCAAGTGTCTCCACCTCCACCTTCAGCGCCATACCCTCCTACTCGTATTGCCTAGACTAAACATACTTATCAGAAAAAGCGATTTGTTATCCACCATACTACTCATAATGTTGCCGCCCTGAACTTTTCTTTCCCCTCCAATGAAAGTAGTATTTCAACTGAAACATACACAAAATGCTATCCAGACTTTCCTCAAGCTGTCATTTTGTTTGCCTCACCCCAAACCCAGTCAGAGGAGGCCACATTATACTCTAATTGGTACCCAGCCACATTGCTCTTCCATACTGGCATTCTATCAGGCTTTACCATCTCTGATCCCCCTTAGCGACAAGAAGCCTCCTGGGCACAAGATGCCAGGAAGGGAAATAAAGGCAAGAAGAATACCACCACAGCATAGGTTGCTGTGTCCAGCAAAGATAGTGTCCCTAAATGACTGCCACCACTTCCAGCTGCAGAATGTTGCTCCTTTGTCCCTCATCTTTCCCCAACCCTCCCCAATGATTCCTGTGTCATGACTGCTACCCTCCCAAATATCATGGCTGCTTTCATCAAAGAGACCAACTGCTCTCTACCCTAGTCTCTTACTGCTTCAGTTAACTGAAATGGAGTAGTCACTTTGACTGCCAACCCATATACCATATCCTCAGCTTACTCTACTTTTTTGACACAATGACAAAAAGAATCCATCAGAGCTTTCATGTTGGTAATAACCCGTTTCTGGTTTTTAGAACTGTATCAATAAATGTCAAGCTTCATATCCACAACCTTTCTCTTTCAATTCTCTCCAGTAAACTTACTGAGCTCTTTCTCCTACTTCTTCAATCAATTAATAATGATTTTGATGTACCCATATTTGGGACAAGATTCAACCAGGCAAGATCTTGTGAAATGGTCATTAATGTGAACCATCTCTGTCATTGTGGTGGTCGACCCGCTTCATGTATCCCAGTTTGACAAATTACGCTGTCTTTTCTTTTATGCTGGCATAATTGCATCTACCTACTCCGCCTCCAAGTTCACATAGGCCAAAATGTGCTGATGTTTCGGTTATTCCGCTCCTCTGTACAAAAAGGAGGCTTAGGCCTGGCATATCTGCACCCTTCCTCACAACCATTCCGGCCACAGAGGTGTTAACCAAAGCTGCCCTTAAGTGGGTTTTGAGAAGTCAGTCATGGAGCTCTATAATGCTTGACCTCCCCTTTGTGTCCACTCTGATAGCCCTCATGCCTTCTTGGATGGGTCTTGATCTATCCGCCGTGAGATTCTTGCCCCTCTTTGTTGCTCAAGAGATCCAGACATACCCGATACTCCTGTTGAGTGCCTCTCACATCCCACACCTCAACGGCTGCCTGCTGCTCCTACCGTTCTAGCCATATCAGCCCCACATAGTCCATGTTTCTTACACTCAAGTGAATCCACTGAGCCCAAGACTGTCAACCTCATTCACAATGTGTAATAGGGTCACTCTAGAGAGAGGTGAACTCTAAGGTTGCGACAGCACCACAGACTCAAAGTAGTTGATAAAGATAAATAATTCAGAAGAATCAAAACAGTAAAACTTAATATGATTAAGCTGAAACCTTCACTCAATAAGTTCTCTCAAGGAAAGTTGATTATCGAAGTAGAATGCCAAACTCTTAAACTTAAGTAGATATAAGATTCAAGCCTTTGACATTCACCACTACTCCAACCTTGTGCGAGTACTCTCCCCCCTTCCTGGCTGTTTGAGGTCTACCCTCCATCAGGAATTATCATGCTGGAAGTGTCAGACCATCTCAGGCACACTTAACTCTGTCAATAGGATAAGTGTTTCTGCAATGCATCTCCAATACAACCGCTGGTAGAAAAACTCTTCCAATTGAAGTCATTTCAGTGGCTAACTGGCATGACAACAACCGGAGTTAATATCTAGGTGGTGGACTCACTGGCCCAGTGGTAGTTTTGTCTATACTAGATATACAGTCTGTCTTCTAATTTACGTGGCTACTCAACACTATATTCAAACATGCAAGCTCTCCCTGTAAGAAATTGCCGATGGTTGGCTCAATGGGCACTACCCACAACCAGCCTCTCGGAACATACTCTACCGTGATAAGACTCAGACATCTAGAGTCCACTGACAACCCATAGTAATAGTAATACTACAAATCAGGAGGAGAAGTTTCAAGCTGGTTACTTAGGTAATTGTTCCAAAAGTACACTGGCCGTAATGGACTACCTAAGTACCTCTCAGAAGACTACCCTACTGCCCGTAGGCAAAGAGAGACTCTTAGGTGCCGAAGGGACCATTTATGTATGACCCCATATTTGGTGGTTACTCATACTCCCCTTATATATCCTGCAAAGGACATTCGGTTAGTCGGACAGTGACGACATATACCGTGTTATGACAGCTGCTCCAATGACATTCTTTTACTAGCAAACAAGCAACAATGCAGCCGTCTACCCATGATGCGCTGTCCCAATGCCAGGGCCAGAGGTGGGTGTTAGCTGAACCCTTTCAAGTTCTATAGCATGTTCGGGCCACCCCTACTCAGGCTCCTAACCTTTCCAAGCAGGTGCGTGTACGTCCATGAATATATAACAGTATATAGAATATGAGGCAATTGACCTCTAGGTACCCTGCTTACTTTGCCGGTGAAGGTAGGGTACCTTTGGTTCCTCCGTAGGGTAACTGGAATCCATAGACATAATGGACAAATCCCTAAGGTAGGGTAACTTTGCACTCTTATGCCTTTAACCACTTCAGAAGTCCTCCTGTCAACACTTAACATTGTCTGGGAGGCCAGTGTACCGTTCTCCTAATTCTCTTGACTTTATGCGAACTTACTCCCAAAAGGTTACCCTGCCCAACTGAGTATCTGAGACTACTCTATTGTCCCCTTGGCCTCGCCCTAGGTTAATCCACCCTTTTTATACTAAGGCCCTGTCCTTTGCGCTACTTTTATAGTATAAAAGTGACTTTTACGGCATCAATTATGGTAACTAAAACTTTTCATATGGGGGTGTGTTCACTGCATACAAAAATATTGTAATATATTTTTATTTTCACAATATATTTTTATAGTATAAATATAAGAACATTCTATATAGGTTAAGGGCAAGAAGAAAAAACCTATTATTATTGTAGGGTAAAATAACTATATGAGAAAGTATAATAATTGTATATAACAGATAATAAATTAATTATACTGTTGAAAAAGAAAATCATTG
>Ga0307509_10003292_pt1 | contig 24802 bp, 29 predicted proteins | sample 10_EM_MG_FD_202245 | JGI IMG/M metagenome (GOLD analysis project Ga0307509, IMG submission 202245) | Populus trichocarpa ectomycorrhiza microbial communities from riparian zone in the Pacific Northwest, United States - 10_EM | ecosystem: Host-associated > Plants > Roots > Unclassified | place... | reverse complement strand
ATAGAGGGAACCGTTTTATCAATAGTCTGTAATCATGTATGCATATGAAAGCGAAATAAATGATAGATATCAAGAGTTCAGAAGAGACTAAATTGTGATACCAGTAGTGTAGAGGCCGCGTGGCGGGTGGGCGGTTATAGGCAAGAAAGTCATAGTAATGAGTCGGGTGGATGAATACTAAGAGGTCTGGCAGGGAATGGCTCAAAGGGTAGGGAAAGATGTCAGGCGGTCGGTATAACATCTGGCGGACGGTATAACGTTCGGCGGACGAGAAGAGTGTGCAGGGTAGAGGGAGAAAAAAAGAGGAGTAGGAGAACGTCCGGCGGATGCTGGAGAATACGCAACGGGCGTCCGGCGGAAGGGAAGGATGGGGAGGGTGTAGGAAAACGTCCGCTGGATAAGGGAGGAAAAAGGGGGGGTACGGGAGCGTTTGGGAGAGGTTCAGAGGGAGGGGAGTATCATGGGAAGGAACTTGGCGCATCTGGGAGGAGAGAATTCGCGGTCGAAAGGCTTCTGGGGGAGGTGGCAGGCGAACGGTTGCTTCCGGCGCTGCAGGGGGGAGGGGTTTTGCGCTGGGGGTATGGTTGCTAGGCAAACTGCGCCAGGGTGCACACGCTGCGTCCGGACGGAAAAAGGTAGCGCCCGGACGAAACGAGCCCGGGCGGAAGCACCCAGAACTGGGGTTTACGTTATAAGCGCCTGGAACGTCTGGGGGACGGGGCAAACAGGATGCAACAGGGCGCAGGGCAGTTTTTTTGCTGATGCCGTTCCACCCGCGCAGATCCCTGTGCGCCCAAGAACATCTAAGAGGACATAGAATGTGAGGCAATCGACCTCTAAGTTCTAGGATGACTTTGCCGGTGCAGGTAGGGTAACTTAGGTTCCTCAGTAGGGTAACTGGGACCCATGGGCATAATAGCCAAATTCGCAAGGTAGGATAACTTTGCCCTTTTATGCCTTTCACCGCTCAGGAAGTCCTCTAGTCGACCACAGAAGTCGTCTTGGAGATCCGTGTAACATCCCTATAATGGTCTTGATCTTATGCGAATGTTTTCCCGAAAGGTTACCCTGCCTAATAGAGTACCTCAAGGCTACTCAACTATTCCCTAGGCCTTATCCTTGGTTTACCAGCTATGTATACACTAAGTATACGATACCATACCACCTCTAGTTACCACTTGGTATACCATTTGGGCTAAGGTGTTAGAGATTGTAGCAACCTATCGTAGGGTCGTTACAACCGCTAGGTAAGATCTCTCCCAAGAAGTGATAGGAATGCAAAAGCTAACTCTACTCTAGCGCCTAGAAGGGCTGATGAGATAGATGACGGACATGAAGCAGTAATATTCCCCACCAGAGGTACACTATAGTGAAACCAAAATCTGGCTATAGGGATAGCGAGATTGGTTGAGTTTCTTTTGTTACATTGAGAATGGTTGGGGTACTTTGTTTTGCGCTAATGTTTTATTTCCTTTTGCGATTTTACGAAAGAGTTATTTGCTTATCTCATACTGTTTGGAATTTTGGATTGAATTTGGTGGGGTTATGTGTTAATTTCGCCAAGCAGGACTTGACTTAGCAATTGACGTTATTTTGCAAGTTTACCTAAGGAGGGTTGAATACCCGAAATCATGCTGGCATGATAGTAAACAGCCAAGCAATTGAAAACCCGTAAAGTTTCTCCAGTGATAAAAGTTATTCACGCCCTGTTGTGGCCGCTCTTGTGTCGAACGGCAAGAGACATTGATTAGCTATGGTAAAACCATACCAAATTCTTCTGGAAATTTACTAACCGCAATGTTTAGGGACAAGAGACCCAATAAGCGGTTGAGGCTTGCAGGCCCACCGCCACATACAAGATCCATTCACGTGAGAGTGAGACTGGAATAGAGCCACAACCAAGAGAGGCTAAGTGGTGAAGCCCTCTTGTTGTTAGATAGTGGCGCTACTGGCGCTGTATTAAGCTGTGATTGGGTTAAGAATGCCCAAGTACCTTGTGTACGTTGGAAGGAACTGACATCGATTTTAGATGCCCATGGAAACCACATTCCAGGCTCTGGTCAACACTATACCACTACGGTGGATATGTACATAGCAGACCATATGAATAAAATGCAATTTGAAGTCTCAGATATGCAGGTAGGCAAAGTGAGTGGTTACCTGCCAGTGTCGTGGCTGATGGACCACAACCCAGATATTAACTGGGAGAAGGGCTGTCTTAAGTGGCGATCAGAATATTGTAAAGCCCACTACCCAAGGAAAGAAAGGCGCTTAGAGTTCATTACTGAAGAGGAACTCTTAGGCGTAGATCCAGACAATATCTTTGTCATGGGCATGGCCCGTTATACTAATGAAGATGGCGAGGACATCAAGATTAAGATTCTTCCTAAATATAGAGACTATGTAGATATATTCAGTCATGAGAAAATCAATGCTTTGCCTGAGTATAGCAAATACGATCATCACATTGACTAGATTCCTGAGGCCAAATTACCAGATGGGCCTATATATCCCTTGTCTAAAAAGCAATTGGATGCGCTTTGGGATTATCTTAGGGAAATGGAAGAGAATGGAAAGATTAGAAGATCTTCCTCGCCAATAGGCGCCTCTATATTGTTTGTGCCAAAGCCTGAGGAACACTTCGGTTATGTGTTGATTACCGAGGGTTAAACAAGATTACTATGAGGAATAAGTATCCATTACCCTTGATGAGCGAGCTTCGGAGTAGGCTCGGTAAAGCCACTATCTTCACTAAATTGGATCTGAAGAACCGCTATTACCTTATCCGCATAGCGGAAGGTGAAGAATCGAAGACCGCTTTTAAAAGCCGGTATGGTGTTTATGAGTACACCGTGATGCCCTTTGCGTTATGCAATGCACCATCAACTTTCCAAAGTATCATCATTCATGTATTCAGTGACATGTTAGATGGCGGAGTCATCGCCCATATGGATGACATATTAATCTATACGGAGACAGTTGAAGAACATGTCACCCTAGTAAGGCGGGTCATGGAAAGGCTGAGAAAGGCACGCCTTGGTGTTAGCATTAAGAAGTCAAGCTTCCATCAACGATAAGTAGAGTTCCTTGGGTATAAGATATCCGATAGAGGAATCTCTATGACAAGTGAAAGGTTGAAGAGATCCGGGCTTGGTCAACAGCCGAGAAGGTCATCGATGTGCAAAGCTTTATGGGCCTTGCCAATTTCTATCGTCGGTTCATAAAAGGTTTTAGCAAGATAGCCAACCCATTAACGGAGGTGACAAAGAAAGGTATCAAATGGACGTGGACTCCTTCATGTCAGGATGCTTTTGACAAATTGAAGGAGATGTTTACCACAGGTCCGATTCTGCCACACTTTGATGACATTCGTCCAACTAAGTTGGAAACTGACTCAAGTGACTTTGCATTAGGAGCAGTACTATCGCAACTCTTTGAGGATAAGAAGTGGCATCCTGTGGCATTTTATAGTAGAAAGTTCTCTCCAGCAGAGAAAAATTATGACGTCCATGATAAGGAGATGGCAGCAATGGTGGCAGCCTTTAAGGAATGGGCATATATGTTGATGTCGGTTGATGATCAGATATTGGTGTACACTGATCAGATGAATTTAGAGTACTTTAATACTACAAAGACTCTAAACCGTAGACAAGAGCGCTGGGCAGAATTGCTGCAACTGTTCAATTTTAAGGTTGTTTATTGAGAAGGACGGTTAAATGAAAAGGCTGAGGCTTGGATGAGGCGTAGGGACTACCGCCCAGAACGGGGGAGTAATTCCGAACCTTTTACATTTTTTCGCCCTGGACAGTATATTGGAGAGGAGCCTGTCATCTTCTAACCACATGTGTTGCAGACTTGCCAAGGTTTTCGGTTGCCGACAACATTTCATGAGGCTCTTATGAAGGCAGCTGATAGTGATCAAACCTATTTAGCAACGCTAAAGGCACTCCTCAAAGGCGAGAGTAAGGTCAATACAAATTTTAGTATAGAAAAGGACTTGCTCCAGTAAAACAACAGGTGGTACTTCCAAAGAATAAAAGTCTAAGGCGAACGATCATGGAGGCAGAACATGACTCAAAGATTGCTGGACACTTCGGACCATACAAGACCATTGGTAGGATTAGGGCTAACTTCTATTGGCCAAAGATGGAAGAAAACATTACAGAGTACGTTCAGTCTTGGGATGTATGTCAGCGTAATAAGGTCATCCGGCATAAGAAGTATGGACTGCTAGAACCCTTAGAAGTTCCTATGAGACCATGGACTTTATTGTTGGGTTACCAAAGTCCGATGGGTATACGAAGATATGGGTCATCATAGACAAGTTCTCCAAGATGGCACACTTGATACCACTAAGGACTGAAGAACATATTAAGGAACAGACCGTGACATTCGTGAAAGAAATCTGGCGCCTCCATGGGCTTCCTGAATCTATTGTTACTGACCATGATACCCGATTCACATCTAAGTTTTGAACAAGCCTGATGCAGCTATTGCAAGTAAAGCTAAACCTCTCTACCTCATTACACACAGAAAGCGATGGGCAAACTGAAAGGGTGAATCAGACACTAGAACAATATTTAAGAAGTTATTGTTCAAATCAGCAAGAGGATGGGTATCACTGTTGCCTTTCGCGGAACATGTGTATAATATTTCAATGTCGGAATCAAGAAAGGCAAGTCCCATTGCAATAAATTATGGATGCTCCCGACACACTCAGTGGTCGGGGATAGTTTCGGATAACAAAGAAATATACCCAGACAGCGACCTTGTTGTAAAGGATTGGGAAGGCACATGGCAAGAGATCCCAGAAACTATACAGCAGGCACAGGCAAGACAACGGAAATGGCATGATCAAAAGAGACAGCCAGCTCCAGAATATCTCACATGAGAAGATGTCATTCATGGCAGAGCTAAGAAAGCGGATAGGGTTATGCTAAACCGCAAGAACCTCCGTACAAAAAGGCCTATGGAACAACTAGACCATAAGATGTTTAGTCCCTTTGTTATCAAATACAAGGTGGGGTCTAGGGCCTATGAGATTGAGCTGCGGGAGGGATGGGACATCCATCCTGTATTCCATGTGAGTGTGTTGGAACCCTATTGGAGGATCCTGTGGGCAGGCCTCAAAAGATAATACCAACACCTGACATAGTCGACAATGAGCCTAGCTATGTTGTTGGGGAAGTGGTTGATAGCCGATGGTATGGGAATCCTAAGTCAATGTTTCCACCCCGCTTTGTGCAATATATGGTGGCTTGGGAAGGGTAAGGTCCAGAAGAGAATTCTTGGGAAGCGTTCGAGATGTTGGAAGATACCGCAATGCAAGCATTGCAACAGTTCCATGAGAGGTATCCGTCTAAATCTAAAGACTATAGGGTTATAGAGAATCCAAACCGTAAGACTAAGAGACGAGGTTGACTGTCTGAGGACAGACCAAGAGCAGAGGGGAGTAGTGTAACGACCCTACGATAGGTAGCTACATTAACTACCACCTTAGCCCAAATGGTATACCGAGTGGTAACTAGAGGTGGTATGGCCTCGTATACAAGAGGCTGGTTAACCTAGGACTGAGTCTAGGGAATGGTTGAGTAGCCTTGGGTACTGTATTAGGCAGGGTAACGTTTCGGGAGAACATTCACATAAGGTCAAGAGAATTATGAGAATGTTACGCCGACCTCCACGACGAATTTTGTAGTCGACAGGAGCACTGCCGGAGTGGTTAATGGCATAAGAGGGCAAAGTTACACTACCTTGGGAATTTAGTCATTATGCCCATGGACCCCAGTTACCCTACTGAGGTGTCGCAGTTAGCCTACCTTCACCGGCAAAGTCATCCTAGAACTTGGAGGTCGATTGACTCACATTCTATGGGCTCTTAGATGTTCTTAGGGGCACACAGAGCCCCGCGGGGATGCCCAACACCAGGGTAACAGTGGTCCGAATATACTACTGAACTTGGGCGTGTTTAGCTAACACACCCCTCTGGCCCCAGCATTGGGACGGCGCGTTATTGGCAGATAGCTGCATAGTTTCTCGTTTGGTGATAAAAAGAGGTCATTGGAGCGGCTGCCGTAACACCCTATCCGTCGTCGCTGTCCGTCCGACTAAATGTCGTTCGCAGGATATAATAGGGGAGTATGGGTAACCGCCAAAATGGAGGTCCCCCATATATAGTCTCTCGGGCACCTAGGAGTCTATTCTAACCTACGTGTAGTAGGGAAGTCTTCCTAGTTGAACTCAGGTAGTCTCAGAAGGCCAGGGTGCTTTCGAGACAAATACATCAGTAACCAGCCCAGACCTTCTCCCCTTGATTTGTAGCCTTACTATGGGTTGTTATTGGACACTAGAGGTATGAGTCTTATCACGGTAGAGTATGTCCCGCGAGGATGGCTATGGGTAGCGCCCACTTAGCCAACCATCGGTTACATCATACCGGGGGAGCTTGCATGTCAATTTATCACATTGGATAGTCGCGTAGATTAAATGATGGACGGCATAGCTTGTATAGACGAAACTACCAGTGGGCCAGTGAGTCCACCACCTAGGAATTGACTCCAGTTGTTGTCATACCAGCTAGCCACTGGTATGACTTCTATAGGAAGAGTTTTTCCACCTGCGGTTGTATTGGAGATGCATTGCAGAAACTCATATCCTATTGACGGAGTTAAGTGCACCCGAGTTGGTCCGACACTTCCGGCAGGATAAATCCTGATGGAGGGTAGAGCTCGGAGAGACCCTGAGCAGGACAGGGTGCTCGCACCAGGTTGGAAGTAGTGGTGAATGTCAAAGGCTTTAATCTGATATCTACTTAAGTTTAAGTGTTTGGCATTCTACTTCGACAACCAACTTTTCTTCGAGAGAACTAAATTGAGGGAAGCTTCGAGCTTAACTATATTAAGTTTTAGCGTTGATTCTTCTGAATTATTTACCTTATCTTTATCTTCTACTTTGAGTGTTTGGTGCGGTCACAACCTTATAGTACACCTCTCTACAGGGTGCCCCCGTTACAGTATATAGTTAAGCGTACTCGCTTAACTCTGTTCTGAGAATTGTTGTTTTAGCCTAGAGTTTGGACATTGTTTGATTACAAGTTGCTTGTCTGGTACAAGAAGCATTCGGTGGAAAGAACAATGTCTTCAACTATGGCGGTGTCCCAGTCTTATTCTCGTCCTGAGCGGATGGCTCGTATTGAACGAGAAATATCTCCAACCTCTGCAAGAGCAGACCTAATGAGGTTATGTTGGCGGCCAATCCAGCAGCGCCCGACATATGACATTGAGATTGATCCCACATTTGAGATTGAAATACCTTGTAGGGTCAGAGCGATGGAGATTGATGACCCTTGTGCCTTCCTCCAAAGTTTCACTCATGATCCGTCAGTAGGACGGAGAATACCCCAGAATAGACGACGGAAGATGACTTTCGCTGATTTCACAAAAAAGATCTCGTGAACCATACATACTTGAGGAAATCACACTGCAGATGCAACATGAACAAAGTCAACTCCTGAATCTTGCTAAAGAGCATCAGCATGCATTTGAGACTCAGATCGTGGAAAACGCTAATAGTTGGATGGAATATCAGTGAAAGAACTTCCGCCAGTTAGCTATGTCCAATCTGATGATTCGGAAAAGGGTATAAGTCTTGGAGCAGGCCCCTCCCTAGGAGTACTCCATTGACGCTGAGAATAACGTGGTTATGAATGTTGCCCCTGCCCTTCCTTTGGCAATAGAACCCCCTCCTCATTATGCTGCCGAAGTCACTGCCTGCATGATTAATGAGACATAGCAACCTTGGTTGAATGAATTGGGTTGACAATTCATCGCACTGCAGGAGCTGCTTGATGAATTGCAAAGGCACGTGACCGACGCACATGAAGGTCGAACCCCTCTCAAAGTGGCCTTCAGTGAGGTTGTCCGATCACAGGGAACAACCCCTTCGGTCAAATACATCCGGCCATGGTCACGTCCTCTCGGGCTTACCAAATCTAGCTCCATTTCGTCGGGGAAATCATCAAGACAGAATTCTCCACAGCCGCCACCTCTGGAGGCTGTCCCCACAACCGCCTCTCCCTTACCACAATCGTCAACAGTACCTGCCCCTCAGGCAGTGGAACAAAGTACGCCGGCGATTCGTATCGAACGAGAACGACCCCTTCCGGTAGCAGGGCAAACCCCTTTACCCACCACTCCACAAGTCCCAGGTGCCTTTGTTTCGGCGATAGCACCACCTGCACCAGCAAAGCCTTCGGGTAATGTTGGACCTCCCGGTTTTGCCCGAAGGTCAGAGGGGCCAGCCCCTTCCGGGTGTTTGTTCCCCTGACTGTAGGGTTGTGGCCGAAGGAAGCGATATTCGTTATGCCCATAGGTTTCGATGGCTCAAGAGTGACTTTGAGCGGAACAAGATTTGGTCGAGACCTCTGAACGACGCTCCTCTGCCAAAGTCACAACAGAACCGCTGTGGGTACTATGAGAGTGTGAGGCACACTAGGCATAGTGACTGCCCTGATTTTTTAAGTGACTATGCGGTTAACACTCGTGCCGCTAGCCAACAACCTCCTCCCCTACCCTCTAACCCATTACCTGAGAGAAAGGACGAAGACGTTCCGGGCGAAGATGGTTTTAGTGGGTATGAATCCCCTAGGGGAGGCCCCAGCGGCAACGCTGGTGGCAGTGGAGGAAATCTTCCTCCCTGTGGTGGAAACCCAGGAGGCTGTGGAGACCCGGGTAATTCCACCTCCTCGTCAGCTGGCGATTCAGACACCTCCCTTCCCGATCCGTGGAAATTGCTAGGAAGACGCAAGTCACACTGGAATGATGCGACGAAGGAAAAGTATGATAGGCAGTGTCATGAGCTTGCTGAGTGTCTTCGGAAACAACACAAGGGTAAGAAGTCAGCGCATTGACCGAAGAAACCTGGGAAATTAGGTGTCGATCTGTTCCAACGTGACTCTACCGATACTCATCGCTTTATATAGGATTGCGAAATCAAACTAGACTACTTTAGGGAATCCCTCCGCAAGGACTGGGATAAAGTCAATTTGGTAAGCCACCTTCTCCAAGGTCCTGCCAAAAAATGATACCAGAGCATACACCTTTATGTTAGTGAAGAGGGTGCCCATCCAGAAGGTATTCCCTTCGATCCGAAAAATGTCCTTCGCACTTGGGAAGGTTTTCGGCAACGGCTGGTATCAAGTTTTGGTGGACACTCTGATCGGGATCGCGCACTTAGGGAGTGGAATGATTTGACTATGAAGTCCGGTAAGATCAATCACTTTTGTGACGAGCTGATGAGACTGGCTTTAAAGTTGGGTTATAGCGGCAATTTTGTCAAGGACAAAGCCCGCCTAGGTATAACTACAGACCTTCGCAATGCATGGGCTTTGATAACTCCCCTTCCCAACGAATATGTTGAATATATCAATCTCCTCCGTCAAACTGGCCATTAGTTGGAAGACGTTGCTTCCTTTAACCTTAGGTTACAAGCGAAAAACATCATTCCAAGCCGGAAAACAGGGATGATAGGCAATCCCCCGCTAAAAGAGAGATAAACGATAGGAAAGGCTTGGGGCCACGCCAACAGGAACCCCGCAACCATACGTCTGGGTCTTCCAGACCTCAAGAAACAGAGCAGAAGAAAATGCATCCTGATATTCCTCAGACTCTGATTGACAAACACAAATGGTTGACTCAATGCTCTCAATGTGGACAAGCCGGTCACTACGGGTCAAACTGTCCTTCGGCTACTCAAGTTGTTGTGTCCTCTCTAATTAATCGAAAACCAGGCCCTGGTGAAGGTGGATACGAAGCCACCCAAGTCTCGAAATCATGACGCATTGAAGCCGCTCCGAAACCTGGTGTTAAGCAAGTTGTATCCGAGGTCCGCTGATCACTACTTCGAGATTTGGATAACTTGGAGATTGATACCGATATGGATGGCTAGGTAAGATCTATCCCAAGAAGTGATAGGAATGCAAAAGCTAACTCTACTCTAGCACCTAGAAGGGCTGATGAGATAGATGACAAACACGAAGCAGTCATGTTCCCCACCAGAGGTACAATATATTGAAACTAAAATCTGGCGATAGGGATAGCGAGATGGGTGGGCTTTCTTTTGTTACATTGGGAATGGTTGCGTACTTTGTTTTGCGCTTTTGTTTTATTTTCTCATGCGATGTTGCGCAAGTGTTATTTGCTTATCTCATACTGTTTGGAATTTTGGATTGAATTTGGTTGGGTTTTGTGTTGATTTCGTCAGGCAGGACATGACTTAGCAATTGAAGTTATTTTGCAAGTTTACCTGAGAAGGGTTGAATACCCGAAATCATACTGGCATGATAGTAAACAGCCAAGCTATTGAAACCCCGTAAAAATTATCAAGTGATAAACGTTATTCACGATCCGTTGTGGCGGCTCTTGTGTCGAAAGGCAAGAGACATTGATTAGTTATTGTAAAACCATACTAAATTCTTCTGGAAATTTACTAACCGCAATGTTTAGGGACAAGAGACCCGATAAGCGGTTGAGGCTTGCAGGCCCACCGCCACATACAAGATCCATTCACATGAGAGTGAGGTCGGAATTGAGCCACAATCAAGAGAGGCTAAGTGGTGAAGCCCGCCTATTGTTAGATAGTGGCGCTACTGGAGCTGTATTAAGCAGCAATTGGGTTAAGAATGCCCAAGTACCTTGTGTACGTCGGAACCGACACCGATTTTAGAACCCAGTGGGTACCACATCCCAGGCTCAGGTCTACAATATACCGCTATGGTGGATATTTACATAGGAGACTATATGAATAAAATGCGATTTGAAGTCGCAGATATGCTGGCAGGCAAAGTGAATTGTTACCTACTAATCTCTTGGCTAAAGGACCATAACCCAGACATTAACTGGGAAAAGGGCAGTCTTAAGTGGCGATCAGAATATTGTAATGTCCACTGCCTAAGGAAAGAAAGGCGTCGAGAGTTTATTACAGAAGAGGAACTCCTAGCCGAAGACCCAGACAATATCTTTGTCATGGGCATAGCCCTTTACACTTATGAAGATGGCGAGGACATCAAGATTAAGATTCTCCCTGAATATAGAGACTATGCAGATATATTCAGTCAAGAGAAAATCAATGCTTTACCTGAGCATAGTAAATGCGATCATCGTATCGACTTGATTCCGGCGGCCAAACTACCAGATAGGCCTATCTATCCCTTGTCTAAGAAGGAATTGGACACACCTTCAGATTATATTAGGGAAATGCAAGACAATGCAAAGATTAGAAGATCTTCTTCGCCAATAGGCGCCCCTATATTATTTGTGCCGAAGCCTGATGGAACGCTTCGGTTATGTGTTGATTACCGAAGGTTAAACAAGATTACTATCAAGAATATATATCCGTTACCCTTGATGAGCGACCACACGAGTTGGCTCGGTAAAGCCACTATTTTCACAAAATTGGATTTGAAGATTGGCTATTACCTTATCCACATGGCGGAAGGTGAAGAATGGAAGACCACTTTTAAAAGCAGATACGGTCTCTATGAGTACACCATGATGCCCTTTGGGTTATGCAACGCACCATCAACGTTCCAGACTATGATCAATGATGTGTTCTGTGACATGCTAGATGTCGGAGTCATCGCCTATATGGATGACATTCTAATCTATACGGAAATAGTGGAAGAACATGTCGCCCTGGTAAGACGGGTCATGCAAAGGCTGGGAAAGGCACGCCTTTGCGTTAGCATTAAGAAGTCGACCTTCCATCAACGGGAAGTAGAGTTCCTGGGGTACAAAATATGCGATAGAGGAATCTCTATGACCAGTACGAAGGTGGAAGAAATCCGGGCATGGTCAACTCCCGAAAAGGTCATCGATGTGCAAAGCTTTATGGGCTTTGCCAATTTCTATCGTCGGTTCATAAAAGGTTTTAGCCAGATAGCAAAACCATTAACGGACTTGACAAAGAAAGGTATCACCTGGACGTGAACTCCTTCATGTCACAATGCTTTTGACAAATTGAAGGAGATGGTTACTACAGGGCCAATTCTGACACACTTTGATGACACTCGTCCAACCAAGTTGGAAACCAACACTAGTGACTTTGCGTTAGGAGTGGTATTATCTCAATTCTGTGAAGATCAGAAATGGCATCCTGTAGCTTTTCATAGTAGAAAGTTCTCGCCAGCAGAGATAAATTAGGACGTCCATGATAAGGAGATGGCCGCAATAGTGGCAGCCTTTAACGAATGGGCATATATGTTGATGTCGGTTGATGATCAGATATTGGTGTATACCGATCATAAGAATTTAGAGTACATTAATACTACAAAGACTGTAAACAGCAGACAACACCACTGGGCAGAATTTCTAGAACCGTTCAATTTTAACGTTTTTTATAGAGAAGGACGGTTAAATGAAAAGCCTGATGCTTTGTCAAGGCGTAGGGACTACCGCCCTGCAGGGGGGAGTAATTCCGAACCTTTTACATTTTTTCGCCCTGGACAGTATATTGGAGAGGAGCCTGTCATCTTGCGATCACATGTGTTGCTGACTTGCCAAGGTTTTCGGTTGCAGATAACATTTCATGAGGCTCTTATGAAGGCAGCTGAGAGTGATCAAACCTATTTAGCAACGCTAAAGGCACTTCTCAAAGGCGATAGTAACGTGGATACAAATTTTAGTATTGAAAAGGACTTGCTCCTGTTTAAGAACAGGTGGTACATTCCAAAGGATGAAAGTCTAAGGCGAACGATCATGGAGGCAGAACATGATTCAAAGATTCCTGGACACTTCGGAACACACAAGACTATTGGTAGGGTTAGGGCAAACTTTATACCACTAAGGACTGAAGAACCTATTAAGGAACTGGCCTTGACATTCGTGAAAGAAATCTAGCGCCTCCATGGACTTCCCGAATCAATTGTCTCTGACCGAGATACCCGATTCACGTCTAAGTTTTGGACAAGCCTGATGCAGCTATTGCAAGTAAAGCTAAACCTCTCTACCGCATTCCACCCAGAAAGCGATAGACAAACTGAAAGCGTTAATCAAACACTAGAACAATATTTAAGAAGTTATTGTTCATATCTGCAAGACGATTGGGTATCACTGTTGGCTTTCGCAGAACATGCGTATAATACTTCAATGTCGGAATCCACAAAGGCAAGTCCCTTTAAAATAAATTATGGATTCTCCCCACAGACTCAGTGGTCGGGGATAGTGTCGGATAACAAAGGAATACAACCAGTCAGTAAGCTTGTTGTAAAAGATTGGGAAGGCAAATGGCAAGAGATCCCAGAAAGTATACCGCAGGCAAAGGAAAGACAATGGAAATCTCATGATCAAAAGAGACAGCCCTCTCCGGAATATGTCACGTTAGAAGATGTTATACAAGGCAGAGCTAAGAAAGGGGATAGGGTTATGCTAAACTACAAGAACCTCCGTACACAAAGGCCTATGGAAAAACTAGACCATAAGATGTTTGGTCCCTTTTTTGTCAAATGCAAGGCGGGGTCTAGGGCCTATGAAATTGAGCTGCCGGAAAGATGGGCCATCCAGCCTGTATTCCATGTTAGTCTGTTGGAACCCTATCGTGAGGATCCTGTGGGCAGGCCTCAAAAGATAATACCAACACCTGACATAGTAGACCATGACCCTAGCTATGTTGTTGCAGAAGTGGTTGATAGTTGATGGTATGGGAATCCTAAGTCAAAGTTTCCACACTGCTTTGTGCAATATATGGTTGCTTGGGAAGGGTACAGGCCAGAAGAGAATTCTGGGGAACCGTTCGAGATGTCAGAAGATGCCGCAATGCAAGCATTGTAACAGTTCCATGAGAGGTATCCGTCTAAACCTAAAGACTATTGGGTTATAGATAATCCAAACCGTGGAAGTAACAGACGAGGTTGACAATAGGAGGACAGACCAAGAGAAGAGGGGAGTAGTGTAACGACCGTACGATAGGTAGCTACAATAACTACCACCTTAGCCCAAATGGTATACCAAGTGGTAACCAGAGGTGGTATGGTCTCGTATACAAATAGCTAGTTAGCTGTGGGCTAATTGGTTAGGGTCACGTTCCTTAGAAGAAGGTCACGTGTTCAACTCTCCAAGCCGGCAGAGTTATTTTATGCATAATGCGAATGTTTATAACATGAAAGATTCAAGAGGAATCGAGTAGGCACTAAACATCGTTACACAGCATAAGGATTCCTCTGTAGGAGAGAGTCCAAGTTACTCTACCTTCACCGGTAAAGTCATCCTAGAACTTAAAGGTCGATTGCCTCAGATTCTATAGGCACTTAGAGGTTCCTGGGAAGACACGCATCTGCGCGGGGAGGCCCCACGCCTGTGTCATGGTGGTCCGAACATACTATTGAACTTTGGCGGGTTTTGCTAACACCCCTCTCCCGCTCCAGCGGTGGGACGGCGCGTCATAGGCAGAGGGCTGTGTAGTTGATCATTTGCTAGTTAAAAGAGGTTATTGTAGCAGCTGCCGTAACATCGTATAAGTCGTCGCCGTCCGTCCGACTAAATGTCGTTTGTAGGATATATAAGCGGAGTATAGGTAACCGCCAAAATGGAGGTCGCCCATACATTGTCTCTTGGGCACCTAGGAGTCTATTCTAACCTACAGGTACTAGGGTAGTCTTCCTAGTGGTACTCAGGTAGTCTCAGAAGGCCAGGGTGCTTTCGAGACAAATACCTCTGTAACCAGCCCAGACCTTCTCCTCTTGATTTGTAGCATTACTATGGGTTGTTATTGGACTCTAGAGGTATGAGTCTTATGATTGTAGAGTATGTCCCGAGAGGCTGGCTGTGGGTAGCGCCCACTTAGCCAACCATCGGCTACATCTCACCGGGGAAGCTTGCATGTCAATTTATCACATTGGATAGTGGCGTAGATTAAATGATAGACTGCAGGGCTTGTATAGACGAAACTACCACTGGGCCAGTGAGTCCACCAGCTAGGTATTTATTCCGGTTGTTGTCATAACAGTTAGCCACTGGTATGACTTCGATAGGCAGAGTTTTTCCACCTGCGGTTGTATTGGAGATGTATTGCAGAAACTCATATCCTGTTGCCGGAGTTAAGTATACCCGAGTTGGTTTGACACTTCCAGCAGGATAAATCCTGATGGAAGGTAGACCTCGGACAGACCCTGAGCAGGACAGGGTGCTCGCACAAAGGTCAGAAGTAGTGGTGAATGTCAAAGGCTTAAATCTGATATCTACTTAAGTTTAAATGTTTGGCATTCTACTTCGACAATGAACTTTTTCCTCAAGAGAACTAAATTTCGTGAAGCTTCGAGCTTAACTATCTTAAGTTTTACCGTTAATTCTTCTGAATTATTTACCTCATCTTTATCTTCTACTTTGAGTGTTTGGTGCGGTCGCAACATTAGAGTTCACCTCTCTACAGGGTACCCCCGTTACAGAGCACCATGAGGAATAATCATGGTGTTGTGATTCGGAAGTCAGTGAGGTGTCAGAATTGACAGGGTCAAATAGTGTTTGCACTTTTAGAAGAATGAGGAAATTGTTAGTAGATACTTAGTTAGCATGAGAACTAGATGTAGCCCGCGTCCACCCACACACAGTATATAAATATCGCTATGCCTTCCCAGCTATTTGAACCTTATCAACCAATGGAGAAGAGATCTTATCAATATAAAACCTTTATGCTAGAAAATCTTTTATTACTCTACCTACCTCTACTTTAGTAATTGTGCCTTCCTAGCCAATCTCCATCTAAGATAAAGATTATCGGCCTGACTTATCTTGCAGGTCTTTGAGATAGACTCCTCCCTAACAGTATATTGATATTTCTCCTTGTTACCAAGGCTCACGACATGGTTGAAGACTACTTTCTCAATTACTTCTTTGAGCCCAGACCAAACCCTCCCCTCTTGTCGACAACCATCCGCGACGATATAGAAATCCTTTTTGACATTTCGGAATTTCTATCTTTTTTACCAGAAATTCCTTTCATGCCAGGAAGTCCTTGGCAAAGAATAATTTACATGATTCCTTTTCCTATGTCCCAACCACTTATCGATACCTATCTAGCCAAGATAGAAGAAGTTCCTTAGGTGTACTAAGGCTACAGTACACCCTACCCTATATCAGACAAGGACCAAACCATTCCGCTTATCTGGCTTAATCCCCAGTCAATTTGATAAGCATCAACAGCTACCCTCCCAACCAGTGTACTTAGCATAAAGAAGTTCCTTAGTGTATCGTCAACCAGACACATCATGATTACCAATGATCACAGAACAATCCTGTGATTCGATAATGACAGGGGGTAATGGGACCATAGTCCACAGCCGCAGCCGGACGCCCACACAACATAGGCTAACCTCAGGGTTTGGCAGCGGTGGGCTTCACTCACTGGCCTATAGTGGTACACCAAGGTCCTAATCAACAACTCTGACACTAAACTTTGTCTCTAGTCAGGAATTAAATACATTCTCCGGATACCTTGGAGGTGTGATTGGAAGGTTCTACCAACAGCTGGCTAATACCCAACACTCCATATACTTGGGTATACGACGACCCTCGGACGAAGGACAACAAGAGGAGACAAGGTTACTGAAACTCAAGCATAGGCTGAAAAGGGGCGAATCAGTGCTGGGCCAAGAATTGGAAATGTTCAAGCAGGCTATTGATATAGTGGACTGTGAGTCAAGAGCCATTCAAGCGGCAATAGTGGCAAAGGTCGAAGCCGAGTTCCAGGCTCAACAAGCACGCCAGGAGCAACAGGCAGGGCATAGTCAATTGCAGGATGGGGAGCTTCAAGACCGAATCCTCATAATTGAGGAAGCTCGAGCAAACGACCACGCCAATTACAAATGCAAAACCAAGCGTCTTGAACAGGAACGAAGAACAGAAGCTGAAAAAGCAGCTGATACCTTGCGAAATCGGCAGGGCCATCATGAGGCAGAAATGGTCCAGTTTCATGAGGCAAGGATGAAGCTAAGTGCTCAAGTAGGAGCTATGTCAGCTCAGAGATCAGTTGCCCCGACAATCGTTACTGACAATAGGGTAGAACCCTTATGGAATACTGACGCGGCTCCAGCCAAACACTCCAATCCTACTTCTGAACCAGCAGGAGGAAATGAAAGATGCCGAGCTCTACCACCCACTGCTGGTATCGCAGGAGCCCTCGATCCAGGCAATGCTAGCGACGAGGACGACAAAGGGCACTATGTGAGAGGTGGCTCAAGCAGTCCTGATAAAGGAAAAGGACAAGTGGATGCGGAACCCAGAACCGAAGACGAGGAGGAACGCTTTGTAGGGGTAATGGCAAAGGATATTACAAGAGAATGTTTGCTGGCGACGAAAAGACCCGCCAACCCTCTATCGGTATTCAAACATAAATCTCATCAAGATATCTGAATTTGGCTGTTGGCCGTCCCAGACTGCTTTGACTGAAACAAACACCTGTGGACCCAGGAGGTAGATCAGATCAAGTACGCTATAGGGCAGATGGAAGGATACAACATAGCCCCCTTTAGGATCTCTATCAGAAGAAAATGTCTAGAGCATTCGGATACAGAAAAGAAGAGGGTTACGATAGATAGTTCAGGTTTGAACACCGGGTAACCGAAAGGTTTGTGCCGACCTACAAAGCAGAAAAGACATTAAAGGTGATGAAGGTAGAAAAGAACGAACAAGATGTATGACAATATCTTTTGAGGATAGAGAACTACAAGATAAAGGTTGGGCTCCAAGGGGTAGCTTGGAAAGATGTGCTCAAAGCACAAATACTGGAAGCAGCTCTCCTACGACTCTCATACACAACGAAATATGGTTAGAAGGATTCAAGAAGGCAGTCATACAATATGAGGACCATAAAGAGGATAAGCACATTAGGCGTGGAAAAAGAGAATCCTCAGGGACGTCATCAAGTCGAAGGGACAAAAATAAGAAACCCCCAAGGAATAGTACCAGACCCCTTAAAAGGTATACAAAGCAAAAAATGGCAGTGTATAAAGCAAGTATAGGGAAACCCAAAACTCCAGGGAAGAAGGAGTGGTCAAAAGAGAAGATAGTGACTACAAAAAAGAGGTAGTCCATACTGACTGGGATAAGGCTCACGATACAATCCCAAAGGATGTTATTGAACGACGAAACAATAACAAGGGATGTACTAGATGGGGGTTGACAAACCACTTCTGGAAACACTGTAGAAGAGAGCAACATATCGCGACAATCAGTCAACCAAGGTATGACATGAATAAATGAAAACATGATCAAGACCCCAGTCCACAAAAACAGGTAGCTGTCATGGCTGAACAAAGCCAGGGAGAAAGTTCACGCTCAGTGAACTGCATAGACCGTCTAGAGGCATGGGGCCTGTATGACGGTGAAGAACTATGAAGTCCTCAGGAACCACCGGCAATGGCGAGTAGGTAGTGCCTATGTAACTCCGGGAATCAAAACCCAAAAAGAGCTATAAGGCACGCGGAACTGGTGGCTGAGGTTGCAGAATGAGGAATCTATTTCAAATGAATCCCTTGGCTGGTGTGTCTTAGAGAAAGCGACGATTAGACAAGTCGCAAGAAAGGGAACAAGGTCACAAGAAGCAGGAAAAGAATCCAGCCAGGCACGAAGATGACACTGTTCCAATGTAACAATTTCATGGAAGTTGGCAACTAAGTTCGATCGCATTAAAAGTACTGATGTGGGTGAGCGACACCAAACATCGGGCTCGGATCAAAGAAAGAAAGAGAGTTGTTGAGGGCTGGGAAGGATGGAAAAAAGTAAGATAATTTCAGACTTTGCATACCTGCAAGCTAGCCAAATAGACAAGACTAGTCTACCTTGATCTCAGGGACAAGATGGTACAAAATTACCGGAACCTAGCAAAAGCGGACACTGCATAGTAGGGAATATATAAAAGACCCCAGAAGGAGAAAAGGTAAGGTACATTAGGTATTCCAGAGTTACAGTGCAGTTTAAACTATCCCTGAGACCAAGACAGATGCCGCTCTAGCACACAGGTTGCCAACATGTTGAGGATATGCAGGACATTGAAGATGGTTACCCGAGCTGTAGCTTTAGTGATCCAGGGCACGCTAATCTTACCCTTTATGCTATCCAAGGCCTACCAAGTTTCTCGGCTAACCTCTCAAATGGTAAAGCCAAAGGTAGCATACCCGAACATATGCCAATGATAACGAAGTAAGTCAACGATATGGGCTGCACAGGGCTAGTTGCAAGGTGAAGCCATTGTGCGAAACGGTGGGGGTCGGTATTTGGGAACTCCTCGGTAGGAGGTAAAGACCACTTGTAGTGGGCTGCCAAGAATACAAATTCAGAAAGGTTTATCTGAGGAGGCCTCTCTGGACCAAAATGCACAGGCGCGGTAATAAACAACCATAGTCAACAAGACATTGGATTTAAAAAAAAAGAACGAAGAACCGGATAACTCTCATAGGCCGATACTGTGTTCTCCAAAACATTATTCATGTCCAGAAGAACCTGCCCAGTTAGATGTTGAGGGCAAATGCAGGCACATTCATGTTTTAATGGACTCAGGTGCCAGTTGTTTCCTATTAAGTGAACAGCTAGTAGAATGACTCAAGATCCCTTCTAGAGTCTGAAAGAAACCTATTAAGATAGTGTGATTCGATGGACTTTCAAGCTCATCGCGTGGTCAAAGATATACCCGCCCCATTACCTTGGAAATGAGAAATGGACATAGGTCTTCCATCTCCGCAGAAATAGCACTCACAGGATGCTTTGACCTGATCATACTCTTCAGCTAGTGGTACCATGAACACTATATATTACACCTAGACGAACCCAGGAAGTGGAATTTCCAACAAGCAAGATGCACAGACCATGTCGAGAACCAGGTAGTAAAGGATCTGTTTGAGTATGACGAGACGGTGGCATACAATCCAAAAGGCAGGTATGTGGGGAGAATAGGAAGATTGGAGGAGAGGGATCCTGTAGAGTTAGAGACACTACCTCAGGAATATGCTTAGTTTAAGCATTTATTTTGACAGCAAGCATTGAAAAAAGAGTGCCCTCGTGATGGATGTTGGATTATAGAATTGACCTGATGGAGGGGTCAGAACCACTTTGGGGAGCTGTTTATCCTATATCACAATATTAGTGGAATATTGTAAAGCCTTACCTTGATGAAAGGTTGGCCCAAGAAAGGATTGCGCATAGCCAGTGGCCGGCCATGGTACTGATTTTGTTCGTGTCAAAACCGGGCGGGCTTTTTTTCCTTTTTTTCTTTTTTTTTCTTTTGTGAATCATATCCATTTGTTTAAGGTAGAAAGACAGCCACGCTCCGGGCCCTCTATTTTCCTCTGGCTTAAAATTCTTACCGCATTTGGCCATCATAAACCTCAGGGTTTGGTCTTTATTTCTTCACGATACATCTATTTTCGCTTTTCACTTGGGCTTCATTTTCAAGTGAAATATATATTTCACCTTTGCTGAGAGGATTTTTATTCTTGGAAAGTCAAACTGGTAGTTTGACTTTACTTTCTCTCTCCCCCTCCTCCCTGTCCTCCGGCCGGGCCTGTTGGCCTTTTCCTGATGTCGTCTACCCCTCTCGCTTCTACTGGTGCAGGCCCGGCCTCGGCTGTTGGCCCTGCTCGCTCTGCCTCCTCCAGCCAGGATCGTAGGGCTGATTCCATCTCTCGTTCGTCGTCTTCGCAGTCCAGTCACGCCTCTCTCTCCGGGGAGGCTGACAATGTCGCCAATATCCTCGGGCATGCTGCCAGGCTCGCTCGCCTTGACCCGGCTTCGTTCCCCACTGTTTACAATGCCTCCGCCACCACCTTCCCCGATAGCCAACTGGCTATGGCCCCTCTTCTCGCCCAACTCATCGCCATGGTTAATGACCTTGGTGTGTCTGTTACCTTCTTGACTTCGCAGGTTGAGTCCCTCACCTCCGCTCACGCAGAGCGCTCAGCCACCCCCTCACCACCAGCCACATCCAACCTGGAGGCGTCCCTCAAGGACTTGTCCTCTCGTGTTGCTGCTCTCTCCTCACACCGCGCCACACAAGTGGCACCCCAACAACCACTAGCGCCACCCCCTCCCGCCCCTGCTGCCCAAGCTAAACCTGCTCAGCAGGAAAAGAAACACGCCACCCGCCTCACGTCTCGTACGGTCGCCGCCCCGGACTTTCCCTTCCTCTTTGAGGGAAAGTGGTATGGCAACCCGGACACATACCCTAAACGCCACCCGGACTCACCCCAAGCGGCTATCCACTTCGCCTCTCGTCAACCACAATCAGAGGAAGCCAAACTTTACTCTGAGCGATACCCAGCTACCTCACTGTTCCATACCCGTCCCCCTCCCGGTTTCACCGTTTCTGATCCCCCGCAGCCTCAAGATCAAACCTGGGCACAGGTTATCAGGAAGCGCGGCAAGGGCAAGAAAAGCGCCACTGCAGCACAAGTCGTTGTGTCAAGCAAGAGTAGTGTCCCCAAAGGACCCCCACAGCTCCCAGCTGCCCAACGCCGTTTCTTTGCCCCCCGCACCTCTCCAACCCTCCCAAATGATTCTTTCATCATGACTGCTACCCTCCCCGACATTATGGCCGCAGTCCTTAAAGAGGCCAACTGCTCTCTACCCCTCTCCCTTACTGCCTCCGTCAATCGCAATGGGGCTGTTACTCTCACAGCCAATCCCTACACCCCGTCTTCCGCTTACTCCCCTTTCTTTGATGCAAAGACTAAGAAACTCAATCAGAGTTTTCCGGTTGGGGACAATCCTTTCCAGGTTTTCAGGGAGGCACCTACAAGTGTCGAACTCCTCCTCCATAATCTTCCTCTTTCTATTCTCCCGCACGAGCCTACTGACCTCTTCCCCTCACTCCTTGAATCAATCAGCAATGCTATTGAGGTCCCCATATTTGGGGCTAGATTCCTATAATCAGATCCGGTGAAAAGGGCTGAGAAGCGCACAACCTCGGTGGGTGTGGCAGTCGGCCCACTCCATGTTTCCCGGTTCGGCGAATCCATCCGGCTTTTCTCCCGCGCCCGCACGGTCGCCCCCGCCTACTCTGCCTCCAAATCCACGCAGTGCCGAAAGTGCTGGCGTTTTGGTCACTCTGCTCCTCTATGCAAAGAAGAGGCACAAGCTTGCCCGATCTGCACTCTCCTCCATCATCGCTCCGCCCACAGATGCGCCAATCAAAGCTGTCCGAAAGGGGGCTTTGAGAAGTCGGTCGTGGGGTGCTGCAACGCCTCCCCTCCTCTCTGTATCAACTGTGGTGGTCAGCACGCCTCGTTTGATGGCTCCTGTCCCATCCGCCGCGAAATCCTCTCCGCACTCCGTCCTCCTAGGGACCAAGACATTCCCGATGCCCCCGATGTGGGCCCCCCCCAAACCACCGACCAGGGTCCGACTGTTCACCCAACTGTACCGGCCACTCCAGTCAGGCACGGTCCTCGTTTCCCTCCCGCTAGCGAGTCTACCCAACCCGAAACCGTTAAATTGGTTCGCAGCGCGTCTGCCCAATCTAACCTCGCCGCTCCTCTCCCCTGCAGGAATCGCTTTGGTGCTGGCAGCACCCTCTTCAGAGCAAGCACTGGTGCCGACTGGAGCAAGCCCGCGCCGACCGACGTCCACATGGATCTTTAGATGTCAGCAAGCCCAGCCCCAACACAGAGTCCTTCACCATCCCAATCATTCCATTATCCTGGTTTTTTAAATCTTTCCATTGTTCAGCATAATTGTCTCGGTAGCAGTAATGTTTTTCAAACTCTTTTTAGTTTTTTTACCTCCGTAGAAAGTTCTCCGCATATTGTGGCTCTTCAGGATATTCCTCTTTGGAGGAACTGTCCTCCTGTTTTTCGTAACTATAAATGTTTTTTTCCTCCAGCAACTGACAGTTGTAAGCCTGGGGTTGCCACCTATGTTCACGAGAGGCTTTCAATTGTTATTTCTATTCTTCCATTGTTTTTTGAAAGAGGAGACATCATGGCAGTGAACTTTCACTCCCCTGAGGGCCTTTTTGATACTTCTCAGAATTTGTTTCGTTTGTACAATGCTTACTCCATCCCTAGTGGTCACACTAGGTCAGTTTCTCCAGTTGATTTGTTTCCTTAGCATGATTTTCCTACACTTGTTATTGGGGACCTTAACATTCATCACTCCGCTTCCGACCCGACTCGTTTGCTTTCCAACCACGATCAGTTTATAAGTTCTCCTTACTTTGACAGAGCATCGGCGCAGTTCTTTTCTCTCCTAAATACACCCAGGGTCTACACTAGGTTCCCGTTCACCTCCAATCATCGCCCTGCAGTTCTTGACTTGTCCTTTGCCAACACTGCCTTGCTACCGTTCTTCTCGTCCTGGAACCCCTCCCTCCCGCCTACTGGGTCGGATCATACCTCCCTCACAATCATTCTCTCCACTCCGCTCCTGAAGCCCCAGCCCAAGGGCCTCAACTGGAAGTACACGGATTGGAATCACATCTCCCCATTGCTTGCCGACCTTACGCTTGCAACTCCCCCTGTTCTCCCCACTCCGCACTCACTCGACCTATGGTAGGATGACTGTCTCGCAAAGATCACGCACCTCATCACCTCCAACACCCCAACCAAATGCCCATCCTCCTACTCTAAACCGTGGTGGACTCCTGAACTTACACAGCTATGACGCATCGATCAACATACCTCCCGTCTCATGAGGAAGAATCAGACCTCGCCTGCCCTGGCCCATGTGGCTCGAAACACATACTTCAAGGCTATTCAATCTGCCAAAAGAGTCCACTGGTCGCAGTTTCTGGCCGATGTCGACCCGCGATCAGTCTGGGAAGCCAGAAAGATTGCGGCCGGCAGAGCCCCTGATCGGTTCCCCACACTCGAGAACGCCTCCTCCCCCACCGAAATTAATAACACACTTCTACAACATTTTTTCCCTCCTAGACCCTCTCCTCCTCCTCCACTAATCCTCCCCGCGTTTAAAGACGTTCCTCCAGTTCTACCAGCAGAAGGTTCCTCCGCACTTCGGAAATCCTCTGACACGTCGGCCCCTGGCCCAAGTGGCATTCCTTACTCTATCTGAAAGCAAGTCCTCAAGGCCAACGAGCGGCTCCTTCCATCTTTGTTCACTCCTCTCCTCACCCACGGGTACCACCCACTAGCCATGAAGAAGGCTAATGGTATTGTCCTGGACAAACCAGGCAAGCCTGATTACCGTACACCTTCTTCCTTTTGCATCATTGTCCTGCTCGAAACTGTTTCCAAGATCCTTGCAAGACTTTCTGCTCTTCGTCTTGCCTCCGCCACCCGTTCCCTGGGCCTCTTACATCCCAACCAGTGTGGGTCTCTAGCCGGTCTAGGCTGTTTCGACGCTGTCGCTACTCTCACCCACGAAGTCTGCCTACTCCAGGCTGCTGCCTTCAAAGTTTCAACTCTCTTCCTGGATGTCAAAGGTGGATTTGACAACGTCTGAGCAAACAAGCTGGCTACAGTCCTCGCCAGAGGAGGTGTCTCCACGTACCTGGTTGCCTGGATCAAGTCTTTCCTCTCCAAACGCCAGTGCCGACTCATATTCCAAGGCGCGCCTAAGGTTTTCTGCCCGGTGGCCGTTGGCACTCCTCAAGGCTCTCAGATTTCTCCTCTCCTGTTTGTGCTTTATATAGCCAGCCTCCACCCGACTCTCCCTCAAGGGCTGGCGATTTCATACCTCGACGACCTCACTATCACGGTTGGCTCGGACTCGGTACGTTCGAATATCCGCGCTCTTCAATACTATTTCGGCACTATCCAAAGGCAGGGTGCTGACTTGGGGGTGGCTTTTTCCGTCCCCAAAACTGA
>Ga0307509_10003291_pt1 | contig 24803 bp, 21 predicted proteins | sample 10_EM_MG_FD_202245 | JGI IMG/M metagenome (GOLD analysis project Ga0307509, IMG submission 202245) | Populus trichocarpa ectomycorrhiza microbial communities from riparian zone in the Pacific Northwest, United States - 10_EM | ecosystem: Host-associated > Plants > Roots > Unclassified | place... | reverse complement strand
CGCCCCGCGCCCCGTACTTCCACAACGGCTTCGCCAAGAACCTCGACGAAGTGGTCGAGTTCTACGACACGCGGTTCAACATCAAGCTCACCTATCGCGAGAAGTCGGACCTGGTCGCCTTCCTCGGTTCGCTGTAGCCACCAGCGCGCAACACCACGAGCGACGACGCAACGGCCGGGGCGACCCGGCCGTTGGCGCGTTTCGGGACCCAGCGACGGGCCACGGATGGCGATCGCGCAGGCCGAGGTGGGCGACGTACGTGAAGGGTGCATTCGTTGACGCGATCGCCGCCGCGCCCGGCAATCGCGGTGGCGCTCGATCCGAGGCTGGGGGTATCACGGAATCTTCGCCGAGCCGCAGTTCACGATCGCATGTGCGGGCATCGATCGGTCGACCGATCCGTTGCGAGACGTGAGTGTCGCACTCGATGGCGTCGAGATCGTCGCGTGCGACGGGCGATCGTCTACGATGGTGGTCTCGACGGTCGATTCCGCATGCGCAACTCACATGTGCAGTCGAGCTTCGACCCGCTGTGGCTGGACTTCTGGTTCACCGAGGTCGACCTGGGAACGGTCGCCTCGCCCGGAAACAACCGGCTGGAGGCCACGACGCCCGGGGGGCCCGCGCTCGGCGACAGCCGGTCCTTCGTCGGCATCGCCATCGACGCGCACGATACGATGCTCAACGGTGTATCTTACAGCGGAGCCGTCGTCGGGCGTGCCACTGCGGGTGACTACTATCTCGCGGGCGTCAACACGATCCACTTCTGATCGTCACTGCGCAGCGCGGGCTCGGCGAACTTTGGGCGAGCAGGCCCCCGGTGGCCGACTGTTCGCGCCCCTTGCGATGGCGATAGCGTACTCGTCGGTGTGCTGCGGACCGCGAGAAATCGCGCGGGCCAGCCGCTCGTGGACATCGCCGCGATGAACGAGCACGGCTCGCGGCCGATCGTCATGAAGCTCATGGCGAAGGCACGCGCGTTCTTGCACGCTGCATTTCGGAAGACGGGTCTCGACGCGCCAGGCGCTGGCCAACCGTCCACCGGGATCGCGGTCGTCCAGGTGCCACCGCGCCCGTTTCTCGCTCCCGTGTTCGAGAGGTACGCACAACCGGAGGAGGTCTCGCGGCGGTTCTCGAGCGTGTCGCGAAGAACGTTGGTGGCGACTTCGGTGACATCTGATGGCAACTTGTGAGCAGAAGTGTACCGGTACGTTCCGGTTTCACGACTACCCGGTGATTCAATTGCCGCTGTATCTCGTTGACCGAGCGGGAAGGAGACTCTAGTGTGGCCAAAGATGATCGTGGAGCCGCGTCGAGTCGCGGTCACAGGCGCATGTGGCTTTATCGGCGCGCACCTCGTCAGGCAGCTGCTGGCAAACGGAGACCAGGTCGTCGCGATCGACGACCTTTCGACCGGTGATGTCGCCGCGCTGCCGGATCACCCACGGCTCGAGCTGGTGATCGGTAGTGTGCTGGATCGCAGCCTCGTTCGTGGTGCGCTGGCCGGCTGCGCAACGATCTTCCACCTCGCCGGGCTGGTTGGCATGGCGCTCGTCACCCGGTGGCCCGCGTGGACGTACGAGGTCTCGGTCGTCGGTACCGAGGTCGTGCTCGCTCACGCGGGTGATGCCGCGGTGGTCCTGATGTCATCGTCGTGCGTGTACGGGCGGTGCGGTGCGGTGCCGTGTCGCGAGGCGGATCCGATCGCGCGCGAGTGCGTGCTCGACTATGACGGTGGCGTCCCGGGCTACGCCACCGGTAAATGGGAGATGGAGCGGATGGCGCGGCAGGCCATCGCGTCAGGTACGCGCGTGCTCGTGGTGCGCCCGTTCAACGTGGTGGGGCCGGGCCAGTCGCACCGTCACGGCATGGTGCTCCCCCGGTTCATCCGAGCGGCGCAGCGAGGTGCGCCGCTCGTGGTCCATGGTGACGGCGCACAGTCGCGCAGCTTCTCGGCGGTCGGCGAGCTCATCTCGGCGCTCGGGGCGCTCGCCGCGCTGCCGTCGTGGTCGGTGTGCGATCACCTGGTCAATCTCGGCAATCCGAGGTCGATCACGATCCTCGAGCTCGCGCGGATCGTGATCGAGGAGACGGGCTCGCGGTCGCCGATCGTTCATGCGCCGTACACCAGCGATTATCCGGGACGCCTCGACGTGCTGGCGCGGACACCGAATATCGCGCGGGTCGAGGTCGCGCTGGGCAAGCGCCACTGGGCCGACGCGTCCACGATCGTCCGCGAGATCCTGAACGCGCGCTCGTACGAGCCGTCGCACGCGACGCTGGCGCCCAGCGGATCGCTGGCATGACCGTCGAGCATGCACCGTTCGTCGTGCTCGGCGCCGGGCTCGCCGGGCTCGCGGCGGCGTGGGAGCTCGGCGATCAGGCGATCGTCGTCGAGCGCGATCCGCGCGCCGGCGGCCTGGTCCGCACCGAGCGGCGCGGCGACTACTGGTTCGATCGCGTGCTTCACCTGCTGTATTTCGCGGATCCGGTGACCGAGCAACGCGTGCGCGCGCTGCTCGGCGACGAGCTCGCGCCCTGCGCACCCGAAGCCTGGGTCGAGACGCGCTCGGGCGTGTCGCGGTTTCCGATCCAGATGCATCTCGGCACGCTCGACAAGCCCACCGTGGTCGCGTGCCTCCGCGAGCTTGCCGCGGCCACCTACGGGCCCGCCCCCGAGCCGCCGCGCTCGTTCGAGGCGCTCCTGCTCGCGAGCTTTGGACCGACGCTGTGCGACGAGTTCTTCTTTCCATACAACCGCAAGGTGTGGAAGCGCCCGCTCGCATCGCTGGCGCCCTCGGGGTTCCAGTGGAACATCACGATGCCGGACTTCACCGAGGTGATCCGCGGCGCGCTCTCGAACCGCGAATACCGGGCGTACAACGCGCGCGGGTGCTATCCACGGCCCGCGCCGGGTGCGCCGGTCCGCGGCATGGAGGTGCTATCGCGGCGGCTCGCAAACCAGGTGTTCGACCTGCGGCTCGAGCACCGCGTCGAGGCGATCGATCTCGACGAGCGCTGCGTGGTGGTCGATACCGGGGGGGCGCGGCGCGCGCTGCGCTATGACCGCGCGGTGATCTCGACCTTGCCGTTGCCGGCGGTGATCGCGGCCTGCCCGCAGGCACCCGAGGCGTTGCGCCAGCGCTGCCGCTCGCTCGCCGCAAACCGGGTGACCACCATCGCGCTGTCGATCTCCGGTCCACGGCCGGTGGGTCGTGGGCACTGGCGGTACTACGCCGACGAATCGGTGTGCTTCACGCGGCTCGTCTATCTGCACGAATTCGATCCGGACAGCGGGCCGGCCGCCGGCTGGGGCTTGCTCGCCGAGCTGACCGAGCCGTCCGAGGCCCCGCGCCAGCCCGATGATGCGGTGATCCGGCGCGTCCTCGCAGATCTCGACGCGGTCGGCGGCGTGCCGAGCGGGGGAGCGATCGTCGATGCGTGCGTCCTGGTGAGCGACCCGGCGTACGTGGTGTTCGATCTCGAGGCGAGCCACACGATCGCCGAGGCGCAGGCGTTTCTCGCGCGGCACGACGTGTTCGCGCTCGGCCGCTATGGCCGCTGGGAATACTCCTCGATGGCGCAGGTGATGCGCGATGGCTTCGCGCTCGCCGGTGCGCTGCGCGGATCGCGAGGTACCGCGTGATCGCGGTCGCGCTTATCGGCGGCCTCGTGGGCACCTGGCTCGCACGCCGGATCGCCTGGCGCTTCGCGATCGTGGCCCGGCCCAATCCGATCGTGCCGCAACATCGGCGGCCCGTCGCCTATCTCGGTGGGCTCGGCATCGCGATCGGCGCCGGCGCTGCGCTCGCGACCGGCGTATCCGCGCCCGCCGGCTTCGTGATCGGCGCCCTCGGATTCACCGCCCTGGGTACGCTCGACGATCTCCGGCCGCTGCAGCCGCGCGGCAAGCTGCTCGCGCAGCTCGCGGTCGCGCTGGCCGCCGTGGTCATCGCCGCGCCCGAGGCGAGCGCGATCGACCTGGCCACCCGGACGCTGTGGATCGCCGTGGTCGTCAACGCAGTCAACCTCACCGATGTCTGCGACGGCCTCGTTGGCTCGCTCGCGATCATCGCGCTCGGCGCGAGCGGCCTCGCGACGGGGCAACCCCTCGCGTTCGTGGTCGCGGGCGCCACCGCGGGCTTCCTGTGGTTCAATCGCCCGCCGGCCACGATCTTCCTCGGCGATGCGGGCAGCCATCTGCTCGGCTTTGCGCTCGGGTATCTGTGGCTCGGGGCTGCCGACCGCGTGGCGACGTGGCAGCACTGGGCCGCGGCGGTGCTCGGCGTCGGCAGCTTCCTGCTCGAGCTCGGGTTCCTCGTGATCGTGCGTCATCGCCGAGGTCTGGCGTTCTGGCGCGGCAGTCCCGATCACCTCGCGCTGCGCCTGCAAGCCGCCGGCCTGTCGAAGCAACGTACGATCGCCGTCGCGGTCATCCCGACTGCCTTGCTCAACGCGCTCGCGATCTGGCTCGCGCGGAGCAATAGCCTGGTCGCGCTCGCGCTCGCCGCGGGGCTCGTCGTGGTCCTCGTGCTCGGCGTCGCGCGGCTGTACGCGCTCGAGCCCGTCCCGCGGTTCGGCCGGCCGAGGCAAGCCGGAGATCCATTGTGATCTCGAGTGCGATCCGGCGCTACTTCATCGAGCACCATCGGCGTCGTGGCCGCGGTGGGAGAAAGCTGCGGCCGAGCAAGCGGACAAAGAGGCAGCGTCAAGGTGGGTGCGGCCGTCGGGCCACGGCCGCTTGCGCTGGTAAGAGATGCGGGCGTCGGCGGTCCAGGCCAGCCGGTCGTGTGCAAACGCCGGCCGCGCGCCGTAGCGGGCCATGCGCTCCGAACGCGCCAGGTCTGACGCGCGGTGACGCGATCAGTCACGATAGTGATGGATGAAGCCTGCCCGATGCGCGCCTCTGTTGAACCAGCGAAAGATATTGTTGGTTATTTCGTGTTGGAGCAGCCGCGTGTCTCGCTATCGGCGCACGCCTTCTTCCTCAGCGCGGCGGCCTTGGCGTCGTCGCGGGCAACCCCGATTCCACGCGCGTACATGTTGGCAAGGTTGAGGCAGGCCTGCATCTCGCCTCCGTTGCAGCCTCTCTGGGTCAGCGCGGCCCCCTTGACGGCGTCGCGAACCACGCCGTTGCCTTCTACGTACAAGGCGCCGAGGGCCCAGCAGCCAGTCAGCACGCCGCCATCGCATGCCTTTTGATAGACTGCAGCGGCTTTGGTTGCGTCTTTAGGAAGACTTCAGCATCGACCCAGCGACGGGACGCTTCTGGGTCATCTAGGCCGCAAACGCGGTGGCATGGCGCTGGATGGCATCGTCGAGCCAGCCGTCGTCGGGATCGAAGCGGTGTCCGGCGTCTGTCGCGCGCGCCGTGCTCATCTCGTAGGGCGTAGCGTAGTCGAATGCGCTCAGCGTGGTGGGCGGCACCGCCGCGGTGACCGGCTCCCGCCGCGCCGGCTGGCCGAGCGCCGCCGCGACCCGCTCATGGAGCTCGACCGCCGACCACGCGTGACTCGCAGCGTTGATCGGGCCGGTCAACGCCGCGTCACCGGCCCACGCGAGGAACGCCGTGATCCCGGCGATACCGATGAACGACGTGCGCGCCGACGGATGGCTGTGGCGCAGCGCGGCGCCCGCGCGCACCCGCGCCACGTAGCCCTGGAGCCGCCCGGTAAAATCCTCGGGGCCGGCCACCACGTGACCGATCCGGACGCGCACCACCGGGAACGCGTCGGTGGCAGCTAGCACGGCCTCGGCCTGACGCTTGCCGTCAGGGTAGTCCGGCGCCTCGACCTCGGGACCACCGTCGTCGAGCACCGCGTCGGACTCCACGAACGGCCGGGCGGTCGCGCCGTAGCAGCGATCGTAGACCTCGAGGGTCGAGGCCATGACGTAGCGCCCGACCCGGCCGCGGAGCACGTCGGCGGCGATCCTCGCGTCCTGGGCGCGGTAGCACATCTGGTCGAACACCACGTCGAACTCGGCGCCGTCCGCGAACGCGGTGGCCATCGCGGCCGGATCGCGACGGTCGACGTGGAGCCGGCGGACCGCGTCGCGGAACGGATCTCCGGCGCGCCCGCGCGTGGCGATCGTGACCGCGTGGCCGGCGTCGATCAGGCGCTGCACCAGGTGGATCCCGAAGAACCGGGTTCCGCCAATGACCAAGATGCGCTTCTTCATGGCGGCAACATTCGTCGATCTGGCGACGAACACAACCGAGAAGTTCTTACCATTGGCATAGAAAACCTTATGCTTTGCCTGATGCCGTCTTCCGTGCCGCGACCACCGCTGCGCAGCTTGTCGGGCCTGATCGACTTCGAGTGCGCGGCGCGGTGGCTGAGCTTCCAGCGCGCCGCGCTCGAGCTGCACAAGACCCCGGCGGCGGTCAGCCAGCAGATCAAGCACCTCGAGGAGGCGCTCGGCTTCGCGCTGTTCGCCCGCTACCCGCGCAGGATCGCGATCACCGACCGAGGCCGCGCCCTGGCCGCTACGCTGACGCGCGTGCTGGGTGAGCTGCACGGCAAGGTCGAGGCGCTGCGCCACGACGACGCCGAGCGGGTGCTGCGGGTCTCGACCACGCACTCGTTCGCGATGAAGTGGCTGGTCCCCAAGCTGCACCGCTTCACCGCCCATCATCCGCAGCTCGACCTGCGCGTCGAGGCCAGCGATCAACCCGTCGAGCTCGCCGCCGACACCTGTGACGTCGCCGTGCGCTACGTCCGGATCGACGACGCCGACGCGTACCGCGATCGCCTGATCGTCGTCCACAGCCCCGCGATCGCCGCGCCGCCGCGGCGGCTAGCCGACCTGTTGCACCACCCGCTGCTCTACGAGGCGACACCCGAGCTGTGGCTGCGCCTCCTGGCGGCCCACCGGCTCGACGCGCTGCGCGCCAACTTCGCGCGCAGCTACAGCCACGGTGGCCTGCTCGTCCAGGCGGCGGTCGCGGGGCTCGGCGTCGCGCTGGTGCCCCACACCCTGGCGGACGAGGACCTCATCCACGGCCGGCTCGTAATGGCCACCTGCAAGCCGCTCGCGTCCGCGTATGGCTATCGTGTGCTGTCGAGCCCCGACAAGCGCGCCCTCGCCAAGGTGCGAGCATTCACGGACTGGATCGCGAGCGAGCTCGCCGCGCCGACGAGCGGGCCTGCGATCGCCCATGTCGCCCAGGCCGACACATGACTCCTGGTATTCGACGCGCGAACCTCGGGCCACGATGGCCGTTCCACCGGCGATTCACTTCGGCGTGACGCGGGTCGCAAGACGCGGCGTGGCCGGACATCATGGCGTCGGGCTGACCTCTCGTCTGGTGATCACGACTCCGAAGCAGGCGAGCGCGAACAGCGACAGCAACACAAATCCGAGCGCGTAGCCTCCGGTCACCTGCTTGACCACGCCCAGGACGAGCGGAGGGAAGAAGCCACCGAGCCCCCCGGCGGCGCCCACGAGTCCCGTCACGCTGCCGACGGCACCTGGAAAGTACTGGGGCACCAGCTTGAACACAGCACCGTTGCCCAGGCCGATCGCGACCGCCATCCCGAGCGCGCCGAGCGTCACCGTGACCATGCTCGGGATGCACAAGAGCGCCGCCATGGCCGCCGTCACCGGAAACACGATCTCGAGGATGCGGCGCCCGCCCCAGCGGTCGGCGAGGATGCCGCCGAGCGGTCGAGCCGTCGTTGCCACGACCACGAACCCGGCGGTCCGCAGCCCGGCACTCTGTGGCGTGAGCGAGAACATATCGGTCAGCAGCAGCGGCAGATAGATCGCCATCGCCACGAAGCCACCGAACGTGAGGAAGTAGTACATCCCGAGCACCCAGGTCTTCCGATCGCGCAGCGGCACGAGAGTCTGGCGGAGCGCCTTCGGGGGCCCTCGCCGCGGCGGATCCGCGGCGAACCATGCAAACAGCACCAGCCAGCTCGCGGTGAGCGCCGCAAAGGTCCAATAGCCCCATGGGAAGCCGAATGCGCGCGCCAGCATCGGCGCACCAAACGCGGCCAGCGACTGGCCGATGTTTCCGGCCCCGTAGACGCCGAGGGCCATGCCCTGGCGATCCGGCGGATACCATCCGCTCGCCAGGCCGATGGTCGACGCGAAGCTCGCCAGCGACACGCCCACGAAGAAGCCGACCACGATGAGCTGCGTGAAGCTGTGGACCTCCGCGAGGGCGAGCGCCCCGGCGATCGATGCAACCATCACCGCGAGCGACACGCGCCGGCTGCCCCACCGGTCCGCGAGAATCCCCAGGGGGATTCGCCCCAGGCTGCCCAGGAGCACCGGAATGGCGATCGCGATGCTGGATTCGAACGGGCTGAGCTGAAGTCTGGCCTTGGTGAGCGGCATCATCGCGGACACCGAGCCGAAGATCGCGAAGCACATCGCGAACGTGCCGGTGCCGAGCGCGAGCTGGCGCGGATTGCCGCGCTCGCGAGCGACCGGCGTGGGGACCGCACGTGCGGCGTCAATCACGGGTGCCTCCCGCGCGCCGCCGGCGCGCCTCGGTTCGCTCGGCCACGACCACGAGCCCGAGCCCGAGCACGAAGCATCCCCCCGACGCCAGCGCAGCCGGCAGCGGCAGCGCGTCGTCGCCGCCATGGAACGCCTCCATCGTGGCGGTCAATAGCCAGTACTGCAGGGCACACAGCAATGCGACCAGCACGAGGCGTCCGGTCGCCACGGCGCCTGCGCCGGGTCGCAGATCATGGTTTGGTCCACGGATCGGCATGATCAAGCCTTTGCCGGGCGGAGCCGCCCGACTGCATAGATCTGACCGCGATCGATCTCCAGTGCGATGCGGCGCAGGGGACGCAGCTCGCGCGGGGGGCCCGACACCCCGTGTCCCGTCGCGACATCGAACCGTCCGTTGTGACAGTGGCAGGTCAAGCGCTCGCCCTGTCCCTCGGAGCTGCGTGCGTAGGCCACCGGACACGCGAGGTGCGTGCACTTCTGCTGGAACGCCACGAGATCGCCATTCTCGCGCCGGACCAGAATAGCCGGTGTCTGGTCATCGGGATACGCGAACACGCGCCATGTCCCGGCCGCGAGCTGCGCGGCATCGCCGACGTTCACCCGCGGTGCCGGCTCATCGCCTTGCCAGCGCGCCCGAACCCAGATGAGGCCATTGCCCAGCGCAAGCCCTCCGCTCACCATCAGGAGGAATCGCGTCGCATCGCGCCTCGTGATGTGGTCGTCGTTCTCGGATTCGTAGGGAAAGTCTTCGCGCCACTTCGGTGACCGCGGATCATCGTCTGGCTTGGTCATAGAAACTCCTTGCGTCGCGTGCTGTCCACGGCCGGGGGCGCCGCCGGATCCCCCCCGGCGGCCCCGGCGATGTCCGCGATGTCGATGTCGAGAATGTCGACTCCCTGGGGAACCATCACTCGCACGCGCGTGCGGATCTCCTGCACGCCGAACCGCCACAGGTTGATCGCGTGGTCCTGGGGCCGGCGCGCGCGCAGCTGTTCCGGCGTGCCGTAGAACAGCGCGCCGGTGGGGCACACGGTCGCGCACATCGGTCGCTTGCCCACGCTCGTGCGATCGAAGCACATGTCGCATTTCTGCATCTGCTGCAGGCCGATCGAGATCTTGGGAACGCCGAACGGGCACGCGAGCTCGCAGTTGTTGCACGCGATGCAGCGCGGCTTGAGGCTCGAGTGCACGATGCCGTTGTCGTCGACCTTGATCGCATCGGCCGGACACACCGACGCGCACGTCGGGTTCTCGCAGTGCATGCACACCGTCGCCGCGGTCTGCGTCGACACCCCCGGGTCCACGAAGTCGACGTGGATCATCGGCGTACCGCGGTGCGTATCACACTCGGAGCATGCGGCTTCGCATGCCTTGCAACCGATGCAGCGCTGGGGGTCGACGTAGAATTCGAGGAATCGGGCCGTCACGCGCCGTGCTCCATGCGGGCGCGGCGCGCCACATCGTCGGGCGCCTCGAGACGCAACTCGGCAAACAACGTGCGGGCACGCGCGGCCTCGTCCGGCGTAGCCGCGCGCACGCGACACGCCGCGACCTTGAACTCCGGCATCTTGCTCACCGGGTCGAGCGCCCGCACGGTGAGCTGGTTCGCCGCCAGCGCCTCCGGCCAGTGGTACGGCACGAAGATGGTGTCGGGCCGGATGGTCTCGACCACCGCGAGCGGGATGGTGAGCGAGCCGCGGCGGCTCTCGATCGTGACCAGCTCGCGATCGGCCAGCCCGAGCCGCTCGGCGAGCGACGGGTGCATCTCGCACAGCGGCCCCGGCGCACGGTCGACGAGGAACTTGATCCGGCGGGTCTGCGTGCCGCTCAGGTAGTGGAACACGCTTCGGCCCGACGTCATGTAGATCGGGTATGCCGCGTCGGGGACCTCGAAGCTCGGTCGATACGGCGTCGGATACAGGTGAAATGCGCCGTCGGGATGATAGCTGCGGTGATCCTCGAACAGGCGAGGCGTCCCGGGGTGGCCCTCGCTCGGGCACGGCCAGAACACGCCCATCTCCTGCTCGATCCGGGGCCACGTGATGCCGGCGTAGTCGGCGGTGCCGCCCGCGCTCGCGCGCCGAAGCTCGTTGAAGATCTGTTCGTTGTCGCGGTACGTGAACTTGTCCGCTCGCCCGAGCCGCCGCGCGAGCTCGAGCAGGATCCACGTATCGGTTCGCGCATCGCCCGGCGGCGACACCGCCGCACGGATCCGCACGACGCGGCCCTCGGCCGTGGTCGACGTGCCCTCGTCTTCCTCGTGCAACGAGCCCGGCAAGACGACATCGGCGTAGCGCGCGGTCTCGCTCATGAAGAAATCGATGACGCACAGAAACGGCAGCCGCTCGAGCGCCGCCCGCGCATAGTTCATGTCGGGATGCGAGACCATCGGGTTGCAACAGATGTTGATGAGCCCCTCGATCGCGCCTTCGTGCATGTCCTCGAACAGCTCGACGGCCGTCTTGCCCTTGTGCGGGAGCTCGTCATCAGCAATGCCCCAGACCCCGCAGATGTGTGCGCGGTGAGCAGGGTTTTCGATGTCGCGGTTGCCCGGGAGCTGATCGCACTTGTGGCCGTGCTCGCGGCCACCCTGGCCGTTACCTTGCCCGGTGATCGTGCCGTAGCCGCAGCCCTTGCGGCCGATGCGCCCGGTCGCGAGCACCAGGTTGATGAGCGACAGCACGTTATCGACGCCCTTGGTGTGTTGCTCGACGCCGCGTGCGTGAAGCAGGAAGCTCGTCTTCGCCTGTCCCCACATCCGCGCGGCGCGCCGGATCTGATCCGCCGGCACCCCGGTGATCGGCTCGGCCCACGCGGCGGTGCAGGTCGCCACCGACGCGGCGAGCTCGGCCCATCCGGTGCTGCGCTCACGCACGAAGCCGTCGTCGACCCAGCCGTTCTCGATCAGCTCGTGCAGGATGGCCTGGTTGAGCGCGCTGTCGGTCCCCGGTCGCACGGCCAGATGAAGATCGGCCGTCCGGCCGATCGGCGTGACGCGCGGATCGACGACGATGATCCGCGCGCCGCGGTCGCGTGCCTGCCAGATGTAGTGCATCAAGGTAGGAAAGCACTCGCTGACGTTCGAGCCGGCGATCAAGATCACCTCGGCCTCGGGTAGGTCGGTCCACGGATTCGCGGCGCGATCGATGCCGAATGCTTTCTTGTTGCCGGCGCCCGCGGACACCATGCAGAAGCGTCCATTGTAGTCGAGGTTCGCCGTGTTCAATGCGAGGCGCGCGAATTTGCCAACCAGATAACTCTTCTCGTTGGTCAGCGAAACGCCGCTCATCATCGCGAACGCGTTGTTGCCGCGGCGGGCCTGGATGTCGCGGACCTTGGCGACGACCAGATCGAGCGCCTCGTCCCACTCGGCCTCGCGAAAGCCGTCCTCGCAGCGGATCAGCGGCTTGGTCAGCCGGTCGGGATGGTGGGTCTGCAGGTAGCGCTTGACCCCCTTGGGGCACAGCCGCCCCTCGTTGAATGGAAATTCTTCCCAGGGCTCGAAGCCAACGACTTGATTGTTCGCGACTTGTAACTTGATGCCACACTGCATGCCGCAGAAACAGCAGTGCGTCTTGACGACGTGGTCCACCGCGGGTTTGTGGTCCCAGCCGTGAGCGGGGGAATCCGAGATATGCGGACCATACTTCCGCACGTATTCCGCGATCGGCAGCTTCAGTCGGGCCATGACGAGCTCCTGTTGTTCGACACGGCGGCGTGGGCCCGTGCGATGCCTACCCGGCGACCGCGTGGAGATAGCTGGTTCCAGCGCGGCCCGTCGGGCGTGCGCGCGCGGTAGTCAAACCCAACGTCGGGAAGCACCGCGTTCAGGTCGTCGACCTGAAGCCGCGATGCGAATCGCTCGCCGGTCACCGGGCAGACCACCTGATCCCCTCGGGCGCCAGCCGCCTTGTAGAACGCGATCCCCAGCGAGGCCGGCCGCTGGAACACGTGAAACAGCTTGCCGAACGGAAGGTAGATCAGCGTGGCGATCACGGTCAGCGCGTGGATCTGCGCCAGCACGCTGTAGTAGTAGCCGTGGAGCCACTCGTAGCTGACCCACAGAAGCAGACCGGTGATGCTCACCGAGAACAGCAGCAGCAGAGGCAAGAAGTCGCGGCCGAACCGCTGAACCGCCAGCGCGCCGCCATCGCGCATGCGTCGCCACATCGCGAGCATGACGCCGGGAATCACCATGAACGCCGAGACCACCAGCGCGTGAAACATGAACCACGCGATGGCGCCGTCGAGCGGGATCTCGGCGACCCGGAATCCGAAGGCCACGACGATATACGTCTGGGCGGGCGAGATGGCGCCTTGTTCGAAGTGCAGCCATCCGAACACGAGCGGAAAGGTCACCGCGGCGGCCAACGTGCAGCCCCACGCGATCAACATGTGCGCTGCCCAGCGCGCGCGGCCGCGCCGCAGGATGAAGTCTTGCGCGACGAGCTTGGACCACAACGCGCCGATCACCAGCCGCGGCCGGCGGAGCTTGCGCCAGCGCGCCGGCGACATCAGGACTTGGATCCCGCGCCGCCAGTACATCCGGGTCGGTGGCTTCGACAACCAGACGGTGTAGCGGTACACGATCCCGAACGTGGCGAACAGACAGGCGAACGTGTAGCCCACGAGTGCAGAGTCGAAGTCTACGAGCCTCCGGCTCCCGATCACGATCAAGGCAGCGAGCAGCGCTGTCGCGATCGCACCGTTGCGCAGCCCGGCACGAAAGAATGGCGCATCGCGCGGCACGGACGCAGGCGCTGCGCGTTCTCCGCGCACCTCGGGTTCCATGTGTCGCGACCCTGCATGGCGGGTGCCGACCATCGCGGGCGCTTCGGGCATCGCATCACGGGGATCGTGCATGGCCTTGGGAACGGTGGATCCGGACGGTTCGAGCGCGCGGCGGAGATCAGCGCTCCGACGCGGGCAGTGAGGTCGCCGCATGATCGGCGGGTACAACCAGGCGTTCGCGAGTCGCGCGCGAAAACAGAATGTTGTTCTCGAGGTGGATATGCTGCATCAGCTCCGCCTCGATCGTGGTCAGCCCCTCATAGAGCGCCGTCCACGTCGCGCAGGCGCCGGCGGGCAAGCGCAGGTCATCGGTCAGCGCACGGATGGCCTCGAGGTACTCGCGATGCGAGTCGTGCTCGGCCTCGAGCACGCGCACCGGCATGTACGCCGCCTCGAGCACGCGCACCGGCATGTACGCCGCCTCGCTGCACGCCCCACGCCGGATCATCGGGAACAGCACGTTCTCCTCCTTCGCCATGTGGTGCTCCATCGCGGTGAAGAACGCCGCGAGGAGCTTGCCCAGCCCCGCAGGGACGCCGGGCTTCTCTGCGTGAACGCGCTCGACTTTGCGCGCCGCGTTGATCAGCGGCGGAAGGTCGCGGCGAAGCGCGGCGTGATAGTGATTCTCGATGTGGTCGGCCAGCTCCACCTGCGACCGGTGTTCCCAGCTCGGCAGGCTGTCGTTACGGCGGGCCTCCTGGTCGAGCTCGGTGGCGATCGCGATCGGATCGAGCCCTAGCTTCTCGCAGGCTTCCGCGAGCGATCTGCGGCCGCCGCAACAGAAGTCGAGCCGGTGACGCAAGAACACGCGAGTCGCCGAAGGATTTGCGCGGGCGAGGTCGCCCAGAGACATCGTGATCTGCATGGCTCCCGCAAATGCACGTGGCTGTCCAGCGCCAGCGCCGTGTCGCCACTCGACGGTTGTGTCTGCGACATCGAGCCGCGTTGTGATTCGAACAACCCGTTGTATCGATCACCCATGGTCCCCTGGCCCGCACTTCACCGGATCGCCGTCGACCTGGGCGAGAGCCTGTGCGCCGCGGATCGCTACGAGCGGCTTCTCGAAGTGGTCCGCGCGGCGATCCCGTGCGACGCGACCGCATTGCTGGTGTTGCGCGACGGCGAGCTGGTTCCGCTGGCGGTGCACGGTCTGTCCGCCCAGGTGCTCGGGATGCGATTCCGTCCCGGCCAGCACCCGCGACTGGAAGCGATCGTGCGTGGCGCTCGGCCGGTCCGGTTCCCTGCAACATCGCCGCTGCCCGATCCGTTCGATGGCCTCGTCGACGGCGCCGTCGCCGCGCTCCACAGCGTGCACGACTGCCTGGGGTGTCCGCTCATCGCGGGTGGCGTCGTCATTGGGGTCCTGACCGCCGACGCGCTCGCCGTCGACGCGTTCGACGGGTTGACCGAGGACTTCTTGACCGCGCTTGGCGCGCTCGCAGGTGCGGCGCTCCACACCGCCGCCCTGATCGAGACGATCGAGGGGCTCGCCGAGCAGCGCGGCCTCGTGGTCAAGGAGCTGACGCGTGGGATGGGCCATCCCGATAGCTCGACGATGCTCGGTTGCAGCCCCGCGATCGAGCGCGTGCGACGGGAGATCGAGGCCGTGGCGACCACCGAGTTTCCGGTGTTGATCCTCGGCGAGACCGGCGTGGGCAAGGAGCTCGCGGCGCGTGCGGTCCATCATCGGTCTCGCCGCCGCGACGCGCCGTTCATCCAGGTGAACTGTGCGGCGTTGCCCGAAGGCGTGATCGAGAGCGAGCTGTTTGGTCACGTGCGGGGCGCGTTCACGGGCGCGGTCGCCAATCGCGCCGGCAAGTTCGAGGTCGCCGACGGTGGCACGCTATTTCTCGACGAGATCGGAGAGCTGGAGCTCGGCGCTCAAGCCAAGCTCCTGCGGGTGCTCCAGGGCGGCGAGGTGCAGCGCGTCGGCTCGGACCAGGCCGTGCGCGTCGACGTCCGACTCGTGACCGCGACCAACCGCGACCTCGCGCAGGAAGTGGCCCACGGGCGATTTCGCGCCGACCTGTATCACCGGCTCGACGTGTTCCCCCTGCGGGTGCCGCCATTGCGCGAGCGCCGCAGCGATATCGCGATCCTGGCCGGGCTGTTCCTCGACCGCCATCGCGCGCAGCTCGGGTTGCCGAAGGTCGTGCTCGCGCCGGATGGGCTCGCGATGCTCGAAGCCGCGGACTGGCCGGGCAACATCCGCGAGCTCGATCACGTCCTCGCGCGCGCGATGCTTCGCGCGAACATGCGGACGCAGGCTGGCGACTCGCTCTGGATCGGTCCGAGTGATCTCGACCCGGGATCACAGACCGCGGGCGCGGCGGTGGTGCCCCGCCACGATCCCTGGGCGACGAAGGTCGCGCACGGCCAGGTCTCGCTGCGCGACGCGGTGGAGGCGCTCAAGCGCGAGGCCGTCACGGCCACGCTCGAGCAGGCCGGCGGAAACTGGGCGGAGGCCGCGCGCCGGCTCGGCATGGATCGCGGCAACCTGCATCACCTGGCGCAGCGCCTCGGCGTGCAGGGGCGCTGAGAGGGTCGAACAGAACAAGCGAGCCGACCGCGCAAGGTCGCGAATCGCGATCTCCCGGTGCGGCCCGAACGTATTCTGGTCGACGCTCTGAAGCGGTGTCGAACATGCCGTGGTGGCAGTGTTCGATACCTCGGAGGTCGCGAGTCTTCGACGGACGAGTCCGTCGTGAGGCCGCTCGCCGATCAAGCGAGCAGCCAGAGCCCCGACGCGCTGGCCACCACCACCGTCGTGATACCGATCGCGCGCAGCCGCAATGCGGACGGCGCGACGATGGCCAGCAGTGTGGCCAGCGCCGAGAGTGGTACGAACGCGCCGGTCCGAGCGAGCGAGCGGCCGCGATCGCGCGCAGGATTTGCGGTGCGTGGCTCCGGTGCGCAGCGCTTGCGCGGACCCGCCGATCGTCGGTGTTCGCGGCGATGGTGCGAGTCATGCATTCACTGAGCGAATGCGCCGATTGTGGATAGGACTCGCCGTCGTTCTGACAGTGTCGTTCGGTGTGCTCGGATGGGTAGGTTCGCGGATCTACCAGCTCGCGCCACCGATTCCCGAGCGCGTCGTGAGTAGCGACGGTCGGGTCGTGTTCGACGCCGGCGATGTCGCCGCCGGTCAAGATGTCTGGCGATCGTTTGGCGGCATGGAGATGGGATCGATCTGGGGCCATGGTGCGTACGTGGCGCCGGACTGGACCGCCGACTGGTTGCATCGCGAGCTGGTCAGCGTGCTCGACGGCTGGGCCGTCCGCGAAGCGGCGAGCGCCTACGAGTCATTGCCGCCAGAACGCCAGGCCGCGTTGCGCGAGCGCCTGACCAAGCAGTACCGGACCAACACCTACGACGCGGCGACCCAGACGATCACGCTGTCGCCGGACCGCGCCCGCGCGGTCGATGCGAATATCGCGTACTACACGAAGCTGTTCGCCGAGGGCCGCGACGATTACGCACTTCCCAGGGGCGCCGTGGCCGAGCCGGCGCGCGCGCGCAAGCTATCGGCGTTCTTCTTCTGGTCAGCGTGGGCCGCGGGGACCGAGCGCCCGGGCGAGCCGATCACCTACACGAGCAACTGGCCACACGAGCCGCTGATCCGCAACGTGCCGGCATCCGACGCGATCGTGTGGACCGGGGTCAGCATCCTCGTGCTGCTCGGCGGCATCGGCGCGCTGGGGTTCTGGCACGCCGCACGGCGCCGAGACGATGCCCCCGAAGCCGTTCCACAACGCGATCCGATGCTCGGCGCCAAGCCGACGCCATCACAGCTCGCGACGGTCAAGTACTTCTGGGTCGTGTGCGCGCTGTTCGTCCTGCAACTCCTGGCCGGCATCATCACCGCGCACTACGGAGTCGAAGGTTCGTCGTTCTACGGTATTCCGCTGGCAAAGATTCTCCCCTACTCCGTCGCGCGGACATGGCACCTCCAGCTCGGCATCTTCTGGATCGCGACCGCGTGGCTCGCCGCGGGCCTCGCGCTCGCGCCGTCGATCGGCACGGAGCCGCGCCGGCAAAAGCTGCTGGTCAACGTGCTGTTCGTCGCGCTCGTGGTCGTGGTGCTGGGATCGCTGGTCGGTGAGCTGGTTGCCGTCCACGGCAACCTGAGCGTCGCCTCGGTCTGGTGGTTCGGTCACACGGGTTACGAGTACATCGACCTCGGTCGGTTCTTCCAGATCGCACTGCTCATCGGCCTGGTCTTGTGGGTGATCCTCGTGGCGCGCGCCCTGTGGCCGGCCCTGCGCCGCAAGGACGCGCAGCGCCCGCTCATCATCATGCTGCTGATCTCCACGGTCGCGATCGGTGGCTTCTACTTCGCCGCGCTGGGTGCGGGGCAGCACACCAACCTCGCGATCGCAGAGTACTGGCGCTGGTGGGTCGTCCACCTCTGGGTCGAGGGCTTCTTCGAGGTGTTTGCGACCGTGATCATCGCGCTGCTGTTCGTCCGGCTCGGCCTGGTCCGCGCGGCGTCCGCCGGCCAGGCGTCGGTGCTCGCCGCCGCGATCTTTCTCGGCGGTGGCGTGATCGGCACGCTACACCACCTCTACTTCAGCGGCACGCCGACCGTCGCGCTGGCGTTCGGCTCGGTGTTCAGCGCGCTGGAGGTCGTTCCGCTGATGTTCCTCGGGTTCGACGCCTGGGAAAACTGGCGCCACACGAGGTCGACCAGCTGGATGCGCTCGTATCGCTGGCCGATCTACTTCTTCATCGCCGTGGCGTTCTGGAACCTCGTCGGCGCCGGCCTCCTGGGCTTCATGATCAACCCGCCGATCGCGCTCTACTACATGCAGGGGCTCAACACCACACCGGTGCACGGCCACACCGCGCTGTTTGGCGTGTACGGCATGCTCGGGATGGGCCTCGTCCTGTTCACCGTCAAGTCGCTGCGACCGGATCTCGTGTGGCCCGATCGCCTGCTCAAGGTCTCGTTCTGGTCGATCAACCTAGGCCTGGCCGCGATGGTCCTGCTGAGCGTTCTGCCGGTCGGTCTGCTCCAGACCTGGGCCGCCGTCGACAAGGGCTACTGGTATGCACGCAGCTCGGAGTTCCTGCACACGCCGCTGATGGACACGCTGCGCTGGATGCGCGTCGTCGGCGACACCGTGTTCGCGGCCGGCGCCGTCACCTTCGTCGTCGCGGTCGCCAAGCTCACCTTGACGCGCGGCTCGCGGGCGAAGGCGGACACGGCGTTGGTCGTACCGGCGGCGTGACCGCGCGATCATCGTCGATCCGCCAGCGGCCGACCGCTCGGCGTCATAGACTCGCCGCATGGCATTTCTCGAGCTAGTCGCGATCGTGGTCGACGAGTACGATCCGGCGATCGCGTTCTTCGTCGACGTGCTCGGCTTCGAGCTGGTGGAGGACTCGGAGGCGACGACCAACGCCGGGCGGCCCAAGCGCTGGGTCGTGGTGCGTCCCCCGGGCGCGCAGACCGGGCTCCTGCTCGCGCGGGCCGAGGGTGACGAGCAGCGCGCGGTGATCGGCAAGCAGGTCGCCGGTCGGGTCGGCTTGTTCCTGCGCGTCGACGACTTCGATGCGACGCTCGAACGAATGCGCCGCGCCGGGGTCAAGCTGGTGTCGTCGCCGCGCACCGAGCCGTACGGTCGCGTGGTCGTGTTCGAGGACATCGCCGGCAACCGCTGGGACCTGCTCGGGGACAGGCCGGGGCCATAACCGGCCAGGGGCACCCCGTACTCCGGCGGCGCCGGCCTGGCATCGCGATCGTCGTCGTGATTGCTTGCGGCACCGCTCGCCGGGCTGCTCGGAATCAGCGGGAGGCAGTCCGGTTCGGTCTGGTGGCCGACGTGCTCCGCCCGCGGACTGGAAGCATGCCCCACTTGCGAAGACGGTACTCGAGCGTCGGTCGCGTCAGCCCTAGCGAGCGCGCGGCGGCGGAGAGGTTGCCGGTGGCCTTGTCGACGGCGTCCATGCACAGCTGCTGCTCCACCTCCAGGAGCGTGGCACCGAGAGGAGCCGCAGCCAGCGGGGCGGGGGTGGCCGGAAGCGGGCCGCGATCCGTGTCTGCCGTGCGCAGGCGGCCCCTGGGCTCGAGCGTCCAGCCAGCCGTCGTCGCGTGCTCGCCGCGTCGAAACAGGTGGCCGACATCGACGAGCCTGCCGTCCTCGGCGGCGATCACACCGCGCTCGATGAGATTCTGCAGTTCGCGCACGTTCCCTGGATAGTCATAGTTGACGAGCGCGCGCAGCGCGCGCTGGGTGAATCCGGGGGCGGGCTTCTTGTGCACCGCGCTGTAGACCGCGTAGAAATGGTCAGCGAGCAACGGGATGTCATCGCGCCGCTCGCGCAGCGATGGCAGATCGATCGGGAATACGTTCAGGCGAAAGAACAGGTCGTCGCGAAATCGACGGTGTTTCACCTCGGCCCACAGATCGACGTTGGTCGCCGCGATGACCCGGACATCGACGCGAATGGCGTGGGTGCCTCCGACACGCTCGATCTCGCGCTCCTGCAGCGCGCGCAGCAGCTTGCCCTGCGCGACCGAGGTCATCGCAGCGACCTCGTCGAGGAACAGCGTACCACCGCTGGCTCGCTCGAACCGCCCCGGACGGGTGGCGGTCGCGCCGGTGAACGCACCGCGCTCGACGCCGAACAGCTCCGCCTCGATCAGGCCGTCGGGGATCGCCGCGCAGTTCACAGCGACGAACGGTCCGCCGCGGCGGGCGCTCAGGTGATGCAGCGTGTTGGCAAATAGCTCCTTGCCGACGCCGGTCTCGCCGTGCAGCAACACGGTCGCCTCGGTGGGCGCCACCCGCTCGAGCATGTGCCGCGCAGCAACGAACGGCGCGGACAGGCCGATCACCGACGTGGCATCCGTCGCTCGGCTCGCGCCGCTCGCGGTGACGCCGTGGGCCGGTCCCGTGACCCGCGCCACGTCGAAGGCAGTGAACCCGTGCGCGCTGTCGCCCCAGTCGTGCCGCTGCCGCGCGATCACGCGGCAGTGCCGCGCCCCCATCGCGCGGCATTCCACCTCCCGGAACAGCAGCGGGCGGCCGAACAGCGTGCTCGTGAAGCCGGTGCCGTACGCGCTCAGCATCCAGCAGCAGGGCGCCTCGGCGAGCCCGAACGCAGCGAGGTGCTCGTCTGCCTCGACGCTGTCGAACCACAAGAACTCTCCGTGCGCGGACGGGCCGTCTGCGATCGCGCGCACGATCTTCACCTTCGTGAAGCCCTCGAGCTGATGCAGCAGCGGGCCCGCGGCATTGCGTAGCTCTGCCGAGCCGTGGCGCCAGCGCCTCCGGACAAGCTCGGCATCGCGCGCACCTTGCACGTAGCCGACGCGCTCGAGGAGCTCACGCGCCCGCTCGAGCCCGAGCGCATGGATCACTTCGCGGCGAAGCGCGCCCAGTGCGGCCGCGTGGAACAGCAGCATGCGCTGATCATCGAGCCAGATCCGACCGTCTTCGGGCGCAAAGAACAGCTTGTCGGCGAGCTGGGCGAGGGTTGGCTCGCCCGCGGCGGTTCGCCGTCTTCTGCGTGACGCCATTCATCAGGAGAGTAGTCGAGTGGTTGGGCAAATTTCATGATTTCATGAACTCGCCTGATCGCGTCCGTCCGGCCCGTGCTCGGCGTCCAGCGTCCAGCCCCGTGGCTACCCGGCACCTCAAGATCTGCCCGCCGGTGCCCGGTGCGCTGCCGGGCAGCTTCATGAATTGATGAAAGCTGGTGCTCGAGTTTGAGTCGCAAGAAGGGAATGACGCAAAGCGAAAGGCGAGATGCCCGTCGGGCGAGCGGACGCTCAGCTCGTCGAGCCGGATGCGCACCCGCCGCCGGGGATGCAGCTGACCGAGGCGCCCCAGGGGCGCGCTTCACCTTCCCATCGCAGTCGACGGCAACGGCGCTGGCGCGCGGGGTGCATTGCGGTGGCGCGATCCAAGCGGTCTCCTCGATGCGTGTCTGCGAATTGATAACCGTGGAAGGAATGACCATGCAGAAGCGGAAACCCATTCTTCTTGTCGCTGTCCCCCTGTGCTTCGCGGCCCTGGTGGGGTCAGCACGGGCCGGCGCTCGAGTGCACGGTCCGGCCGTGGTGCACTGCGGCGAGCTCGCCAGTGACCCCAGGCACGGGCTCGCCGGCAATGCGGTCGTCAGGTCGGCGACCAGCCAGATCATCGCCGCAACCGGCAGCACGGCAAGTTACTGCCAGGTCGACATCGTGTTCGGCACCAACGCGGCGCAGGACATCCAGATCCGCGTTGGCCTACCACTCGCCGCCGCCGACGGCGGCACCGGGGGCGTGCAGGGCGCATGGAATGGCCGGACCCAGGGCCTCGGCGGCGGCGGCTGCGCTGGTAACCTGAACGTGACGCCGGCAGTGAACACTGGCTACGTGGGCTCGGGCACCGACCTGGGGCACGCCGGCGGCGACTGCGAGCCGGGGGTCAACGCCAACGGAACGTACAACCTGCAATTCATCCAGGACTTCATCCGCAACGCCATCACGGAGCAGGTGCTGCTCTCGAAGCGCGTGGCCGAACAGTATTACGGCGTGCCGCCGGCGTTCAACTACTGGAACGGATGCTCGACCGGCGGCCGCCAAGGCTACCTGCTCGCGCAGGAGCTGGCCGGGGAGCTCGATGGGATCCTTGCCAGCGCACCGGCGATCTACTGGACGCGGTTCCAGACCGCCCAGATGTGGGGACAGATCGCGATGAAGGACCTGGTCGGCGCGCCGATCACCGCCGCCAAGCTGAACCAGGCCACCGCCTCGGCGGTCGCGGCATGTGACCCGACGGACGGCGTGGCGGACGGCGTCATCGACGATCCCAGGGCCTGCACGTTCAGCGCGACCGCGAACATCTGCGGCAGGCCCACCGCACCGGTCGCCAGCTGCCTGACCGAGGCCGAGGCCGAGGCGATCGATCTGATCTGGGACGGGCCCCGGAATGCGCCCGGCAGCAAGATCTGGTTCGGCCTCGATCGCGGCACCGCGCTGACCGGTCTCGCTGGCCCCGCTCCGTTCTTCCTCGGCGTCACGCAGTTTCACTGGGACGAGCACGACCGGACGTTCGACTGGAAGACAGTCGCGGCGAGCGAGTACCCGGAGGTTGCGCAGGACGGCTCGCGCAACATCGCCGACATCACCGATACGTTCGGTAGCCTCGACGCATTCCAGAGCTCGGGTGGCAAGCTGCTGACGTTCGTGGGTGGCAACGATCCACTGATCTTTCCGCGCGGCGTGATCAACTATTACCGGGTGATGGCATCGCGCTACGCGGGGCACACAGGCGACTTCGCCAACGTGCAGCGATTCTACCGCTTGTTCCGCGCGCCGGGCGTGGCCCACTGCGGCGGCGGCAACGGCCCGCAACCGCAGAACCTGTTCGGCGCGCTCGTGGACTGGGTCGAGCGCGGCGTCGCGCCGCAGCAGATCCTCGCGACGACGGTGGTGGGGGGTGTGGTCACGCGCAGCCGTCCGCTATGCCCGTACCCCCAGACCGCGAGATACAACGGCAGCGGCAGCACGGACAGCGCCGCCAGCTTCCACTGCGGCGGGAGTCTCGAGCGGCCGCCGGTGGTCTGCCGGGATGCGCTGGCGGCGTACAAGCACGAGACCGACGGTCGGCCCGACTTCGCCGCGAGCGGTCTGGATCCCGTCGCCTGCGCGCACCCGCGCGTCCGCGACGTCGACGATCACCGCCGCTGATCCCAGACCGGGGTTGGTTTGCGCGTCCGGTTCTCGGCCAATTGGATCCTGATGTCCGACAGGCGGACACTCCGGTTCGCCGGGCCACGCGGGTTCGCCGGGGCTTGCCCGGCGGCGCCGTGGCCGAACGCACAGCTGGCAACACCACCGAAGCGGCGCGTGCGAAGCACGGCCTTCGATCGAAGCGCGAAGCTCAAGAGCGACATTGCCAGTCTTGTTCGTGGCCAGTTGCTTTGTCTTCACGCGGCGGCATGCCATGTTCGCCGCGCCGATGCGCACCCGGTTCGATCAGTTCGGCAAGCAGATGGTCCGTACCGCGCTCGAGACCTGCGGTCCTGTCGAGACCGACGCAGAGGTCCCGGCAGACACGCGCAGGATCGATCTCTGGTTCATGCCCGATCCTGCGCGCGAGTCCGTGCCTGGTCACCTCGGTGTGCTGGGGCGCATCGCGGGTGGGCCGAGCACGCTCGAGTTCTTTCACAACACGCCGAGCGGCGACGAGCTCGCCGCCTGCCTGATCAAGCACGGCGAGTTCCGCCACTTCCTGTCGCTGCGCAGGGTGCCGCCGTCGGTCCCGACCCAGTGGGTCATCTCGTCGGGCCGTCCCGATGGTGGCATCGACGGCTTGTGGTTGCGCCCGATCGCCGGCTGGCCGCCTGGGATCTACGAGGGCCCACCGCTCTTGTAGACGCGACTCGTGGTGGTGAACGAGCTCCCGGTGACGCGGGACACGCTGCTCGTCCGGCTACTCGGCGCCGGCGCGGTACTCAAGCAGGCGATCGCCGAGCTCAAGGAGTTACGGGCGGAAGCGCCGGAACGCGCGCTGGCGCTTCCCATTCTGCTACGCTTGCGGTTGACCGTGCCGAGCGATCCGGCGAAGCAAACGACCGACGACCAGGAGTTTCTCATGGATACCCAAGACATCGTCGAGACCTGGCGGCGGGAAGCGATCCAGGAAGGCGTCAGGCAAGGGCTCGAGCAAGGGCTCGAGCAAGGGCTGGAGCAGGGGCTCGAGCAGGGGCTCAAGCAAGGGGTCGCGCACTCGCTGGTCGAAGTCTACGAGGCCCGCTTTGGCGCGATGCCCGAAGACCTCCGCACTGTGGTGCGGGATACCAACGACGAGCCCACGCTCGTCGCCTGGCTGCGGCTCGCGGGTACCCGCAGCGCGGACGAGATCGCGGCGGCCATCCGGTCGTTCCGCGCCAGCTAGCCGCAGCTTGCAGTCCGCGTCGCTGGGGGTCCGAAACGCGCCAACGGCCGGGTCGCCCCGGCCGCCGTGTCGTCGCTGGTGTTGTAGCGGGTGGTTACAGCGAGCCGAGGAAGGCGACCAGGTCCGACTTCTCGCGATAGGTGAGCTTGATGTTGAAGCGGGTGTCGTAGAAGTCGACCACCTCGCCGAGGTTCTTGGCGAAGCCGTTGTGGAAGTAGGGGGCGCGGGGCGCGAGGTTGCGGAGCATCGGGCCCTTGAACCGGCCGATGTGCGCCCACTTGCCGCTGATCATCGCGCGGCCCGGGTCGGTGACTTTGACGGTCTCGCCCGTGGTCTTGTTGCGCAGCGTGTAGAGCGGCATGTCCGCCGTGCGGCGCGACGCGTCGACCAGGCCGATGTTGAGCGGCGCGACGACCGAGTGGTTGCCGCCGTTCGGCGTGTCGTGGCAGCTCGTGCAGGTGCCGACCAGCGTCGTCGGCTTGCCGAACGCCGCCTCGTCGTTGATCCCCGAGACACCCGTGATCGCGATCGGCTTGGTGTTGAACAGCGCCTGGCCGCGAGCGATCGCCCGGCGCGCCTCGGCGTTGCGGCCACTGGCGTGGGTCCACGCATCGAACACGTCGAACACGATCGGGCTGAACGGCG
>Ga0307509_10003290_pt1 | contig 24811 bp, 20 predicted proteins | sample 10_EM_MG_FD_202245 | JGI IMG/M metagenome (GOLD analysis project Ga0307509, IMG submission 202245) | Populus trichocarpa ectomycorrhiza microbial communities from riparian zone in the Pacific Northwest, United States - 10_EM | ecosystem: Host-associated > Plants > Roots > Unclassified | place... | reverse complement strand
ACGATCTTGGCTGGAAGGATCGTTGGGCTGCGCAGACTCAGCCCAACCTACTCGGACCACTCGGACTCGATGCGGGTCAGCGCTTGACCTCGAAGCCACCCTTGTCGTCGAGCTTGAAGCGGCCCGCAGCAACCGCGTGCAGCCATTCGCTGGTCTTCAGGAAGCCGCCGAAGCAGAACAGGTGAATGCCGCTGAAATCAGTGGTGCCGGCCACTCGCGCTTCGGCCAGGCCGCGCAGCACATTTTCCGGACCGCGATCGCCGACGAGCTTCATCAGCGACGTCGGACGCGCGCCCAACGCGCGGATCGACGGACCGGCGCCACAGCGCACGGCAAATTTGAACAGAGTCGCGAGACCCGCGGGGCCGGCAAGGCCGCCGATGATGCGCGCCTTGACGCCTTGCTTGCGCATGTCGCCGACCCAGCTCAGGAACGGCTGGTGCTCGAAGAAGAATTGCGTCAGGAACGTCAGGCTCAGCCCTGACTGCTGCGCGATCGACGCCTTCTCCACTTCGGCGCGGCGAATCTCTTCCACGGCCACCTTCGGATGACCTTCGGGATGGCCCGCAACCGAAAGGTTCGACACGCCATGCTTGGCGAGCAGACCGGTGCGCATCACGTCGGCTGTCGTGCTGAACGGGCCGACCGCATCTGGATAGTCACCGGAGATCAGCAGCAGGTCGCGCACTTGCGCCTGGGACACGAAATCGCCAAGCAACCGGTCGAGCGCTTCCGCATCGGGCAGCAGACGCGCGGGCAGGTGCGGCGCAGGATCGAAACCGGCAGCGCGCACGGCGCGGCACGCATCGACGGTCGCCTGCCACGTTTGCTTGGGCAGGTGGCTCACGTAGATGCGCGTGCCGGCGGACAGGAATTTCTGCGCAGCGTGCAAGTGCGGCACGTCCTGCACGTTGATCTCGATGGAAGCCTCGCGCGCGAGCTGCGCGATGGTCTCGTGTACTTGTTTGCTGTCCACGGTGGGTGCGGCCATATCGGGCGTTGACTGACTCATGATGGTTCGACGGATCCTGGGCGGTTAACGGGTGAAACGGGGGCGCGAGATCACGTACGACTCGTTCTGGAACCAAAGCTTGCCGTACTTGCGCAGCACTTCACGCGTGGCTTCCAGATAGACGCCGCCCACCATGGCGGGTTCGAGGCGCTGATCTTCGATCTGTGCGACGTACACGGCGGCATTCCACGCTGCCATCAGCGTGGAGGTGCCGATGGAGGAACTGATCTCGGAGGGCAGCGTGTGCATCTCGTAACGGAACAGCGCGCGGTTGTCGGAGTACGCGTTGAAGTTCATGTTGCGCGCATCGGCGCCGAGCGCTTTCTTGGTGGCCTTGAGCAGGTCGTGCCGGTCGGTTTCGAACGGGTTCTCGCCGGGCCAGACGCGCTGCACGATTTCCAGCGCCGGATCCTGGCCGCGCGAGTGGATGCCGATCAGCCGGCCGCCGGGACCGAGCGCGCGCGCGAGCGGCGCGATCACCTTCTCCGCCTTGTAGTCGGCGCTGGCGCGGGCGCGATACGGCTGCGAGGCGATCACCAGGTCGAAATCCGCGCGCACCGCGCCGCGCTTCGGCAGCACGCTGTCGAGCAGCAGCTTGTGATCGTCGCGATAGATGACCAGCGCGACGGGCCGGTCATAGACGGGATTGCCCGTCGTCGGACTGCTCTGCGCGGTCCAGTTCTCGCCCAGGAAGGGCTGCAGATCGGTGATCTGCCGCTCGAACGCGCTGGACGTCGTGCCGGTCAGCGCAACCTCTTTCCACACCATGGCGTTGGCGGCGGCGAGCGAATTCGGACGCAGCCACGGCGCTTCCGAATAGAACATGTTGGTCATCACCAGCACGGTGGAGGGATGCTCGTAGAATCGATCCGGCATTTTCTCCAGCGCCAGCCGCACGTCTTCGAGGCTGATCTCCTTGCCGACGATGTGGAACGGCACGGTTGGGAAGCGGTCGTGCATGGAACGCATGACGTTGGTGAGCACGGTGCCGTCGCCGACACCCGCATCGAACATGCGCAGCGCCGGCACGCGCGGCTTCACATTCTCGAGTTCCATCTCGATGCGCCGCGCAACGACGCGCTTCTCGTTGCAGGTATGCACGAACAGCAGATACTTCTGCCGGTTGTCGTAGAAGCGGAAATGCGTTTCGTGCAGCGTGCCCGCGACAGGCGCGCGCGGACTGATGGAAAGATGGCTCACATCGGCAGTGATAGCGGTCACCACGTCGCCCTGCTCGGCGGTGCCGCGCGCAATGTAGCTGCGCACGCGATCGACGGTATGCGTCGTCACGCGGCCGCCGAAGCGCAGACGCGTGACCAGCTTGCCGTCGTTCACGACGCGGCGGCCGAACGTGCTCTCGGCCATGCCGGCGCGCTGGCAGTAGGCAGAAATTTCGGCAAGCAGCGCTTCGTTACCGGCGCGGCGGACGCGCTTCGGCATGAGCGATATGGCGGGCCTGTTTTCCATCGGTACCCCTGAGTAAGGGCTCGATTGAAGCTGCCCACGACTGCCCACTGCAAGTGGGTAGGGAAAAAGTGGGCAATGTCCCACCCATTGCCTGCTACTTTACCTGTGAGGCGGAATCGCTGCGAAGGGCCACAAGCGCTGGCTATTCAAGGCCCTGCGGCGCTTTGAGTCGCTAAACGCCCGCCACCAACTCACAATATCACCTGTACCACGGGAGACAGCTTTGACCGCCACTCTCATCGACGGCCGCGCGGCCGCGGAACGCCTTCGCAAGCGGGTCGCCGAGCGCACCGCCCAACTCAGGCAGCAATCCCTGGTTCCTGGCCTGGCCGTGGTACTGGTCGGCAGCGATCCCGCCAGCCAGCTCTACGTGTCGAGCAAGACGCGCCAGGCGCAGGAAGCCGGACTCAACCACTTTGACCATCGCCTGCCGCCCACGGCGACGACAGCCGAGATCATCGATCTGGTGCGTAGCCTGAACGCGAATCCCGAGGTGCACGGCGTCCTGGTACAGCTGCCGCTGCCTGCCGGCGTGAATAGCGCCGAGGTGCTCGCCGCCGTCGATCCCGCCAAGGACGTCGATGGCTTTCACGCCATGAACGCGGGACGGCTCGCGCTTGGCGAAGACACGACAGTGCCGTGCACTCCGCTTGGTTGCCTGATTCTCATCAAGGAAGTGCTGCCCAACTTGTCGGGCAAGAACGCGCTGGTGATCGGGCGCTCCAACATCGTCGGCAAGCCGATGGCGCAGCTGCTGCTGCAAAACGATTGCACGGTCACCATCGCGCACTCCCGCACGCGCGACCTGCCCGGCCTGTGCGCGCAGTCGGACATCGTCGTCGCCGCGATCGGCCGGCCGAAGGCGGTGCAGGGCGAGTGGCTGCGCCCCGGCGCCATCGTGATCGACGTGGGGATCAACCGTATCGACGCCGGCGAGGGTAAAACCAAAGTGGTCGGCGACGTCGACTACGCGACCGCAGTGACCCGCGTCGGCGCAATTACGCCCGTCCCGGGCGGAGTCGGGCCGATGACTATCGCGTGCCTGTTGATGAACACCGTCAACGCGGCTATCAGGTCGCAGTTCGGCGCCAAGGCCGAACTGCTCAAGGCTTGAGCCACGACGTAGGTTGGGCTGAGTCTGCGAAGCCCAACATCCCACGCGACCTGGATCGTTGGGCTTCGCAGACTCAGCCCAACCTACCCGACTGCTGACGGCTTGACCTTCTCCTCCGCCAGCGCCTTGACCGCCGCAAGCACCGGGCCTTCCAGCCCTGCCCCGTGCGTTTCGCTGTAATGCGCGACGATCTGCGCCTTCATGCGCGGATCCCAGTAGCGCTTGATGTGATTGCGAATGTTCTCGGCGGCAATGTCGTCCGATTCGGTGCGGAAGAATGCGGCGATGTCGTTCGCCATCTTGATCAGGTAATCGATGTGCATGGACGAACCTTAAACCAATCGCGCCGGATGCGCGTAGACCACATGTTGATGCTCACGCGCGAAGCCCACCAGGGTGAGCCCGGTCGCTGCGGCGAGGCGCACGGCGAATGCGGTCGGCGCGGACACTGCGGCTAGAAACGCGGCGCCCACCGTCGCCGCCTTCTGCACCATTTCATAACTCGCACGGCTGGTGACGAGGAAATACCCTGCGGCGAAATCGCCATCCGCACGCACGACGGCGCCGATCACTTTGTCGAGCGCGTTGTGGCGGCCGACGTCCTCGCGCACGAAACGAATGCCCGAGCCCGGCACGACCCACGCCGCAGCGTGAACGCTGCCGGTGCGGGAGTTGATTTCCTGCCGGCGCTTGAGCTCCACCAAGGCTTCGTGCAACGCGCTCGCGCTTACGCAAACACCTTGCGGCACCGGCGCAGGATTGCGAATCGCCTCCTCCACCGTCTGCGCGCCGCAAAGGCCGCAACCCGTGCGGCCCGTCAAGTTACGCTGGCGGCGCAACAGTTCGGAGAACCGGTCAGCGGCAATGCCGATGCGTACTTCCAGCGCGCCGTCGTCGCGCTGCACGGCTTCGACCGAACGGATTTCGCCGCGATTCGCGACGATGCTCTCGCTCAGCGTGAACCCCACCGCGAGGTCTTCGAGGTCGGCCGGCGTGGCCAGCATCACGACGTGCGGCACGCCGTGATAGGTGAACGCGACCGGCACTTCTTCGGCGACATGATCGATGACGCTGGCGACTTCGCCATCGCGCCAACGCTTTACGGTGACCGCGCAGCTCGTCGCCGGCAAGGCGCTGGCTTCGAGCCGCGGCGCGTCTTCAGGCATGGGCTTTGCGATCACGGCGGATGCGCGTCTGGTTCTCGGTCATTTCCCGATAGCGCTTCTGCCACTCGCCGGGCTGGTTCACCTTCACCACCTGCACCGCCGTCACTTTGTACTCGGGACAGTTCGTGGCCCAGTCGGAATTGTCGGTCGTGACCACGTTCGCGCCGGATTCGGGAAAGTGGAACGTCGTGTACACGACCCCTGGCTGCACCCGGTCGGTGACTTGCGCCCGCAGTACCGTTTCACCCGCGCGGCTGGCGATGCCCACCCAGTCGTGCTCCGCAATGCCGCGCGTGTCCGCGTCGTGCGGGTGAATTTCGAGTCGATCCTCGTCATGCCAGACGACGTTCGCGGTACGCCGCGTCTGCGCGCCGACGTTGTACTGAGTGAGGATGCGGCCCGTGGTGAGCAGCAGCGGGAAGCGGCTCGTGGTGCGTTCCTGCGTCGGCACGTACTCGGTCATGAAGAACTTGCCCTTGCCGCGCACGAACTCGCCGATGTGCATGGTCGGCGTGCCGTCTGGCGCCGCATCGTTGCAAGGCCACTGGATGCTGCCGAGCTTGTCCAGCTTCTCGTAGGTCACGCCGGTGAACGTCGGCGTCAGCGCCGCGATCTCCGCCATGATCTGCGACGGATGCGTGTAGTTCATGGGATAGCCCAGCGCGTTGGAGAGCTTCATCGTCGCTTCCCAGTCGCCCAGGCCGGCCAGCGGCTGCATCACCTGGCGCACGCGCGAAATGCGGCGCTCGGCGTTCGTGAACGTGCCGTCCTTCTCCAGGAACGACGCGCCGGGGAAGAACACATGCGCGAACTTCGCCGTCTCGTTCAGGAACAGATCCTGCACGATGATGCATTCCATCGCCGACAACGCGGCCGTGACGTGGTGCGTGTTCGGATCGGACTGCGCGATGTCCTCGCCCTGCACGTACAGCGCGCGGAAACTTCCGTCCATCGCAGCCTCGAACATGTTCGGGATGCGCAAGCCCGGTTCGGATTCCAGGGGCACGCCCCACGTCGCCTCGAACAGCGCGCGCACGGCATCGTCCGATACGTGGCGATAGCCGCTGAATTCGTGCGGGAACGAGCCCATGTCGCACGAACCCTGCACGTTGTTCTGGCCGCGCAGCGGATTTACGCCCACGCCCTCGCGGCCCAGGTTGCCGGTGGCCATCGCCAGGTTCGCGATGCCCATCACCATCGTCGTGCCCTGGCTGTGCTCGGTCACTCCCAAGCCGTAGTAGATCGCGCCATTGCGCGCCGTCGCATACAGTCGCGCGGCACCGCGCACCAGGGCCGCCGGCACGCCGGTGATGGCCTGCATGGCTTCGGGCGAATTCTTCGGATCGCTGACGAACGCCCGCCACTTCACCCACGAGTCGCCTTCGCAGCGCTCGACAACGTATTGCTCCTTCGCCAGCCCCTCGGTGACGACGACGTGCGCGATGGCGTTGATCAGCGCCACGTTGGTGCCGGGACGCAACTGCAGGTGATAGTCCGCTTCGATGTGCGGCGTGCGCACCAGCGCGATCTCGCGCGGATCGAGCACGATGAGCTTGGCGCCCTGGCGCAACCGCCGTTTCATCTGTGAGGCGAACACCGGATGGCCTTCGGTGGGATTGGCACCGATCAGCATGATGACATCGGCCTGCATCACCGAGTCGAACTCCTGCGTGCCGGCGGACTCGCCCAGCGTGCTCTTCAAGCCGTAGCCCGTCGGGGAGTGGCAGACGCGCGCGCAGGTATCGACGTTGTTGTTGCCGAACGCCGCGCGCACCAGCTTCTGCACCAGGAATACTTCTTCGTTCGTGCAGCGCGACGAGGTGATTGCGCCCACCGCATCGCGGCCGTGCTTGGCCTGGATGCGCTTGAACTCCGACGCCGCGTAGCCGATTGCCTCGTCCCAGCTCACTTCGCGCCACGGATCGGTGATCCTGGCGCGGATCATCGGCTTGGTGATGCGATCCGCATGCGTCGCATAGCCGTAGGCGAAGCGGCCCTTCACGCACGCATGGCCGTGATTCGCATGGCCATCGCGATTCGGCACTACGCGAATCACCTGCTCGCCTTTCACTTCCGCCTTGAGCGAGCAGCCGACGCCGCAGTACGCGCACGTCGTCGCGACCGCGCGTTCGGGCTGAGTCAGCGCGATCAGCGTCTTTTCCTGCAAGGCAGCCGTCGGGCACGCCTCGACGCATGCGCCGCACGACACGCACTCGGATTCGAGGAACGATTCGGACTGGCTGGCCGACACTTTCGAAGCGAAGCCGCGGCCTTCGATCGTCAGTGCCAGCGTGCCTTGGATTTCATCACAGGCGCGCACACAGCGCGAACAAACGATGCAGGCATCCGCATTGAACGTGAAATAGGGATTGCTCTCGTCCTTGACCGAGCCTTGATGAGTGCGGCCGGCCGCAATCGTCGTGACGTCCGCGCGGTTTTGCACCCGCGCCTCGGGCAGGCTGTAACGTGATTCTGTAACGCCCAGCACCGCGGCGACGTCGTGCAATTCGCAGCGGCCGTTGCCAGGGCACTCGTCGGTGCAAGTCTGCGGATGATCCGACAGATACAGTTCGACGACGCCGCGGCGCAACTGGTCGAGCTTGTCGCTGTGGGTGCGGACCTTCATGCCATCGGCCACGGTGGTGGTGCACGACGCCGGATACCCCTTGCGGCCGTCGATCTCCACCAGGCACAGGCGGCAGGAACCGAATGCTTTCAGCGAACCGGTGGCGCACAGCTTGGGAATCTGGTTTCCGAGCGCCGCCGCGGCGCGCATGATCGACGTGCCATCGGGCACGCTGACCGAGCAGCCGTCGATCTCGACCATGACTTGCTTGGCGGGCACCTCGCTCTCATTGACGGGCGGCGTGCCGGGATCGACGTAGTCTAAAGCGTACATGGCTGCATCATCCTGCGACGGTCACTGCACCGTCTTACGGAAATCCTCGGGGAAGTACTTCAGCGCGCTCTGCACTGGGAACGGTGTCATGCCGCCCAGGCCGCATAACGACCCGTGCAGCATGGTGTCGCACAATTCTTCGACCAGCTGCAGATTGCGCTCCCTGTCTACATTGGCAAGGACGCGATCCATGAGTTCCACCCCGCGTGTCGAACCGATACGGCACGGCGTGCACTTGCCGCACGACTCTATCGCGCAGAACTCGAGGGCGTAACGCGCCATGCCGGCCATATCGACGGTGTCGTCGAAAGCCACGACACCGCCGTGGCCGAGCAGCGCGCCGATGCCGGCGAGCGCTTCGTAGTCGATGGGCGTGTCGAATTGCGATTCGGGAATGTAGGCACCCAGCGGACCGCCAACCTGCACCGCGCGCACTGGCCGGCCGCTCGCCGAGCCCGCGCCATAGTCGTAAACCAATTCGCGCAACGTGAGGCCGAAGGCGCGCTCGATCAGGCCGCCACGCTTGATGTTGCCGGCAAGCTGCAGCGGAATCGTGCCGCGCGACCGGCCGGTGCCGAAATTCTTGTAGAACTCCGCACCCTTCTCCAGGATGACCGGTATCGACGCCAGCGAGATGACGTTGTTGACGATGGTGGGCTGGCCGAACAGGCCCTTGATGGCCGGCAACGGCGGGCGCACGCGCACTTCGCCGCGCTTGCCTTCGAGGCTTTCCAGCATCGAAGTCTCTTCACCGCAGATATAAGCACCCGCGCCCAGGCGCACTTCGAGCTCGAACTGCTTGCCGCTGCCGAGCACGTCGCGGCCGAGGTAGCCGGCCGCATACGCCGCTGCAATCGCCTCGTTCAGTGCGCGATGCGCATGCGGATACTCGGCGCGCAGATAGATGAAGCCTTGCGTCGCACCCACGGCTATGCCGGCAATCGTCATGCCCTCGATCAGCGTGAGCGGATCGCCTTCCATCAGCATGCGATCGGCGAACGTGCCCGAGTCACCTTCATCGGCGTTGCAAGTGACGTACTTCTGCTGCGGCGGCTGATCGAGCACCGTCTGCCACTTGATGCCGGTGGGAAACGCCGCGCCGCCGCGGCCGCGCAATCCAGATTGAGTAACTGCATCGACGATCTCGGCGGGCTGCATGGTCAGCGCGCGGCGCAAGCCTGCGTAGCCGCCGTGTGCAACATAGTCGGCGACGTCGATGGGATCGATCACGCCGACGCGCGCGAACGTCAGTCGCTGCTGGCTCTTGAACTCGGCGATCTGGTCGGTCAGGCCGAGATGCAGTGCATGCCCACGCCCGTCGAGAAATCCGGCCTCGAACAATCCGGCCACATCCTTTGCGGTCACCGGCCCGTATGCCTGGCGGCCCGCGGGCGTCGCGACTTCGACCAGCGGCTCCAGCCAGAACATGCCGCGCGAACCGTTGCGCACGACCTGCACGTCGGCGCCGCGGCGCGCGGCTTCAGCAGTAATTGCGCGCGCCACAGCGTCCGCACCCAGGGACAGGGCGGTTGCGTCGCGCGGTACGTAAACTTTGATACTCATTGCCGAGCTCACTGCCGGCTCGCCGGATCGGCGATCAGCGCATCGAAGACATCCGCAGTGACGCGCCCATGCAGTTCGCCGTCCAGCATCAGCGATGGCCCGCAAGCGCAGTTGCCCAGGCAGTACACCGGCTCCAGCGTGAACTTGCCGTCCGGCGTCGTGCCGTGAAACTCCACGCCGAGGCGCTGCTTGGCGTGCGCGGTGAGCGTCTCGCAATGATTGGCGCGGCAGGCTTCGGCCTGGCACACCTGCACCACGTGGCGCCCGGCGGGCGCCTGGCGGAAGTGATGGTAGAAGGTCACGACGCCGTGGACTTCGGCGCGCGACAGGTTGAGCGCGTTCGCGATCACCGGCACGGCGGCCGGCGGGACATAACCCAGGTTGTCCTGAACGGCGTGCAGAACCTGTAACAAAGGCCCGGGATGGCCTCGATAGCGAGCCAGCGCCTGCTCGATCTGCTCACGCGAGTGAGCATCGAGCGCGCGGTGTTGGATAGGGGCAGCATTCATAGCGAAAGCTTACTCGCCCGCAACGTGGTTTCGCACCCTGGCTGTGCGTGAAATGTGCTTCTACGCCGCCGCGTGGGATGCGGCCCACAGCGCACGAACCACCGCGAAAGCTCAGCCTTCGACCGGCTGCGGCGCCGACACCTTCGTGTGCGGCATGATCTGGATTTTCCGCCAGCCGCCGTACTGGTAATACAGCCAACCCATCAGCAGCGCCACGATCGAGCCCAGCGGGAAGCTCCACCAGATCGCATCGGCCTGCCACCGCGGCGCCAGCGCATATGCGAATGGAATGCGCACGACCCACATGGAGACGAACAGCATCACCAGCGGGCCGATCACCGCGCCCGTCGCACGCACCACACCCATCAGCACGAGCGTGCCGCCGAACAGCACGAAAGACCACAGCACGATGGCATTGATGTGCGTCGCGATCGCAACCGCCGGGCTGCCGTGCGGCAGGAAGAAGCCGACGGCCGTGTGATTGAACAGGTACACCAGCACGATCATGCCGCCGGTCAGGGCAGCGTTGATGCCAAGCGCGGCCCAGGTGACCTTGCCGAGGCGATCCCAGTTGCCGGCGCCGATGCTCTGGGCCGCCATGATGGTGACGGCGGAGCCGACGGCGAAGGCCGGCATCTGGATGTAAGTCCACAATTGCATGGCCGCGCCGAACGCGGCGGTCGTGTCCGTGCCGAATTGATTGATGAGTCCGAGCATGGCCAGCATGGACGACGATACGATGATCATCTGCAGGCCCATCGGCACGCCGCGCAGCACCAGCACCTTGAGAATGTCCTTGTCGATGCGCAGATAGTGCAATTCGTGGCGGCGGATGCACAGGAAGTGCTTGCGGCGGTAAAGCAGCACGAGCATGGCGATCAGCGTCGTCGTCTGCGAGATCAGCATGGCCGTCGCCGAGCCCGCGATGCCCATCGCCGGGATGGGCCCGAGGCCGAAAATCAGCAGCGGATTGAGCGCGATGTCCAGGCCCACGGACACGAACATGAAAATGAACGGTGTCTTGGCGTCGCCCGCGCCGCGCAGCGACATGGACACGTAGATGTAGAAGAACATGGCCGGCGTCGCTACGAACACCAGCCGCATGTAGCTCACCGCGAACGGCAGCGCGTCCGGCGGCGTGCCCATCAGCACCAGGATCGGGCGCGCGGTGATCGAGCCAACCAGCGCAGTAAGCAGCGACAGGATCACGATGAACGCCGCGCTGCTGCCGACGACGCGCTTGGCGCGGTCCACATCGCGCGCGCCCATGGCGTGTCCGACCATGATGCCGGTCGCCATCACGATGCCGAACACCACGCCCATCAGCAGGAACAGGACCGCGTTGCTGTTGGTCACCGCGGTCAGCGGCGCTTCGCCGAGGTAGCCGCCGACCCAAACGGCGTTGACGGAAGCGTTCAAGGACTGCAGGGCATTGCTGCCGAGCGTGGGCAGCGCGAATGCGAGCAATGTCTTAGTGATCGGCCCGCGCGTCAGATCCAGGGCCGGTAATCCGGAAGGTGGCATGGTGATTCGTTGTTCGGGCAAATGCGCGGCGCCGCGGCACCGTTACGGCGCCCGCAGCTGTGTGAGTGAGGGAGTGCCCCGGATTGTGCACCATGACAGCGGCGATGGGGACATTCGCCGTTGCGAATCAAGCGCAAGCTCTAGTCGTCGGCGCCACTGTCACCCATGACTGCCGCCGTGCCGATCACCGCGAAGATCTTGTCGAGCATGGTGTAAAACGCGACGCGATCCGCTTCGCTGAACCTGCGGATGATGTCGGCCTGGCGGCGGCGCGCGACCGGCAGCACTTGCTTGTACAGCGCTTTGCCTTTCGGCGCGACGGAGACGACGACCGGCGCGGCAAGCGCGGCGGCAGTGCGCGAGCCGCGCTGCTTGATCACTTTCATCTTGGTCAAGCCACGCTTGGTCATGACTTGCAGCGTGCGGCTCACCTGTCCTTTGTCCATGCTGCTGCGATGAGTCAGATCGGAAAAGCGCACCGGCGAGAAGCGCGTGACCAGTGCCAACAGGCGCCATTCGGGAATGCTCAAGCCGAACTCTTCCAGGTAGCGCTTGGTGACGTTGGTGCGCAGTGCGTTGGAGAGGCGCGTGATCCGGAAGGTGAGGAAGTCTTCGATGTTCAGGTTCGCGCCGCTGGCGGCGAGGCCGAGCCATGGGCAGGCAGCCTTGGCGCCGGATTTCTGTGGCCGCTGGCGCGGCTTCTGCGTGGCTTTGTTCAAGTCGTGTCTCGGGGTAACGGCCTTGTGGCGATGAAGCGCCGATTCTGCCGCATGGCGAGGATCGGTGGATAGAGAAGAGACCCTGATTCTATTGAAGAAGTCTGCGGACCGCGACGCGCCGGTGTGTACAAGCGTGCGTGGCTTGCGCCGGCGACGACACGCGCCAACCACCTCGGATCTGCGTCATAGCTGTGCTGCATAATATTAACGGGAGTCAAGGATCGTGGCACCACTGCGCATTGGCACCACAAATACAAATACTAGATGCGTGGGGCTGCGCTCAATTGGTTGATGCGGTGCGACAGCATACCTGAGGCGGGCGCGAGCACGGTGCCTAGGAAACGGGCGACGCTCTGCAAATGCCCGCCTCGTTACACCGCTTTCGGATTGAATTGAATTCGTCCATGTGAAGACTACGTAATAGTGTTGCGTTCTTCCGCGTCAGCGCCTGGCGCGGTCACAAGTGCTGCGCGGTCTTTGATGTGTCAACGATTTCGCAAATCTTCGGCGCGCATCACACTTCGCGCCGCCGCACGCAAGAGCGCGGCGCGCAGCAGTGAGGCGCCGCTCCCGATTCCGAGTCATGCCGCTGACCTGGCGGCAATTTTGCCGAAAAATAATGTGCACGCTGCGGCGTACCTGCTATTTTCAAAACTGAAGAATCCAGCAAGTTGCGCTTCACGAATTTTCCTCCATGACTGTACGCATCCGCCTTCGTCACGGTGATTCATGCTGCTGCCCGGCCGAGGAATTCCCATGACGCTCGTCGATGACCAGGCGCGAGTGCTGGAAGAGTGGTTGCGGCTGCCGCCTTCGCGTCGGCGTCACGCGACGGACGCTGTCGCGTTTGCGTACAGGCTATTGCGGGATCGCCCCGACATGTTCAGCGGCGGCGAAGACGCGAACCAGGATGCGATCGTGAAATGGCTGTTGCCCTACCTGGCGACGCTCGAAGCGGGCTGAGCGCGCCGGTGCTACTGGTTCCAGCGTCAGGGCCGAACTGCCCTATCCCAACTTCCGACGGCTCGGTGTAACGCACCGAATTACAGTCCCCAAGTGCCTGTCACGCGCCCTGCAGCGCCTGGCCGATGCCGGTGACCGACGCCAGGATGGCCGCCAGCAATTCCTTGTCCTGTCTGCCGCCGGCACGCCAACGCTTCAGCAGATCCACCTGCACCAGGTGCATGGGATCGATGTAGGGACTCCTGAGCTGGATCGAGCGTCCCACCGTGGGCTCGTTTTCCAACAGTGCCGTCGAGCCCTTCAATTGCAGCACATGCGAGCGCGCCAGCGCATACTCGGCGCGCAGCTGGGGAATGAAACGGCGGTACGGCTCCTCGACCAGCGCATCGTAGTACTTGGCGATTTCCAGGTCCGCGCGCGCCAGCGACAATTCCACATCGTCGATGAGGTTCTCGAAAAAGAACCACTGGCGGTACATCTGCCGCAGCACGTCGTCGCCCATCGCCGCCGACACTTCTGCCAGCGCCGTGCCGACGCCGAACCAGCCGGGGAACATGTAACGACACTGGGACCACGCGTGGCCCCAGGGGATCGACCGCAGCGCCGCCACGCCCTGGCGTTCGACCCGACTGGCCGGGCGCGACCCGATCTGCATGCGTTCGATCACGTCGATGGGCGTGAGCTGGCGGAAAAATTCGTGGAAATCCGGATCGTCGTGCGCCATCGCGCGATATACGCGCGCGCCGTGATGCCCGAGCATATCCATTGCTTCGCGCCAGCGCGGTTCGACCTGCTCCGCCGGCATCACGCCGGTGCTGGCCAGTGTCAGCGCATTGAATGCCTGCTCGAAGATGCGCAAGGCAATCGGCCGCAGGCCGTATTTTTCGTTGATGAGCTCGCCGGCTTCGGTGATGCGCAAGCGGCCGCGACGCGCACCTGCGGCGCCGCTGCGCACCAGGGCTTCGGTGCGACCGCCGCCGCGGCCGAAACCGCCGCCTTGGCCATGAAACAATGTGAGTTCGACGCCCGCCTTGTTGGCTGCAGCAAACAGTGCTTCCTGCGCATTGCGCACCAGCCAGCGTGACGCGACGATGCCGCAATCCTTGTTGCTCGCTGAGTAGCCGATCATCACGTACTGGTGATTGCCGCGGCCCAGCAGATGGCGTCGATAGATCGGCTCGTTGAGCAACTGGCTCATCACCCCCCCGCAACGCGACAAGGCTTCCGCGGATTCGAACAACGGCGCGACGTCGACGGGCACGTCGCCCGAGCGCCGGTCCGCGGTATCGGCCCAACGAGCCAGCAGCAGCACCGACAGAATGTCGTCCGCGCCGCGGCTGCTGCTCACCACGTACGGACCGATCGCGTCGGGGCCGGTGCGGTGCCGCGCGTGCGACAGCGCCTCGAACACCCACAGCGTGCGCTTGCCCGTCGCATCCAGCAGCGCGGCCGGGCCTTCGTCGCGCTCGATCGCTTCACGCAGCCGCGCGATGCGTTCCTCGGTGCTGCGCTGCGCCCATTGCGCGTCGCCGAACCCCTGCCCGACGACGCCGCGATGCACGCTGGAGTTCTGGCGAATGTCGAGCGTCGCAAGATGAAACCCGAACGTGCGCACGCGCCGGATCAGGCGGCGCACCTGGAACAACCCGGCGTGTTGGCCCTTGTTCGCACGCAGGCTGTCCGCGATGATGTTCAGGTCTTCGAGAAAAATCGCCGCCGCTTCGTAGTGGCCCTGGCGTCCCTCGTAGGTGGCGCGCAGCCGCTCCATCACCAGGCCGAGAAACACGCGATACGGCATCCGATCGTGTCGCGCGGGCGACAGCGTCTGCGCCGCTGGCAGCAGCGTCATGTACAGATCGATGCGCGCCTGCAATTGTGTGGAGAACCCGATGCGCGTCGCGCTCTGCGACAGCTCTTCGGCCAGCCCCTGGCATTCGAGGAAGTAGCGGTTGACGATGAGCTGCTGGTGCCGCGCCATGGTTTCGCGGATGGTCTTCGCGTGCACGTCTGGGTTGCCGTCCATGTCGCCGCCCACCCAGGAGCCGAAGCGCAGGATCTCGGGCAGCTCCAGCTCGCGCGCCTCGGCGCCGTACACTTTCTCCAGCGCCGTTTCGATCTCCTCATAGAAGATGGGCACGATCTGGAACAGGACTTCGACGATGAAGAACAGCACGTGTTCGCGCTCGTCGGCCACCGTCAGGCGCTCGCGCGAGTTGTCGGCCGTCTGCCACCCCGACGTGATGTCGCTGCGAATGCGTTCCCAGATCACGCGCGTCTCGGCGGCGGTGCCCGAGAGCCCGATGCGGCTCAACAAGAGCTGGGCGATCTTCTGCTGCTTGCGCAGGATGGTGCGGCGCGTGGACTCGGTGGGATGCGCGGTGAACACCGGTTCGATCCACAGCTCCAGCATCAATTGGCGGAAGTCGGCGAGGCTCAGGCCGTGCGCCTTGAGCTTGGCAATGGCTTCTGCGATGCCGCCGGGTTGCGTCGTGCCTTCGTTCAGATACTGGCGGCGGCGGCGGATGCGATGCACCTTCTCCGCCATGTTCACCATTTCGAACCAGGTCGAGAAGGCGCGCACCAGATCGCGCGCTGCGGTGGCGGGCACGCCGCGCGTGCGGGCAATGAGCTGCAGCGTGCAGCTCTCGTCGCCGTCGCGGCGCGCGATAGCCGCTTGGCGGTCGCTTTCCACCGCCTCGAACAGCGCATCGCCGCCCTGCTCCCGGATCACTTCGCCGACCAGCGCGCCGAGCATGTGCACGTCTTCGCGCAGTTCGGCGTCTTTGGGCGGAAAGATGATGTCCTGGCGTGGCATGTCGGCGCGGCGTCAAGCGAAGCAAAATGCGGACGGCAAGTCTAGCAGAAGCCATTCTGCCGACCGCCCGGCTGGGCCCGCAGGCCTGTCGTGCCCACTGGTTTCCGGCTGCTGCCCGAAGCCTGTAGCCTTGCGGCTTCGTCGACCGAGGCCCCACCGATGAGCATGCTTGCCCAAGCCGCCGTGTTTCTGGCGGCGACCGTCTTCGCCATTCCCCTGTTTCGCAAGCTGCGGCTGGGTGCAGTGCTGGGCTACCTCGCCGCCGGCATGATCATCGGGCCGTGGGGTCTGCGCTTCGTGGGGGACGCCGAGGGCGTGCTGCACACGGCCGAGCTTGGCGTCGTGTGCCTGCTGTTCGTGATCGGCCTGGAATTGCAGCCATCGCGCCTGCGGGCCATGCGCAAGTCGATCTTCGGCTTAGGACTGGCGCAGGTCGCGGGCACGACGCTGGTTTTCACCGTCATCGCCCACTTCCTCGGCTTGTCGCCCAAGGCAGCATTCGTCGCGGGCTTCGCGCTGTCGCTGTCGTCTACGCCGCTGGTGCTGCAGCTGCTTGCGGAGCGCCAGGAACTCAACACGCAGCATGGTCGCGCCTCGTTCGCCGTGCTGTTGTTCCAGGACATTGCCGTGATGCCGATCCTCGCCATCCTGCCGCTGCTGGGCTCCAGTGGTGAGAAACAGGATCTGGCGACGACTCTGCTCACCGCCGGCCGCGGACTTGCCGTCATGGCCGCGCTGCTGTTCGGCGGCCGCTACGTTTTGCGGCCGGTGCTGCGCATGGTCGCGGAAACCAAGGTGCGCGAGGCATTCACCGCCGCGACGCTGCTGGTGGTGCTCGGCACTGCGCTGCTGTTCGACGCGGTGGGGCTGTCGATGGCGCTCGGCGCATTCGTCGCCGGACTGCTGCTTGCCGACAGCGAATTCCGCCACGAACTGGAAGCCGACATCGAACCGTTCAAGGGACTGCTGCTGGGCCTGTTCTTCATGGCAGTGGGCATGACGGCCAATCTCGGTCTGCTGTTGAGCAGCCCCGGTGTCATCTTCGCCTTGGTCGCGGGTTTGCTGGCCGTGAAGTTCCTGCTGCTGTGGATCGTGGCGCGCGCGACGGGACACCACGCCGACAGCGCGCGCGGCATGGCGTTCGCGCTGCCGCAGGCGGGCGAGTTCGGCTTCGTGCTGTTTTCACTGGCGGTGAGCTACGGAATCATGGCGCAATCGCTCGCCGACACGCTGGTCATCGTCGTCACCATCTCAATGATGGCGAGCCCGCTGCTGATGATGCTGCAATCCTTCATCGAGCCGCATCTCACGCGCGCCGCGCCGCGCGAGTTCGACCATATCGAGAGCGACGACAGCCGCGTGATCATCGCCGGCTTCGGCCGCTTCGGCCAGATCGTCGGCCGCGTCCTGCGCATGCGCAAGATCCGCTTCACCGCGCTGGAATCGAGCGTCGCGCAGGTCGACTTCGTGCGCCGCTTCGGCATCAAGGTGTACTACGGCGATGCTTCGCGGCTCGATCTGTTGCAGGCGGCGGGGGCGGCGCGTGCGGAGGTGTTCGTGCTGGCGATCGACGACATCGATGCATCGGTGCGCGCAGCCGAACTGGTGCGCCGGCACTTTCCTCATCTGAAGCTGCTGGCGCGCGCCCGCAACCGCCAGCACGCATTGACGCTGATGGAGCTGGGCGTGCGTTACATCATCCGCGAGAACTATCTGTCGAGCTTGAACATGGCGCAGCATGCGCTCGAAGCCACCGGCATGCAGCGCGCCGAAGCGCTCGAGAGCATCAAGCGTTTCGACGAGCATGACCAGAAGACGCTGCAGATGCAGCGCGAGGTGCGCGACGACGAACAGAAACTGATTCAGACGTCGCAGCTCGCGGCGCGGGAACTGGAACAGCTGTTCGAGGCGGACGTGGCCGAGGTAGGGAAGTAGGTTGGGCTGAGTCCGCGAAGCCCAACGTTTCGTCGCGCAGATGTTGGGCTTCGCGGACTCAGCCCAACCTACGCTTCAGCCCAACCTACAAGTCAGCCTACGGCTTGAATCGTGCGCGAGTAGGCCGTCTGCACCAGCGCCTCGGTGGGCTTGTCCGCACGCGGGGCCAGCAACATGCGCAGGATCATCTGATCGGTGGAGCGCGCCGGGTCGTCGATCAGGATCTGTTCGATGAAGCGGGTGATGCGGTGCTGGATTTCGTTGATGAAGCGCAGCTTGCCGGCGTCGATGTCCTGGTCGCCGGTGAGGCTGTAGTAGTTGCGCGCTTCGAGCGTCATCTCGTACATGAAGCGCGCCAGGAAACGCGCCTTGTCGATGGACGACAGGTCCACGAAGTTGCGAATCTCCGAATCGATGTTCATCTGCGGTGTTCCGTTCGAAGTGAGCGCCCGACGCTCTCAAGGCACGCATCATCCGTGTGGGCGGTGGGAAGCTGCAACCTGCGGCGGCAGGCGGCGGCGCCGTCACGACGGACGGCAGCCGCGGGGCGAATTATGTCGAGCGCGGGCGGGCGGCGCCGAGAACCAGGTCGACAATCTCGCCGGAAATCGCCGGAAAATCAGGCCGGGAAGAAGTCGATCGGCTTGGTCGTGGTGATGGTCTCCACGTCCCGGGCCTCGAACTTGAACAGCTTCACGCGCGCCACCAGCTTGCGCTCCAGGTCCGGATCCTTCAGCTCGCTGGACACCACCTCGCAGCGGGTGATTTCACCGGACGGCGCAATCGTCAGCTCCAGCACGAGCTTGCCCTTGAGATCCGGTTTGTCGCGCAGCGCGCGGCTGTACAGCGCATAGATCGCGCCCTTGTTGCGGTCGAAAATCAGCTCGATCTCTTCGCGGCTGCGCGCCGCTTTGGTGCTGCCGGAACGCTTCACGCCGTCATCAGCCTGTGCGGCGAGCACCGCTGAAGTCACCTGCGTCGTGTTGTGGCCGGTGAGCGAACCCGCGCCGCTGCCGTAGCCGCGGCTCAGGCTGGCGGTGTTGATGCCGCCGCTGCTCGCGCCCACCTTGGACGTTATGAGAGAACGCTCGGCGCTGGTCGTCTCGTTGACCTTGCCGGTGAGATTCTTGGTCATCGCCGCCTTGTCGAGCACAGTGTTGTCGCGCAGGTCGGCGAGCTGGTCCTGCAGTTTGAGCAGGCCCGACTTCTGCGCCTTCTCGCGCGCGTCCGGCTTGGGCGGCGGCGGCTTGGGCTCCACCTTCGCAATGGGCTTGGGTTCGACCTTCGGCTCCACCTTCGGCGGCGGGGGCGGCGGCGGCGGTGGTTTCTTCTCGATCAGCAGCTTGACGATGCGGTCCGGGATGTCCGGCGTCGTGGTCCTGGATTTTTCCGGCGCCGGCAGGAACGTGATCAACAGCGCCAGCACCGCGAACACGATGAACGCAATGCGCAGCACTTTCTTGAAGCGCGCTTCCACCTCCTCGGTGGGCGACCAGGGCAGTTCGTAGAGCCGGTAGTAGGGAGCAAGAGTCATGTTCGACATTCCATTACTGCCGAGGGCTTCAGGTGGCCGCCGCGGCGCGCGCGGGAATGCGGCCTTCGCGCTCCACCACGGCCAGCGAGACCTTGCCGTACTCGGCGTCGGTGCAGGTGGCCATGACTTTGCGCAGCACGCTGTACGGCGTGTTGCGGTCGCCCATGATGGTCACTTCGCGTTCCTTGATTTCCTGCTTCGCCGCGTCGGCGAGCACGGTGTCGGCCTGCGTGCGCAGCGCTTCGCGCAGCGACGCGATCACCGGATCCGTCGCCGCGATGATGCTGGCGATGGTGGCGACCGAGCGGCCGTCGACCAGCACGTCGTCCTTGGTGATCATCACCACGACGGTGGGCTGCGGCTTCTTTTCGGACACCGATTCCGGGATGGAGATGTTCTTGGTGTTCGGCAGTATGTCCACATCCGAGGTGTGCACCAGCAGAAACACCACGAGTATGGTGAGCATGTCGATGAACGGCACCAGCGCCATGTGGCTGCCGCCGTGACTGCGCTTGCGATGGCGCTTGATGCGGTAGGGCGTCATGTCGGTGCATCTCCCACCGATACGTCGGGGAACAGTTCACCCATCGACCACTGCGAGCCGGGTACCTCGAACACACGCACCGTGTCCATCACATGCACCAGCGTGCCGTAGTCGATGTCCTGTTCCAGCAATATCGTCGCGTCCTGCTTGTCGGCGTACTTGGCTTTCACCTGCTGCAGGAACGCGGACAACCCCGCGAAGTCATGCTCGGTCCCGACCAGCGGCAGCGTCCTGAGCACGCCGGTGCCGCGATCGGCCACTTCGATCTTGTCCTTGCGGATGATGACTTCCAGGTTCAGACCTTCCGGCAGGTCGGGCACGGCGCTGTCCGCGCCGGGCAGGTTCAGCTCCAGCACGTTGGTCTTGGTGAACACCGCGGTGAAGATCAGGAAGAACACCAGGATGACCATCATGTCGATCATGGGCACGACGTTCAGGTCGTGCCGCCCGCGGTAATTCGCGTGATTGCGCATCACGCGCCGCGCGACCTTGGACTGTGACATCAGTTAGCCCTCGTCGATCCGTGCGGGCTCAACCCATGCCATGGGCAGCGGCGCGACCGCGCGCCGGCGGTGCAGCCGGTTCGTCGTCAGTGTCCTGGCGGCGCTCGACGACCGAGTTCAGGAACTTCACCGAAGCGATTTCGAGGCTGTCGATCAGCTTGGTGGTCTTGGATTCCAGGTACATGCTGCTCAACAGCAGCGTGATCGCGACCAGCAGGCCGGACGCGGTGTTGTTCATGGCCACCGAGATGCTCGCCGCCAGCAGATTCGCTTTCTCCGCGGGATTCGCGTTGGCGATGGCCTGGAAGGCCTGGATCAGCCCGATGATGGTGCCGAGCAGACCGATCAACATGCCGATGTTGGCCAGCGGCGCGAGATAGTGCGTGCGCTTTTCGATGCGCGGGATGATTTCAAGCAGGCTCTCGTCCATGGCCTTCTCGATGTCATCGCGGCGCCGGGCGCTCGCGAGACGGGCGATGCCGTAGTTGAGGGCGGTGGCAATCGCGGACTTCGATTTCGAAGTGATCGCGACCACCTGCTTGAAGTTGCCGTTGCTGATCAGCGGCACGACCTGGGCCCACAGGCGGCGGTTGTTGGCCGTCTCCACGCTCAGGAAGATGAAGCGCTCGATGGCGATCGCGACGCCGACCACGAAAATGGCGGCGAGCGGGTAAAGGAAGAATCCCCCCTGCTGGAAGAAATTCACTACGAAGTGATAGAACTCCATCGACTTGACTCCTGTGCGGCCCTGACCGGGCGTTGCGCAAAATGCGTTAGGTACTACGGTAATGCTGCGATCTACTTCTCAGAGCTGCCAGTTGAGCCGGCGGGCGGCGCGGCTCCGGCGGAGGGAGCATCCGTGCCGGCGGCGATTGCCCCGTAATAGGTCACTTCACGACGAAACACGTCCCGGTCCACCGGCGTCATCACCTCGTCGAGCAAGGTGTTGAAAGGCTGCGCCGGCAGGTCGCCGATGTCCGCCTTCTTCCAGGGAACGATATACAACACCTTCGGCAGCTCGCGGTTGCCGGTCACGACGCTCGTGTCGAGGTCGAGCCGGTCGGCACGCGCGCGCTTGCCGCCGGCGGCGTCGGGCTTGGTTTTCGAGGTGTTCGCCGCGGGCTGCGCGGATTGCGACAGCGGCTTCGTGTCTTTCGACGCGGTGGACTGCGGCGTAGATGGTGCGCTGGGGGCGGCCGGCGAAATCGCAGGTGCTGCGGGCGCGACTGCCGCGGGCGCAGGCTTCTGCGCACCGGGAATCGCAGTGGCTGGCGGTTCCGCGGCGTAGACAGCCGATACACCTAGGCAAAGCAGTGCTGCGAGGCGTGCAACGTTCATGAGTCGGTCCTCGCACTGCGCGGCTGTGCGCCCATGCGCGCTTTCAGTTCGGTGACCCAGCCGCTTACCTTGGCGTCCGGCGTCGCCGCAAGCTGCAGATAGCGTTCATACGATTCGAGCGCGCGCTGCGGCTGGCGCAAATACAGATCGCACAACACACCCAGGTTCAGGTGCGCGTTCGCATATGACGGATCGATCTGCAGCGCTTGCTGATAGGCCGCGTCCGCATCCGTGAAGCGGCCCAGGCGACGATACACGATGCCGAGCTGATTGAACGCCGCTGCGCTCGCATTGCGTTCGATCGCGCTCTGCAACGTCTTCTCGGCATCTTCCAGCTTGCCGGCCCTCGCCTGCAGGATGCCGAGATTGAGCAGCGCGCCCGAGTAGGTCGGATAGGCCGCGCTCAACGAACGCAGCGCCTGTTCGGCGCCGGCGGCATTGTTCGAATTCATCAGCGCGACGGCGGCGTCGAATTGTTTGCTTGCCTCGACGGGAATCGGTGCTGCCACGGGCGCGGCTTCGGCCGGCGCGTTCTTGCCTGCGGGCGCGGGCTTCGACGGCTTCGGCGTCGCCGCCAGCTTGTCTTTGTCGCGCTTCACGACTTCGGGCGCGGGGCGGGTTGTCGCTGCGCCAGGCTCGGCCAGCGGCGTCGTTTCCAGCACGGGAGGCGCAGTCGGTTCCGCAGCGGCGGCGACTGGCTCCGACTTTTCTTCGGGCAACGCGGGCGCCGAGCCGCACGCTGCAAGCATGGACAGCACGGCGAACACGCCGCACGCCGCGCCGGCGCGCATCGCGCTCTGCGGGCAGACCACGCTAGCGTAAGTTCGGTACATAGTCTTCACTGATTTCCGCCTTCGCGTAACGCGCCGGCTTGAGTTTCGCGAGCACCTCGAAGCTGCGCCGCACCGACTCGTCGTATACGCCGTCGGCGGCCCGGCCCGCATTGGTTTCGTGCAGTTCGATGGCCTTTTCCTCGAACGGGAACGCCTGCTCCTCCAGCAGCACGTCGTATTGTTCGCGGGCCTCGGCATCGAGATCCTTGGGTCGCTCCGACGCGATCAGATCAGCAGCCAGCTGCCGATACAATTCGGCCATTCCGTAAGTGGCCGCGGTGGTGACTTCGGCGACCGAATAGTCCAGCGCCTGGCCGTAGGTGGTCATCACTTTTTCCATGGCAGCGCGCTTGGACTTCAGTGACTTGTCCAGCGGCGCAACCAGCTTGATGGACGTGAACAGCGCCACTTGCGGCTCGGTCGTCTCCAACGTGCCACGCGCCGCCAGGTACTTGCTGCGATCGGTGCGCGCCGCACCCGCGGACTTGTCCGCGGCGATGATTTCCGCGATCCACTGCGAGCGGCCGCGCACGTCGTTTTGCGCCTTTGCCATGTCGGCCAGCTTCTGGCGCGCGTCCTGCGCCTGGTTGAGCGGCGCCGGAAACTGCTTGATGTAGTTCGCGTAGACGCGCGAGCTGTTCGGCTGCGAACCGGCCTTTTCATACAGCGTCGCGGCCTGCCACAACGCCTCGCGGCGCACGTCGGCGGTCTCTTCGGTACGCGCCGCGATGCGCTCGAACTCGGCAGCGGATTCGGCGCCGCGCCCGGTTTCCAGGTACGCGACGGCCAGCGATCGGGTGACCTCGGGCGCGAGTTCGTGATTCGGATATTTGCGGCGGAATCCTTCCAGCACCTGCGCCGCACGGTCCCACTGCTTGCTCTTCACCAGCAGGCTGGCCGCGTCGAACTCCGCATTCACGCGCACCTTCGAATTCGGCGCGAGCGTCGCGACCCGCAGGAAGTCGTCGACGGCGCCGTTCGAATCGCCCGCCGTCTGCTTCGCCTCGGCCTGCTTGTAGATGGAAGCGGCGATGCGCTCTTCGATGGCCGGACGATCCGGATCGTTGGCGGCCAGGTAGCTCTGGGCGCGCACGTAGGCTTTTTCGGCTTCGTCGTAGCGCGCGCCGTCGAACAGCGAATGCGCGAGCAGCGTCGCGGCCGTGCGCTGGTACTTCGTGTCCACCGCCGGCTTACGCTCGAGAATCTGCTGCGACACCTCGATGACGCGCTTGAAATCGTTCAGCGCGAACAGCTCTTCGTCGGCCTTCGTCAGCACGCGCGCGGATTCGGCATGCTCGGGGAAGCTGGTCGCGAACATCAACTGGCTTTCGATGCCCTGCCGGTGCCACAGCGCCTTGGACTCGCCCGCGATCGTCGCTTCGTGTTTCGTGTAGGCGACCAGCGCGGCGTAGCCCGCGGCGGCGGATTTCGGATGCGCGGGATAATCGTAGGCGGTGCGTTCGTATTCCTTCGCCGCTTCGGAGAAACGGCCCGACTCGAACAGCACTTCGCCGAGCAGGTAACGCGTCGCCGGCGCTTCGACGTCCTGCGGGAACGAATCGAGCATGGAGCGATACCAGCGTGCCGCGGCAGTGTAATCCTCGGCCTTCTTAGATTTCTGCGCCTGCGCGTGGTAGTACTCGGCAAGGTCTTTCTGGTTGGTCTTCAACAGTGCGGCCACTTCAGGCGCGTCGGCGACGGTGCGCTTTGCCCAGAAGGCCGAACCGAACGCGTAGCGCTCGACAAACGCCTGCTTGCCTTCCAGCACCAGCGACGCGAAGCCGCCCTTCTGGTAAGCCTCGATCGTGCGCACCTGCAGCGACGGCGCAAAGCGGTCGTCGGGCCGGCGCTTCGCGAACGCTTCGTAGGCAAGCGCCGCGTCCTGGTAGCGTTCCTTCTCGATGTACAGGTTGCCCAGCCCCTCGTAGAGCGAGTGCGCGTACACCGGATCGCCGCTCTGCTTCAGCGCCGCGTCCAGCGACACCGCGCCGTCCAGGTCGTAGAAGGTGATGGCGATGGCACGGAATGCATCGTCGGTCAGCTCGCGCGCGGGCCGCTCCAGCGCATCGCGTTCGCGCAGCTTGCCGTTGTCGACGAGCACGCGATCGATCACCTTCAGGAACGATTTGACGCTGTCCTCGCCGCGGCCCTGCTTGAACAGCGACCAGCCATGTTTGTACAGCCCTTGATCGTAGAAGCCGCCCGCGGCGCCGGCCGCGACGACGGCCGCATACGCCGACTCCGCTTCGCGGTAGCGCGTCGCGCTGAACAGGATTTCGCCGCGGCGGAACTGCGCCTCGGTGGCCCACTTGCTCTGCGGATACTTCGTGACCAGGTTGTCGAGCACCGCAAGTGCCTTCTCCGGCTGAGCTT
>Ga0307509_10003289_pt1 | contig 24814 bp, 21 predicted proteins | sample 10_EM_MG_FD_202245 | JGI IMG/M metagenome (GOLD analysis project Ga0307509, IMG submission 202245) | Populus trichocarpa ectomycorrhiza microbial communities from riparian zone in the Pacific Northwest, United States - 10_EM | ecosystem: Host-associated > Plants > Roots > Unclassified | place... | reverse complement strand
TAGCCACTGGTATGACTTTGATAGGAAGAGTTTTTCCACCTGCGGTTGTATTGGAGATGCATTGCAGAAACTCATATCCTATTGACGGAGTTAAGTGTACCCGAGTTGGTCCGACACTTCCGGCAGGTTAAATCCTGATGGAGGGTAGACCTCGGACGAACCCTGAGCAGGACAGGGTGCTCGCACAAAGGTCAGAAGTAGTGGTGAATGTCAAAGGCTTAAATCTGATATCTACTTAAGTTTAAGCGTTTGGCATTCTACTTGGACAACCAACTTTTCCTCGAGAGAACTAAATTGTGTGAAGCTTCGAGCTTAACTATATTAAGTTTTACCGTTGATTCTTCTGAATTATTTTACCTCATCCTTATCTTCTACTTTGAGTGTTTGGTGCGGTCGCAACCTTAGAGTTCACCTCTCTATAGGGTGCCCCCGTTACAGCTACTCCAGCATCCCGTGATCTGGTGTGCTGCGCTTAATAAATCACCTACAACATGTTCTCCTGAATAATAGACTAGTTGGCGGCCAGCGCTTTTGTAGGTCCGGGTAAAGCCGAGGGCATGCAGATCTCAGTATTTGCATACGGCTAAGAGGCCTACAACCGGACTCTATAAGCTAAACATAGAGGATCCTGCGCACTGTGCACGAAGGGTGGCATACCTATTAGACAAGGACTGATTCATTTGCCTGCCTCACAAATATGAGGTATAGTTGTTCAACATTGCCGCGGACTAAGCTCACCCTAGGAAGACTGAATCTCATTGAAAGGATAGGCAGTTGCTGTTAGATTACTAGTGCTACAGATTCCGGGCGTGATATTTGACCAGTTTTATTCTAACACGAAAAAAAGAATGGCATGACGGATGCCGGATTCTTAGGTAAGATCGATGGCCCGTTTATCTGTCTGACAACAGCCATCCTATGCCATTTACTGCGATGCTGGCGGTATGGAATCTTTGAGGATAAGGTGGCTTTTACACGTTCTGAACATGGAGGTAAGATAAAAAACACGAACTTGCGCTTTTCAATAGTATCTGGATCCCTTTTGGCCAATGCATTTGGATACGGTTGAAAACCGCAAGTGCATGGGGCAGGCGATAGAGACGTCCGCTGATAGGGAGCCAGGCCTGCTGGAACGTGAGATACAGACATGGGGGAATACAGGTAAGCGATTCTGGGGTCTAATAATCGAGCGTATTATGACCTCTCTGAAGGCCAGAATTGCCCTGGAGGGGGGAAACCGTGTTGAGAGAGCGGCTGGATATTCCAATGATGACAACGTATTGAGGCTGGAATTTGGAATTGATCTGGAGCCAGAAGTATCAGAATCGACCGCAGGCCACTGCACTGACCTCCGGAAACAACATGGGCAGCGGGAGCCGCAAAGGAATCAAGAGGTAGATCTGGCAGGAGTAGCGGAGGCGGATACACCTTTGCAGGCCAGAGGAACTGACCAAGAGGACGAGGAGGAAAATTGTTATATCACTACTTTGTGATGGTGTATAAATAGGAGAATGTAATAAAATAGATTATATATATGGCAAATGCGTCCGGAAGTGAGAATTGCAATGGGTAGAGGTAGTTACGAGGGGGTCGGCGGTATGATGGGTGGATAGAGCATCATAATATGTCGTGCGGTTGATGATAAGCCGCACAGGTCTAGAGAGGTCATCAGGTGGGGGCAATTGTAGGCTTAGAAGGTAGGGAAATGTGTCAGGCGGACGGTCAAAAGCCGGGAGCTAGCAGTAGGACGTCTGGCGGACAGTCAAAGCCAGGAGCGGACTGTAGGATGTCCGGCGCAAGGGACGGGCTGTGGAGAACAAGGGAAGCAGGTGCGTGAAGAGGGAAAGAGTAGGAGGATGCCCGCCGGATACAGGAGGATAAACAATGGGATCAGAGGGTACAAAGCAAAAGGGTAAAGAGTTGGGGAACCTCCGCCGGACCAGGAAGTATATGCAAGGTGATCGGGAGGTAGTGAGCAAAAAGGCATGAGTATGGGGGGGGTCAGGAAGGAACCAGGGTGGTGGGAAGGCGGGGGACAGAGTCCTCAGGGAGCGGAGTGTCATAGGAAGAGAGCTGGAAAGAAGGCGTAAAAAGGACGGGCTAGGAAGATGGGGTTTCGCGATCGCAGAGCGTTGGGAAAGGGGTAGCATATGACAGGATACATTGAAAGATGCTGGGCGAGGAGGTATTGGGCTAGGGGCAGGGTTGCTGCGTAACCTGCGTCATGCTACGTCCACTGCATCGGGACATAGGCTTTTGTGCCCAGTGCGTCCGGATGTCAGCTTTTGCGTCCGGACCAAAACAGTGCGGACGTCTGCACCCAGAACTGGAGTTTACGTTGTATGCGCCTGCAGCGTCCGACGCATAGGGCACACAGGATACAGCAGGAGGCAGCGTGTTTTTTTTGCTGATGAAGCCAAAGGGCAAAGAGTCTCTCGAGACTCTTGAACACTGTCTTGAGTAGAAAGATGATACAGAAAGAAGCCAGCATGCGGTAATCTGGTTTGCCTGGTTTGTCAAGAACAATACTATTGGCCCGTTTTAGTCATTGGGGACAGTATTCATGGAGCAGGAGAGGGGAGGAATGGGATGGAAGAAGTTGCTTATTGGACTTATGAACCTGCTTCCAAACAGAGTAGGGTATACCGCTTAGACCAGGGGCAGATCTGTTTGAGGAGTTCTGGAGTGTTGAAGACACTTCGGTGGGCGATATAGGTTGTATGTACATAAATGCAGGTAGGATGAGGGGCGGCGGAGGTTAAGGCCTCTGAGGAAATTATTATTATTATTATAGATCATTACGCTTATGGAGCCTGAAGGCTATGAAGCTGTTAGGCATACAGGAAGGCTCAGCCTTCCCTTAGTGAATAAAGACACATAGTTACCCTACCTTGGGTTTTGAGTTCCGAGGTACCAATCTAACACTCCCCTCTCGTAGCATATGCGGAAGTGAAAAGGGCATTATTGCTCAAGGTCAGGTGTTCAATTCTCCTCACAGGCAAAATTATTACAAGGTACTTGTATCTTTGGACGGACCAAGATAAGAAGGCACAACTTCTATCTGACGGTGTGGCCTAACCCACTGCCAGATTGGGTCACCCTGCAAGGTTGAGAAAGAGAAGACCGGTGGTAAGCTTATGCAACAGGTTCGAGCCAAATTGGTCAAAGTGGCATAAGGTTACCGAACACGGAGGAAGACTGTCGCAATGGTCTTCACCATGTAACAGGAAATCTTTACAGAGGATGGTTAAGCAAGATGATTCTATATTCCGCTCTCCCACAATAGATGTCGCAGAAGGGAATGGTGTTGTTGGAAGAAGTACTTTGAGAAATCAAACATACTCTGACTCATATACCTCACAAGGATTCTTATGATACTGACGAGATCATAGGCTAACGATATGACTGTGGCGAGGTAATAGCCATTGGCGCAATTATGGGGACAAGTCTACATCAGCAAAAAGACTAGCTTGTGTCCTGTGCGTCCTGTCTGTCTCACCCACCTGATGCACAGAATGTAAATCGCGAATCAGGATGCCATGTCAATCTGACGTTGCGTCCTCATTTGCCGTTTTTGCCACCATGAATCCTGAAGCCACCAAGGCACAGACCTCTTCGTTCTGTGCATCTTGACAGCGTCTGGTGCCCTGCCGCTACGTCATGACACCGTCTGGTGCCCTGCTGCTGTATCCTGACAGCCTCTGGTGCCCTGCTGCTGCATCCTGACAGCCACTGGTGCTTAGGGCTGTCGTCCTGGCAACCTATGATCCCCCCTATATAATTCCCATGTCGTCTGATACTGTCCTCTTGCATCCAGACACCAGATCTCTCTCGCCCTTAGTCGGGGCTCCTTTCATCTGGCCACATCCTGTCCAGTTATCTCTGCTCTGTGGTCCTGCATCCGGATCTCAAAATCCTGATCCATCATCTCCAGATGCCTGATTACTTCTTCCAGAATTTACTCCAAATACGGTGCGTCCCCTGATTCTTAAAAAACATGTTCAGACTCTCTGACATGCAATACCCTGACTCTGGTATAGTGGTCTCTGGTGGCCGATAAAGTTCTTCTGACGATATCGCAAGGTCCCCCAGAATGTATTTTCTTTGGCACCTCACGCTCTGGTGATCAGCTCTACTATTCCTACTTTTGGTTCTCTCTTCTTAGGAATATGAAATAATTATTACTATATCTTAATCTACAAATACACCTTTTCCTAGGTACCCTCTTATACACTTGTTACATTTCCCTCCTCATCCATTCCTTGGTCTCTATGAACTGTTTCCTCAAGTTCTGGTTCCAAGATCTCAAGACTCAGAGATAGCTGATATGATGGAGTTGGGATCACTGCGGCATCCAATGTCAGCTGCACGGTCTCCTCTGGTGAAGAGTCCGGACTCAGAGGATCCGAATCTAGATATCTGAGAGGGCCTGCTGCTGAAGCGGTGCAGAAATCAAAAGACACTACAGCTGTCTGGGAACTGTTTTGGCTCTCTGGCCGAAACCCAAGATGCAGGTTATTCGGAGTTTGACTCCGTGGTGCTGTCCATCGCTAAAGGTTGGTCAAACTTTGACCCTCTAGTTCTGCTGCCACAGCAGCCCAATCATCAGTAAAGCCATCCCAGCGATCTTGTCAGACTCCAGGCTCCTGCTCCAGCTTTCTACGGATGGTCCCACGCATTTTGTCCAGAATCAGAGTTTGAACCAAGTCAGGGCATGATGCCCAGGTTGGCTTTTGGCATGCAAAAAGATCGTAAATGGTTGCCGTTAGGTTTGTTTTCTCGGGAAAGAGAAAGGTCAGGGTTCTGGCTCACCTCCGGGGGCTTCAGGCTTGAAGTCGCCCTGATGCTTATATACCCCTGTCTGCCATGCTCACAGTGTATGGCAGATTATGGCACACGTTAAGCAAATGATGGTACCATTGATGCGCCCAACAAATCCCGGATCCATAATCCCACCAATTCTCTTACCCTCAAAGTACATTCCCTATATGGCCTCAGGAATCTTGGGCACCAGGAATCGATTTCTTACTTTCTGAGTCAAGTTCACTGTGATTAGTTACAAGAGGATAGGTCGCATCGTTAATAAGAGCAAAACTAAAATCACCTCATATCTTCTCGGGGAGCACATAAATGTATCCTTTTCCAGCAGGTAGTCCACGCGGTGTACAATTGCAGTTGCGTCTTCCAGGCGATCTGTAACGGGGCACCCTATAGAGTAGTAAAGTCTAAGGTTGCGACCGCACCAAATACTCAAAGTAGAAGATAAAGATGAGGTAAATAATTGAGAAGAAGCAAACGGTAAAACTTAATATAGTTAAGCTCGAAGCTTCACTCAATTTAGTTCTCTTGAGGAAAAGTTTGTTGTCAAAGTAGAATGCCAAGCGCTTGAACTTAAGTAGAAATGAGATTTAAGCCTTTGACATTGACCACTACTCAGACCTTGTGCGCGTACGCTGTCCAGGTCAGGGCTTGTCCGAATTCTACCCTCCGTTAGGAATTATCCTTAGTGAGGTATCGGACAAACTCGGGTACACTTAACTCCGTCAATATGATATGAGTTTCTGCAATGCATCTCCAATACAACCGCAGGTGGAAAGACTCTTCCTATCGAAGTCATAGCAGTGGCTAACTGTTATGACAACAACCGGAGTCAATCCCTAGGTAGTAGACTCACTAGCCCAGTGGTAGTTTCGCCTATATAAGCTGTGCAGTCCATGATTCAATCTACACGACTATCCAATGTTATAAATTGACATACAAGCTCCTCCGGTGAGATGTAGCCGATGGTTGGCTAAGTGGGCGCTACCCATAGCCAGCCTCTCAGGACATACTCTACCGTGATATGACTCGTACCTCTAGAGTCCAATAACAACCCATAGTAATGCTACAAATCAAGGGGAGAAGGTCCGGGCTGGTTACTGAGGTATTTGTCTCGAAAGCACCTTGGCCTTCTGAGACTACCTGAGTACCACTAGGAAGACTACCCTACTACCCGTAGGCAAGAATAGACTCCTAGGTGCCCGAGAGAGCATATATGGGTGATCTCCATTTTGGCGGTTACCCATACTCCCCTTATATATCTTGCGAACGACATTTAGTCGGACTGACTGCGACGACTTATACGGTATTACGGCAGCTGCTCCAATGACCTCTTTTAACTAGCAAAGGAGCAACTACACAGCTGTCTGCCTATGATGCGCTGTCCTAACGCTAGGGCCAGAGGGGGGTGTTAGCAAAACCCTCCCAAGTTCAATAGTATGTTCGGGCCACCCTCACACAGGTGTGGGGCCTCCCTGTGCAGATGCGTGTGCACCCAACATCTAAGAGCCCATAGAATGTGAGGCAATCGACCTCTAAGTGCTAGGATGACTTTGCCGGTGAAGGTAGTGTACCTTGGATTCATCAGTAGGGTAACTGAGGTCTATGGGCATTTTGATGAAATTCCCAATGTAGTGTAACTTTGCCCTCTTATGCCATTAAGCACTTAGGAAGTCCTCCAGTGACCACAAAGGTCGTCTCGGAGGTCCGTGTAACATTCTCATAATTCTCTTGACCTTATGTGAATGTTCTCCCGAAAGCTTACCCGGCCTAATAGAGTACCCCAGGCTACTCAACCATTCCCTAGACTTTGTCCTAGGTTAACCAGCTATTTGTATAGGAGACCATACCACCTCTGGTTACCACTTGGTATACCATTTGGGCCAAGGTGGTAGTTATTGTTGCTACTTATCGTTGGGTCGTTACACGTATAGGTCCCATATGGTCTACAAACCTATTCAGGAATATATTTCCAGTGGGGAGCGATTAGACACAGAGATGCATACGGTGGACTGGTAAGGGCAGAAACAGGTATCCAATATGCCCAGACAAGCTTCAAGGGCTTAGTGTTTCCAGTGCTAACTTCTTGTTAGCATCCCTGGTAGAGCACTCTGCCCGCCGGCTCAACTGTGGTACCTATTATCGGATTAGCTCATCTGACTCACCTTACAAATATTTTCCCAGATAAGAAAGCCTAGCCAGTATAGATGACGATCTGTAATATCCTTTCACGGACGAGAAACAGCCCTGTAAGTATACCTGTTCTCCTTCTAGCACTGCTGCCAGTGCCATCAAAGCTTACTTGTGAATCAACCCGTGTAGACGAAGCCTAGTGGCAAATGAATGGGGATGCTCTGGCGGCCGTCTTTGATCTTGTCTTTGCACAATTGCAGCAGGTCGCCCAAGAAGGCACAGTAATGGACTGTGCAGATGGCACAATATGCCATTGTGTTCCCCTCCTGTCAGCCTGGATGGCAGATCATGTGGAGCATCTGACCTTGCACGGAATATGTCGCAGGTCGTGCCCAAGGTTTCAGGTTTCATGCAAAGAGCTTGGTGAGAATCCGCAGAAGAAGTATGTAGTCAGTGACTACATCTGTTACAGAGAGAAACCCTTGGAGCATCAGCCAAGAGAGGGGGCGACTAGTGTATAATATTTTCAGCAGGTGGGTGTGAAAATAGCCGCCATGTATTCACTGGACTCCACCCAGCAAACCACACCGACCTACATAAGCCGGACCTCTTGCACAATATTTCCCGCCCCTATACAAAGGCCTTCATCAAAGTGAGACATTTTAGTCAGCATAAAACAATATTAACCACAAGTGGTATGGTAGTGTCTACTTTCCTATTCCATTACTCTACACGATGCCGATACTACCAAAAACCATGCAAAGAGAGCTTTCTAATTATGAGAAAAGTATGATTATTGCCTTTTTCTACAGCTTTGGATGTATCACAATGGTTTCCAGGCTGGTTTGCGGCCATGGACTACAGTAAAAATGATTTCTGATTGGCCCAACAGAGGGATTATCGGTCGACAATTTGCCTCAATCCTGTTGCCCTGTGTTACTCGATACACAAGCACGGCCTGGGTTGATTACTGCTGCAAAAAGGAACAGAACACCAAGCCGGACCGAATTCAGAAATGCATATGCCCCAGACATATCCCATGCAACAGTGGATCATGTCTTATGCGAAGTCAACATAAAGAAATGGCGGACCAAGCAATGTCCTAAATTGAAAGCCAACCATGAGAGGCAGTATCTTGATTGGGGAATGGAAAGCAGAAACTCGGGGGTGTAGGACTTTGAAGGTGTGATTTGGAGTGACGAGTGTTCTGTGGAGCACAGTTCTGACCCCCCTCAGGTCTGGGTATTTTAAGAACTACCTGAAAAGTGGCTGGAGGACGGTGTTCACCCCAAAGCTGGCAAACGGAAAGGAACTTCACTTATGATATAGAGTTGTTTCTGTGGTAAAAATAAGGGTCCAGTAGTCTGTTTAGAGTGTTCAGTAACAAAAATCACCTATTTGAAGCTTCTAAAGCGCTATCTTCAACAAATCCTGCTATCTGTTTCAGTAATTCTCGGCTATCGAGTATTCCAGCAGGATAATGCCCCTGCACACAAAGCTTATATTTTCTGAGACTGGTTCGAACGCAATCCTATTACGGTTGAAATGCATCCTCCTCACACACCAGACCTTAACCCTATCGAAGATGTTTGGGTGGAACTAAAGTGCCGAGTCCATATCCAGTATCCTTGGCTCACTGACATCAAACGCGTACCTAAGGCAATTAAGAAAAAGCTCCAGGAAATAGTGCCTCTAGTTTGTGAGACACTTCCACCAGAATTGTTTGAGAAATGGTGGCTATGTATGCCCAATCAAGTCCCTGCTGTGATAGAAGCAAGGGGTTGGGATACAAGGTATTAGGTTTTTTGTAATTTTTTAAACTGTTGATTTTAATTTCTTTATATGTCTAGATTCTATAAACACTTTCTTTGTATCGCTCCAGCATGTTTAGATAGTTTGTATTGATCAAAAGAAGTTGTTTTCACTCTTCTAATCAAGTCAATATTGGGACCGTAGTTACATGAGGTGCTGAGTCAGTACTTTCACGAAGACCTTTGCATAGGGACTATACCTTGGCCTGTTCAAACATATCATGTAATAAGTAGAAGTGTTCGGAAAAAGGACAAAGGACAGGAGGCATTGATGATGCCTGCAAAGAAATTCCGCCCTATCCTGGATTCAGCATACCAAAAAAGGCATATCGGGAAGACACACAATGGTAAGGCCAGGAAATGTGCAACATGAGCGACTGTACTTTAGCCGTATTAGCATCCGCATTGTGAAATCCGGACACTTTACAACCTCACGATTTCCACAGCGCATTGATGTATATTAGCGCTCTAGTTGATTTCTCCTTCATGGCCCCATATTGCAGCCATACACCGGAGACACTTTGTTAAATGGAAAGGTACCTGACCACATTTCATTTGACCAAAGAGGGTTTGCTTGAGTTTAGGACATTGAAGGCCACCCGGAGGGAGGCAAACTGGAAGGATTGTGAGCTAAGGGAACTAATGGCGAAAGACAATGCGAATAAGGTACACAACTACACTGCCACCAAATGCTGTCAGCAAGCGGATCAGGACAGGCTTCAAAGGTTTAATCAGCAGACAGATTTGATCTGCCAAGAAAGCCACATCAAGTTCATCAAAATGCACAACCTACTCACTTTTCCTCCCAGATATGACGTGTTGTAATGGGGGCACCCGGGAGAGCGGTGAACTCTAAGGTTACGACCAGACCAAACACTTCAAGTAGAAGATAAAGATGAGGTAAAATAATTCAGAAGAATCAACGGTGAAACTTAATATAGTTAAGCGCGAAGCTTGATTCAAAAAGGTTGTCTCGAGGAAAGGTTGGTTGTCGAAGTAGAATGGCCAACGCTTAAACTTAAGTAGATATCAGATTTAAGCCTTTGACATTTACCACTACTTCTGACCTTATGCAAGTACCCTGTCCAGGTCAGGGTTTGTCCGAGGTGTACTGTCCATCAGGATTTATGCTGCCGGCAGCGCCGGACCTACTCGGGTACACTTAACTCCGTCAATAGCATAAGGGTTTCTGCAATGCATCTCCAATACAACCCCAGGTGGAATAACTCTTCCTATCGAAGTCATACCAGTGGCTAACTGGTATGAGAACAACCAGAATCAATACCTAGGTGGTGGACTCACTGGCCCAGAGGTAGTTTCGTCTATAGAAGCTATACAGTCCATCATTTAATCTACGCGACTATCCAATGTGATAAATTGACATACAAGCTCCCCCGGTGAGATGTAGCCAATGGTTGGCTAAGTGGGCGCTACCCATAGCCAGCCTCTCGGAACATACTCTACTGTGATAAGACTCATATCACTAGAGTCCAATAACAACCCATAGTAAGGCTACAAATCAAGGGGAGAAGGTCCGGGCGGGTTACTGAGGTATTTGTCTCGAAAGCACCCTGGCCTTCTGAGACTACCTAAGTACTCCTAGCAAGACTAGCCTTCTACCCGTAGGTTAGAATAGACTCCTAGGTGCCTGAGAGACCATATATGGGCGACCTCCATTTTGGCGGTTACCGATACTCCGCTTATATATCGTGCGAACGACATTCAGTCAGACGGACGGCGACGACTTATACGGTGTTACCGCAGCCGCTCCAATGACCACTTTTTACTAGCAAACGAGCAACTATGCCGCTGTCTGCCTATGACGTGCCGTCCCAATGCTGGGGCCAGAAGGGGGTGTTGGCAAAAGCCGCCCAAGTTCAATAGCATGTTCGGGCCACCCTTAAACAGGTGTAGGGCCTCCCCTAGCAGATGCATGTGCGCCCAAGAACATCTAAGAGCCTATAGAATGTGAGGCAATCAACCTCAAAGTTCTAGGATGACTTTGCCGGTGAAGGTAGGGTAACTTGGACACCTCAGTAGGTTAACTGGGCTCTATGGGCATCATGGTCAAATTCCCAAGGTAGGGTAACTTTGCCCTCTTATGCCTTTAACCATTTCGGAAGTCCTCCAGTCGACCCCAAAAGTCGTTGCGGAGGTCCATGTAACATTCAGATAATTCGCTTGACCTAATGCGAATGTTCTCCCGAAAGGTTACCCTGCCGAATAGAGTACCCATGGCTACTCAACCATTCCCTAGACTTTGTCCTAGGTTAACCAGCTATTTGTATATGAGACCATACCACCTCTGGTTGCAACTCGGTATACCATTTGGGCTAAGGTGGTAGTTATTGTAGCTACCTATCGTAGGGACGTTACACTTGTTGGGTCTCTACCGATGTCTCCCACTGAGATCGGTGAGCTAGCACATAAGGAACAAATTAATAAGGGCTAACCCTAGTGAAACAAAAATCAATGCACGCACCAGATGTTGTTACATTGTGGCCACCAGCATTTATCATGACCCTATTATAGGTAACTACAATAACTACCACCTTAGCCCAAATGGTTTACCAAGTGGTAACCAGAGGTGGTATGGTCTCATATAATTAGTATACAAATAGCTGGTTAACCTAGGACAAGGCCTAGGCAATAGTTCAGTAGCCTTGGGTACTCTATGAGGCAGGGTAACCTTTCGCGATTATGTTCACATAAAGTCAAGGAACATAGGGGAATGTTACACAAGCCTCCGAGATGATATTTCTGGTCGATTGGAGGACTTCCGCAGTGGTTAAAGACATAAAAGGGCAAAGTTACCCTACCTTGGGAATTTGGTCATTTTGCGCATGGACCCCAGTTACCCTACTGAGGAGTCCAAGTTACCCTACCTTCACCGGCAAAGTCATCCTAGAACTTAGAGGTTGCTTGCCTCATAATCTATGGGCTCTTAGATATTCATGGGCGGACATGCATGTGTGCGGGGAGGCCCCACGCCTCAGTAAGCGTGGCCCGAACATGCTATTAAACTTAGGCGGGTTTGGCTAACACCTGCCTCTGGCCCCAGTGTTGGGACGGCGTGTCATAGGCAGACGGCTGCATAGTTGCTCGTTTGCTAGTAAAAGGAGGTCATGGGAGCAGCTGCCGTAACATCATATACGTGGGCGCCGTCCATCTGACGAAATGTCGTTCGCAGGATATATAAGGGAATATGGGTAACCGCCAATATGGGGGTCGCCCATATATGGTCTCTCCGGCACCTAGGAGTCAATCTTAGACTACAGGTAGTACGGTAGTCTTTCTAGTGGTACTTAGGTAGTCCAAGATGGCCATGGTGCTTTAGGGACAAATACCTCAGTAACCAGCCCGGACCTTCTCCCCTTGATTTGTAGCATTACTATAGGTTGTCACCAGCCTCTAGAGGCATAAGTCTTATCACAGTAGAGTATGTCCCGAGAGGCTGGCTATGGGAAGTGCCCATTTAGCCAACCATCGCCTACATCTCACCGGAGGAGCTCGCAGGTCAATTTATAACATTGAATAGACGCGTAGATTAAATGATGGTGTGCATAGCTTTTATTGACGAAACTAGCACTGGGCCAGTGAGTCTAATACCTAGGTATTGACACCAGTTGTTGTCATAACAGTTAGCCACTGATATGACTCCAATAGGAAGAGTTTTTCCACCTGTGGTTGTATTGGTGATGCATTGCAAAAGTCATATCCTATTGACGGAGTTAAGTGTACCCGAGCAGGTCCGATACTTCCAGCCGGATAATTCCTGATGGAGGTTAGACCTTGGAGAACCCTGCGCTGGACACGGTGCTCGCACAAGGTTGAAGTAGTGGTGAATGTCAAAGGTTCAAATCTGCTACCTACTTAAGTCTAAGCGTTTGGCATTCTACTTCGAAAACCAACATTTCCTCAAGGGAACAAAATGGAGTGAAGCTTCGAGCTTAACTACATTAAGTTTTACCCTTGGATTCTCTTAAATTATTTACCTCACCTTTATCTTCTACTTTGAGTATTTTGTCCGGTCGCAACCTTAGAGTTCACCTCTCTATAGTGTGCCCCCGTTACAGCATGCCTTGGGAATGGGGTTGCCGACACTGGAAACATAGTTCAAAGCAGAAAGTGTGATCACAATAGATAAGATTGGGGGAGAGGTGGTGGCTTCGAGCTGAAGCATAACCCCTCGTTTGCTGAAAGTCTGGATGTGGAATATCGGCACTCAAACCAAGATTTGCAGAACGTGGTGCATCGATTCTGGCGATGTAATGGAGGAGATGTTACATTTTACCAGGCCGACGGTAGCGGATGACGTGCCACGGCTCCTTATCCCACCCAGCTAGGGTTACTTCCCGAAGAGGAATTTACGCACCTTGACATTCTTGTTGCAAACATTCCGGAAACTGACCTGTTCCAGATTCACCAGGCCTGCTGCACTGGAACAAAGGCTCTCCACAACAGTGACCCGAGAAATCATTGGGTATGGATTCAGGCTGGTGGACAGGACAGATATAGAGATCTGCAAGGACAAGGGGTGGCACGCTTAGTATGACTGTACAAGATAAGGAATATAGAAAGCAAGGCCAGAGGTGTTCGGCACCCGGCCTTCCTTCCCATACTCGATCCATTGAATCAGGGTGGATTTCACCTTGCAAGCGGCCATATATGTGTTTGGAAGTGAACCTGTTGTTGAGATGTGCCAATAGTCGATATAGGGACTGTGATCGGACAGGCACATGTAATTCCCAGTGGGGAGAGGCAATGGATAGTAAATCATAGGATGCATCTACGGAAATTTAATGAAATATTTTGAATTGTTCCATTTCAAATTATTGTACAGTATTGTGTATAATACGTATGCGGCCGAGGTGAATCCAGACACTGGAGATGGCAAATCCCATACGGGGGCCGCACTTCAACCCGGCCGCAAGGGTCCTGTGGCCAATTAAAGAAGATTCTAGGCTAGATAATAGTTGTTAAAAGCAATAGAAAGCTAATAATATTGTAGGAGAATGAATGTGAATGAACCGGACAGGTGGGGGAGAGCAGCGTTAAAGCAAATGAAAGTGGGAGTCTGCATACAGAAGCCACACCTCTTGGGGGCGATAAACAGTTAATGGTGAGCAGGTGGGGCTTGGACAATGAAAGCAGAATTCTGGGTTGTCGCCGGATGGATTCAGGCCGCCAGAGGTGTCAGGATAAAGAGGAGGTAAGCTGGTACTTGGAATCTGGTATGAGTAGGATGGAGTCTGCAGGGGGAGGCCCGGGGATGGTAAAGGTAACAGGTGGAATTGGGATGAAATAAGCCCAGGAGAAGCGCGTTGAATACAGGGCACTCCCATAATCTGATTCAACTTGAACAAATGAAACGGAATAAACACTCTTGCGTTTGAACACAAAATATTCTCGGTCTACTATCAAGATCCTGAAACAAACAATCCAAGGCTGCGCCACATGACCTTCACGCTAAGCAATTCAAAATACTTGATCCATTTTAGATCATTCGGGCAGCTTGACCCTATGAGCGATCCACACGCATTGTTGACATCACCCCAATAGCCTTCAACTCGAAACTACACAAGGCCCTGATAATCCTAGAAATCTCGCCTCATGCCTAACAAATGTCACTTCTGCCGACGGAAATAGAGCCGGTCTGGTGCAGATGAGAAGCATCTGCGAAATGCGCACGCAAATCTGGATATTATCATAGTGGCTACAATAAAATATGCATCCTCACTGACAACTAACAATAACAAAGAAAGCAACATATTGCCCCACTAGGGGCATCTCCGCCTGGATTCCGACTATGAATCAGATCCAAATCACACCGGACATGGGTACAGCACATTTGATAACATCAGTCACGAGTCTGATACAGTGATCCTCAATTAAAATGCAAGTCCATTACCCATTAAACTATCACTTTATGAAGGGGCCGGCGAATCTATAGGAGATGTCAAGGGTTTTGAGCAAGAACAAAGCAATCTGTATCAGCACCTATGGTACCCATTTAGTAGCGCACACTGTTTCAAGCTAGCATCTTGGTTCATTGAGGGTAAAGTACCTAAGTCACAAATCAATGAATACTTCTCGAGTTGTCTCAGTAATGCTTCACCGGTGAGGTATAATTCCATGCATACACTTGAGAACCTCCTCCAGGCATTGGATCCTCTCAGTGCATCTCTTCAATGTAACGAAGGACAGGTTGATCATGGCAAGCGAACATTGCCATTCTTCTATCGCAATGTTGTATATTGCCTCAGATATCTCGTGCGCCAGATTGCCTACAGAGATGTACCATGTATACATATTCTGGTAACTGTATACACGAGCGGAGTGCAGCATTTCCTATGTTTAGTTTGATTACTTTGCTTACTTTGATTAGTTTGATTGTTTTACAGACCCGGAGCTATATTAAGGCCCGGTAGCTTGTGTTAAGTTTAGTTTTGAATGTTTGTTGTTTTATTTAGGAACACAAGTGAAGGAACGGTCATGTAAGCTGACGATAGCATTGAGGCAGTGTTATGACTCTTAGGTTTCTTGTGGGATCACAGGACATGCAGGGCAAGGTGCACTGCTCGGTAATGATCGTGGTTGCAGGATATCTGATTACTATCGCTCTGGGAGAACTCTGATATTTAAACTCAGCTCCTGGCTAGCAGGAGAACGGAAGACTTCAGCAGACTGACGATGTATGAATATACGTGGTTGAATGGCGATCTCAGAGTTCCACTTGCCCTTTAACTATTATTTCTCTATCTCCGGGTCTCTTGAAGCCTTCCTTAGACCTAGCGCTTGCCAGTCAACTGCTAGCCCTCTATTGTACCTTTTCGTTAGACGGGAGTAAACCTGTTACAAGAGATAACTTCGTCTACGCAGCACGCATGGAATATGACACTAATGGACAACAGATATACGTAGAAATGCACGCAGCAGACTGGGGCTAAGATCTTGAAGTACATCCTCATAACCCTTTTTTAAGTAAACAATCACTTATTGAAATCAGGAGACACTTCCACTGGGTACGATGCTTGTTCCGATCATAGGGATGTCTGATCATAAACACCTCAAAAGGTTCTCCAGCGACATGAAAGCGTGGCCTGGCTATATCACGCTTGGAAATCTTCCATCCGGCCCGTGCAACAGCCTCACATCCATGGCAGTTCTGCTTTTTGCATTATCATCCATTCCCCCAAACTATCAAAGTCCTCCAAAGCAGATCAACATCAGAGACCAAGCATGGCTGACACACTACAGAATGTATTCGAACTCATCTTTGCACCTCTACAAGATCTGGCGCGTGACGGTGTACCAATTGACTGTACCTATGGGATGGTTCGGACGTGATTCCCAATCTTGGCTGCGTGGATTGCGGACCACATGGCAAACATTGCGCTGCATGGAATTAAATCCAATATCTGTCCTAGAGGCGAGGTGCCTGTGGTCAAATTAGGCACCAACATGAAAGTCTACACAGTTAGAGATTACGCAATATATCACCATTGCAACTATCAAAATTGGATCGGATAAACAGACCACACCGATATCATGCCTGAGAGTCTTGGTATTAGATTAGGTCAAAATATTTTTTACAGGCTCAACCAGGTTTTGCCGTCAGATTTACACAAACCAGACATGCTCCATACTGTTGATCTTAGGTTATTCAGCACCTGATGGACTGGATCCAGGCTTTCTGAAAAAGTACGGATGACTTGAGGCATTTGACGAAGTTTGGAAGACATTACCTCCTTACCTAGGATTCCTTGGGTGGTGTGTTCCAGGCGTTCTGGCTGTGGCACAGCGTCAGACTGGGAGTACCCAACTCATACCGTTCAAGCGTGCTCTCCGATGTGTCAGGGCGCCGGTAGATTTCACTATGATGGCGCAATACTGAAGCAACACAGTGGAACAATCACCTATATGGAAGACTATCTGGACACGTTTCACAAGATGAAGGATATCTTTTTAGAGTTTCCAGTAACTAAAGGCATATCCATGAAGATCGATGAGCTACGAAGGGAGCTGCGACATGATATGCCCAGCACAAGGGAGCTCATCGCCGTCTTCAAACGGCGCTGTATTTGCGACGCAGAAAGGGAAGAAGAAACTGAGCAATGTATGAACTTGATCCTTTGTGAATCGCATTTCAACTTCATCAAGATGCATTTGCTCAGTCACTTTTGTGATCATATACGCCAGTTTGGCAATATTCCGATGTATTCAACCAAGTTCGGCGAGCTAGCGCCTAAGACCCAAATCAAGGCTGGATGGTGGCAATCGAATACAAACGATGCCTCCCGGCAAATTATGCAGAGTTATAGTGGACAACATGGCATCCGAATAAGACTATTGAATCTGGAATCTCTCTGATGTTGCAGTGGAGATCGCTCTCTGGGTGTGCTGGAACAGTTGGACACAACTAGCACCCCAAGAGTGCCTAACATTCGTAGGAGGATGCTGAAGGGACGCCGTGACGATGTTTCCAACATGGCTGATTTTGGTCGGGTTTTGAGGTTTTCCATTCAAATTATATGTGATGAACTGATCTGATACTGCCAGTATAATCTGCCGCCAGAGCTCTGTCTTCCGGAGCACCCTGAGATACCCAAATCACTTCCAGTTGAGCAACTGACCAAGCTAGATATTCCAGTTCTTGTGTTCCAAGAAACAGAAATATACGACATCCACCATGCGTGATGTACAGGGGCTCCCAACTTTAGGAACATTGGGAGTCGCAATGATTGGGTTTGGGTGCAGGCCGGAACGGAAAACATATATGTTGAGATCCGGGGCCGTCTTCCAGTCAAGCTTCTTGCACTCTTCAAAATCAGAGACGACAGATGTCAGGATTGAGTACGCCCTCTCACTGGCGTTCAGTTTATGAGTGCCGTGAACACACGGTGGATATCAGACATAAATAGCCATGTTACAGCCCAATTAAAGGACGATGCTCGGGAGTTTAGTGTAGTTGACATAGGGACCCTTCTCGGCCTGGCGCACCTTATCCCAGAGGGGGATCGGTGCTGGATGGTGAAAGGCCGCATCAATTTGAGAACATTTAACGAGGTATATTAAGGGATCCGGATATCAGAAGGCATCTGCGATGCTATCTTCTGTTGGCGATTGATTCAGGGTGGAACTGAGGACTAGTATAGTAGTACAAAATCCACCAATGAATAAACAAGCTATAGAGTAGAATCACCAGATCCATAAGCTAGAAAGGGCAGATGATTAGTAGTATATGACCCACCCGTGGAAGACAAGATTTAAAAAGAAATGTGCTACTACTCCTGATGCCTGCCCACGAAACGAACACACGATAATAGGCTACATCGATCAGCAGATCAAAGTAACTTAAACGGGTGCCTGGAGGTATTCAGGACGCTGCTAGGAGGCAACCTCTCATCCAGACACAAAGAAGCTCACCGCGCGACCTGGATGGCATCGGATCTGAACCGGCGTTGCGTGGAAACTCAGGACGAATGGAATTTGAGTAGGCGTTGCCAGCCAACTCAGGATATACAGGATGCAGGGGATATAGAGGACGCAACTCAGGACTCACAGGACGCAGGGGATACCCCTCAGGATGCACAGGAAGTAGGAGATGCAGATTCAACCTCTCGTATGTCAGGACCCAACGGCGTCATATCTGATGCAGGGTAATTTTCTGCTGATGTACCTAGGCGCGTGCCACTACCTCTTCCCCTCTCTGTCCTTGCCCCTTGGGCCCCTCTCCTTGGGTTTCTTGCCTTCGTTCATAGTTAACCCTGCTCATGAAGTTTGTTGCTCCCCCTTTTCCCCGCATCATGTTGCACCTTGCTTAGGTTTTCCATGGTCACTAACACCTCCCACTTCATTTACGGTCGGTGTTGCTATCTTCCAACCTTCTTGCAAAGTACTCCACCATTTCAATTATGTGTGCCCTGTCTGGGAACGCTTCGGTTAGTAACAGCATGGCCTCATCTTATCCCTTGCTGTGCAAAAAGCTTGGACCGCAGTTGCTCTAGTTGGTCGTTGCTAGAGTTTGGGTCTACCCCGCTGTTCTACTCTCCAGTTTTCGTCCTGTTGCTCGGTTACAGCTACATTCCCCTCTCTTACCAGGTAAATTACTACTAGCTGGCTCCTCTCGCCCCCGCCGCTGCCAGGTTTGCATCGGCGGTTATTCTCTTCCATGGTATTGCACTACTTCCTTGGTCGATGTCAATTCCGTGGTCTCGGAGAAAGTGATTTGGTCGCGAGCACTCCTCTGTGCTACATTTGGCTGGCCCCTATGGAGTGTTGTTTTTCTTTCTCTCTTTGGTTTCCTTTTTTAGTGGTTATCCTTTCCTTCTAGCATTTATGCTAGATTTACTTTGTTACCGCTCCGGCGTCTATGGCAAGAGCTTTCCTGCCGTTTCCTGCTTTCCTATTGTTTTCCAATCTTCTCTGTGTCTGTGTCAAGGATGGGGGAGGATTCTTCAAAAGAGATATGTGGTTGGTTCCATACCAGAAGGAGCTGGGATGATGGCTTTTTCCATGGCGCCAGTAGTATAGTTTTGTTTACACAATAGCTCATGCTGCATTCGAGTTCCTGTACTTCTTTTTTTTTTTTTTTTTTTTTTTTATCATATTATTATTGATTTTGTTACAAAATCCTGCATGCACCTCGCGCTATGGCATATAAAAAACCTTAATTCCAAAAACTAAACAAAGGAAATAACAAATTTCAAAAAACGCTTGAAAAAACTCTCCAAGTGGGATCATCAGAACCCTGTTGCATCCCCATCGATGACTAACAAGGGAAAGTAAAGTAAAATCCTGCTTATAAATTTATAAGAAAAACATTCATGCGTAAAAATAAAACCTCCCAGCCCTACTTGCCCACCACGGCAGACAACTAAAAACAACGGAGGATCATAAATCAAAAACGAAAATACCCTGAAGAGATACTTGAGGAGGGGAGTTAAAAGTAGCTATACCTAGAAGGCTGGGGCCAAGCTAGGGAGTTTAGGGTGTTAAGCGGTGCCTGAGTCCGATCCCGGCGCAGGGGTAGCAGTACTGGCCTGAATGTGCAATATGGCCGGAGGGAAGACAGTGCAAGTAGCTTTGACATACTCTGCCAAACCTCAAAGGAGGAAAACTGAAACCCTGAGAGGAGCGTTGGGGCCAATATTATCCACACCAGAGAGCTGGGGGTGGCGAGGCTGGGGCTTAGCGGGGCAGAGGGGGATCACGTGTAGGAAGGACTCATCGTCTTCCTCGCAGAAAGGGCAGAGGCTGCTAGAATCTCTATTCCTCCAGGAGATATGGGCAGCAAGGTGGCTAGCACCTGCACGCATGTGGTGAATGCGGCCACATATAAACCGAGGAAGGCAGGTGAAAGTGTGAGGAGCGAGGCAGGCACTGTAAAGATAGGATAGAGGTACTGGTGGGCTTGTGTCTAGCCCCAGTGGGTCAGGAGTAGCTGTTCGATAGGAGCTCTGAGGGCTTGGTAGGTGACTGAAGATTCCCTCCACGAAGGCAGGGATAGAAGGTCGGTCGAGGGGAGCGTGAGGATATGGACTTCCGCAATGAGGTCGGAAATCTCGTGACATATAGAGTCCAAAGGCAGGTGCTTGGTAGAATTAATGGCGAGGCGGAGTCAGGGAGTAAGGTGAATGGCTTTACAGGAGCCAGAGAGAAGAAAGCAATGATCGGCCGCAGAACGTCACTGTTCCCAGGTGGGCACAGACTCAGGTATCCGGGTGTAATGGGGGCACCCTATAGAGAGGTGAACTCTAAGGTTGCGACCGCACCAAAACTCAAAGTAGAAGATAAAGATAGAGTAAATAATTCAAAAGAATCAAAACGGTAAAACTTAATATCGTTAAGCTGAAAGCTTCACTCAATAAGTTCTATCGAGGAAAGTTGGTTATCGAAGTAGAATGCCAAACGCTTAAACTTAAGTAGATAACAGATTTAAGCCTTTGACATTCACAACTACTCCGACCTTGTGCGAGCACCCTGTCCTGCTCAGGGTTTGTCCGAGGTCTACCCTCCATCAGGAATTATCCAGCTGGAAGTGTCGGACCAACTCGGGTACACTTAACTCCATCTATAGGATATGAGTTTCTGCAATGCATCTCCAACACAACCGCATGTGGAAAGACTCTTGCTATGGAAGTCATACCAGTGGCTAACTGTTATGACAACAACCGGAGTCAATACCTAGGTGGTGGACTCACTGGCCAAGTGGTAGTTTCGTCTATACAAGCTATGCAGTCCATCATTTAATCTACGCGTCTATCCAATGTGATAAATTGACATGCATGCTCCCCCGGTGAGATGTAGCCGATGGTTGGCTAAGTGGGCGCTACCCATAGCCAGCCTTTCGGGACATACTCTACCGTGATAAGACTCATACCTCTAGAGTCCAATAACAACCCATAGTAATGCTACAAATCAAGGGGAGAAGGCCCGGGCTGGTTACTGAGGTATTTGTCTCGAAAGCACCCTGGCCTTCTGAGACTACCTGAGTACCACTAGGAAGACTACCCTACTACCCGTAGGCAAGAATAGACTCCTAGGTGCCCGAGAGACCATATATGGGGGACCACCAGTTTGGCGGTTACCCATAGTCCCATTATATATCCTGCGAACGACATTCAGTCGGACGGACCGCGACGAGTTATAAGGTGTTACGGCAGCTGCTCCAATGACCTCTTTTAACTAGCAAACGAGCAACTACACAGCCATCTGCATATGACGCGCCGTCCCAACGCTGGGGCCAGAGTGTGGTGTTTGCAAACCCGCCCAAGTTTAATAGCATGTTCGGGCCACCCTCATACAGGCGTGGGGCCTCCCCGCGCAGATGTGTGTGCGCCCAAGAACATCTAAGCGCCCATAGAATGTGAGGCAATCGACCTCTAAGTTCTAGGATAACTTTGCCGGTGAAGGTAGGGTAACTTGGACTCCTCAGTAGGGTAACTGGGGTCCATGCGCAAAATGACCAAATTCCCAAGGTAGGGTAACTTTGCCCTTTTATGTCTTTAACCACTGCGGAAGTCCTCCAGTCAGCCACAAAGGTCGTCTTGGAGGTCCGTGTAACATTCCCATAATTCTCTTGACCTTATGTGAATGTTCTCCCGAAAGGTTACCCTGCCTAATACAATGCCCAAGGCTATTCTACTGTTCCCTAGGCCTGGCCTTTAGGCGAACCAGCATTCTTGTATACTAAGTATACAAGACCATACCAACTCTGACTACCTCTTAGTATACCATTTGGGCTAAGGTGGTAGTGATTGTAGCTACCTATCGTAGGGTCGTTACACTACTTCCCTCTTCTCTTGGTCTGTCCTCAGACCGTCAACGTCGTCTCTTAGTTCCACGGTTTGGATTGTCTATAACCCTATGGTCTTTAGCTTTAGATGGATACCTCTCATGGAACTGTCGCAATGCTTGTATCGCGGTATCTTCTAACATCTCGAACGGTTCCCAAGAATTCTCTTCTGGACCGTACCCTTCCCAAGCAACCATATATTGCACAAACCGGTGTGGAAACTTTGACTTAGGATTCCCTTACCATCAGCTATCAACCACTTCCGCAACAACATAGCTAGGCTCATTGTCTACTATGTCAGGTGTTGGTATTAGCTTTTGAGGCCTGCCCACAGGATCCTTACGATAGGGTTCCAACAGACTAACATGGAATACAGGATGGATGTCCCATCTCTCCGGCAGCTCAACCTCATATGCCCTTGACCCCACTTTGCGTTTGAGAACAAAGGGTCCAAACATCTTGTAGTCTAGTTTTTCCATAGGCCTTTTTGTACGGAGGTTCTTGCCGTTTAGCATAACCCTATCCGCTTTCTTAGCTCTGCCCTGAGAGACATCTTCTAACGTAACATATTCCGGAGCTGGCTGTCTCTTTTGATCATGCCATTTCCATTGTCTTTCCTGTGCCTGCTTTATTGTCTCTCAAATCTCCTGCCACGTGTCTTCCAAATCCTTCACAACAAGCTCGCTGTCTGGGTGGATTCCTTTGTTATCTGACACTATCCCCGACCACTTAGTCTGTGGGGAGAATCCATAATTTTTCTCAATGGGACTGGCCTTTGTGGATTCCGACATTGAAGTATTGTATGCATGTTCCGCGAACGGCAACAGTGATACCCAATCGTCTTGCTTATATGAACTAACTTCTCAAATATTGTTCTAGTGTCTGATTAACCCTTTCAGTTTGCCCATCGCTCTCTGGGTGGAATGCGGTAGTGAGGTTTAGCTTTACTTGCAATAGCTGCATCAGGCTCGTGCAAAACTTGGACGTGAATCGGGTATCTCGGTCAGAGACAATTGATTCAGGAAGCACATGGAGGTGCCAGATTTCTTTCACAAACGTCATGGCCAATTCCTTAATGTGTTCCTCCGTCCTTAGTAGTATAAAATGTGCCATCTTGGAAAACCTGTCTACGATGACCCATATCTTTGTATACCCGTCGGACTTTGGTAAACCCACAATAAAGTCGATGGCCTCATGGGAACTTGGAAGGGTTCTAGAAGCCCAAACCTCTTATGCCGGATGACTTTATTATGTTGACATACATCGCAAGAGCGAACGTACTTGGTAATGTTTTGATCCATCTTTGGCCAATAGAAGTTAGCCCTAACCCTACCAATGGTCTTGTATGTTCCGAAGTGTCCAGCACTCTTTGAATCATGTTCTGCCTCCATGATTGTTCGCCTTAGACTTTCATCCTTTGGAATCTACCACCTGTTCTTATACAGGAGCAAATCCTTTTCGATACAAAAGTTTGTATCAACCTTACTATCGGCTTTGAGGAGCGCCTTTAGCGTTGCTAAATAGGTTTGATCATTATCGGCTGCTTTTACAAGAGCCTCATGAAAGGTTGTCTGCAACCGAAAACCTTGACAAGTGTGCAACACGTGTGCAACACGTGTGGTCGCAAGATGACGGGCTCCTCATTAACATACTGTCCATAGCGAAAAAAGGTAAAAGGCTCAGAATTACTCCCCCCTTCAGGGCGGTAGTCCCTACGCCTCGACAAAGCATCAGCCTTTTCATTTAACCGTCCTTCTCTATAGCTAACCTTAAAATTGAACGGTTGTAGAAACTCTGCCCAGCGGTGTTGTCTGCGGTTTAGAGTCTTTCTAGTATTAAAGTACTCTAAATTCTTATGATCGGTATACACCAATATCTGATCATCAACCGACATCAACATATATGCCCATTCTTTAAAGGCTGCCACTATTGCTGCTATCTCCTTATCATGGACGTCATAATTTATCTCTGCTGGCGAGAACTTTCTACTATGAAAAGGTATAGGATGCCATTTCGCATCTTCGCAGAGTTGAGATAATACGGCTCCAAACGCAAAGTCACTAGCATCGGTTTCCAACTTAGTTGGACGAGTGTCATCAAAATGTGTCAGAATTGGACCCGTGGTAAACATCACCTTCAATTTGTCAAAAGCGTCCTGACATGAAGGAGTCCACGTCCATTTGATACCTTTCTTTGTCAAGTCCGTTAATGGTTTGGCTATCTTGCTAAAACCTTTTATGAACCGACGATAGAAATTGGCAAAGCCCATGAAGCTTTGCACATCGACGACCTTCGCGGGCGTTGACCATGCCCGGACCTCTTCAACCTTTGTACTTGTCATAGAGATTCCTCTATCGGATATTTTATACCCAAGGAACTCTACTCCCCGTTGATGGAAGCTCAACTTCTTAATGCTAACACAAAGGCGTGCCTTTCTCAGCCTTTCCATGACTCGTCTAACTAGGGCGACATGTTCTTCAACTATTTCTGTATAGATCAGAATATCATCCATATAAGCGATGACTCCGACATCCAACATGTCACGGAATACATCATTGATCATACTTGGAAAAGTTGACACTGCGTTGCATAACCCAATGGGCATCACGGTGTACACATAAAGATCGTATCTGCTTTTAAAAGCGGTCTTCCATTCTTCTCCTTCCGCCATGCGGATAAGATAATAGCCATTCTTCAAATCCAATTTTGTGAAGATAGTGGCTTTACCGAGCCTACTCCTAAGCTCGCTCAT
>Ga0307509_10003288_pt1 | contig 24828 bp, 16 predicted proteins | sample 10_EM_MG_FD_202245 | JGI IMG/M metagenome (GOLD analysis project Ga0307509, IMG submission 202245) | Populus trichocarpa ectomycorrhiza microbial communities from riparian zone in the Pacific Northwest, United States - 10_EM | ecosystem: Host-associated > Plants > Roots > Unclassified | place... | reverse complement strand
GAATCAATGTACTGAATGTATAACTTTTATTAGATCCTTTTGTTTAAATTTGTAATGGCTATTAGTAGGATAGGAATGCAAACTCATGTCTATGTATGTATATTTTTAATATGAACTTCTAATCATGTAACCATAATATTATGTGTTTATGTAAGATTCACTTTTAAATGAAATGTTGATTGTATGGATTGTATTTTGATGATGTGAGGGATCAGGTTCGCTGATTACCGGCACCATGTGTGTCAGGTATATATATAAAAAAAAAATTTACTGTTGTTTTGGGCTTGAAAAGCCGGGTTGTTACACCTCAAGTGTAGTGTTACTCTCAATTGTTGCTGGAGTTTATTAAATCATAGGTTGTCTTTAAGCAACATTACCCTTAGATGATCTAAATGTGCTTGTTTTTCCTCATAGGATCCACTGTATTGCCCCCGGCTGTTCAACTTTTCAATGATGATCAAGAAGTATTAATGTCATTTATGTAAGGATTTTGCAAACTCGGTCAATGTTTTTTTTTATATTAAAATCTTCCTTATTGTGGAATCAAATTGCAAATTTCAAGGATCATGCCTATTCAAGTCTAATTTTTTGAAATGAAATCAGAGAAATGTTAGTTTTTTTAAAGTGTTTTTAAAAATCAAGTTTCTTTGGTCAAAAATCCAACACACGTCATTCAATACATGTAGTCCTTTGATTATCTTATATTTTGAAAACAACAATTAACCCATTGTAAGATTAAAATAGTTTTTTTATGGTTCATTGTGTCAATTTTAATCTTTGATTTTAGATATGTCATTTCATATTACATGACAAGGTGACCTTTTGCGGCTTTCAATAATATGAGGTTTTGAGTAAAGACTTGAGGTTTCGTTGAAAATTTGTCTTTTTTTAGTAACAATTTTATCAGTATGCATAATAACTAGTAGCTTAGGTCATGAAGCCACAACCCATATGGAAAAAAACTCTTTATATATTTGTTAGCGCCATTTATCGGCCTAAAACACTTGCTTGATTAAAAAGAGCTTTTAAAAGCACGTAATGCAGGCTATGGTTCATGGTTATGCAAGAAAGGGAAATTCATAGGCTCAAAAGGTGTTTAAGGATTTCAAAAACCTAAAATAAACATCAATTATTAATTAACTCTTTTTTTCTTGTTGTTTTTGTAGAGGAAATGACATATAACCATGTCATATATTTCATCAATAAGTCTTATTTTCTAAAACTGGACAGGAAACTCCATCATAATAAAAAAATAACCATGCCTCACTCTTAACATGATTTTTGATCTGTCAAAAACTTTCAGTGTTATCTACCAAGGTCAAACATTGGCATATAACCATGCCACTCATTTCATTATCAATCTCAAGCTTAAAGAGAATATTAAAGCTCATTACCCATAATTTATCTTCATGATACTCTTTTATCTCAAATTTCAATTCAAATGAAAGGTCAAGATTCTTTGTCAATCATTAGCCTCGTCATTTTCTTATTTCTATTTCACTATTTTTATAAAAGAATGACATATAACTGTGTTCTCCTAAAAGATCAAAATTCTTTTAATAGGGGCTATAAGGTAAATCCACCTTTTCCTTTGATGGATAATGACACGCTTAAATGATTTATTTCTTGTCTCAGGTACAAGAATGTCAAAGTAATAAATAACCCGGCAAGACCGGGGTCGATCCACAAGGAGATTCACTATAAAACACAAACAATAAAAGAAAAAAAGTTAAAGAGAATTTTGAGATGTGATATTGATGTAAGGACTAAACAAGGATGAAACAATTATCAAGGTTAGAGGATCCACTAATGGTATTTCAAATAAGAGTAGTTTGAACTTTTTTTATTACTCAACTGGAAACCACACATAAAGGAGGTTCCAATCGGATGATTTATCATTAATAACTCATTATAAATTATTAACATGATCATATTAATTATCTTATTTGAGTAATGTCAATACTTGTAAATTTTGTCAGTTATTCATAGTGATAGCTTATATCAACAACAAATTAAGTTCCTTTCATAGCATATGTGTCGATTATTCATACAGTAGGCTATGAAAAAATCAAGTATTTGTTGTACCAAGGGTTGTAAAACACAAATCTAGATTCACCACTTAACAAACAGGGTATTAAGAATGAGTAAGATAACAATTATAAAACATGTTAATAACAAACTTTCTTGAATATAAACATTAAAGTTCATGTTGAATTTATACTATACTTATTCTAACATCATTAGTGTAACCTTTTCACCTTAATAAAATAAACTTAGTTAAATATAATGAAGAAGAAAAACATAAATAAACGAGATAAGAACAAAGTTATGATATAAATTAACTAAGTATAGTAAGGGAAATGATAAGCATAAACAAGAGATTAATGAGAATATAACATGGAATAAAACTTGAACATTACAAAAATACAAAGAAAGAAGGAAAGAAAGAAAGAGCAAGATCTTCATCTGAAAAATAAGATACTTAAATGTATGAAAAATGCCTCCTTTTATAGGCTAAAATTTATAGCTATTGATTTGGTGACTAACTATTGATTTGGTGGCCAACCATTGACTTGGTGGCTAACCATTAACTTAGTGGCTAACCATTAACTTAGTGGCTGATTTGGTGGCTGGATAAAAAATCATTGATAACATCATAATTTGAGAAAATGCTATTCATGAAAGTTATGGGTATTTATCTTAACATTCCAGGAAAAAAAAAAGAATGAGCTATGTTTGACTTTTAGAACTTGAGGTATAGGCTGAACACTGAATAGTGTTTGGGCTGCAAGACAAATTTAGACTTCTCTTTTATTGCTAAGATTTGATCTTGAAAACGACAATATTGGATCTTAAACTCTTCATGAATGTTTTAGGTCTATGTCTTAGCTTTCCATCAAGATAAACCAAACTTAAATCCAAGGTCTACAACTCTAGTTATGACAAAAAACTAAATGGTGTTCCTGTTTGAATTGAACCAGCTCAACTAGAATTTCCTCTCTAAGCTTAGCTATTTCTTTATCTTCCCAATTTTAGTAGTTAAACTCATCAATCAATCATCTGAATTGTGAAATATACCTATTTTGCAAACCTGCATTTAAAATGAGCATTTACCTTAAATTAAAGATATTTTATATTATCAGACTTGTTATTATAAAACATGCTTAAGTTAAAAAAATTTAATGATACTTTAAGTGCAATATGATGATATAAAACCTTAATACAAAGGCATGTTTAAGTACTTATGAAATAACCAATCTAATCATTTGAAGACACAAGAGGTTTTATTATAGATACCAAAAGACATGTTTATAGTTCAATTAATTTCTTGTATCGACTTTAGATATTTTTTGTGCTTTTTTCTCAATTAATAACCTTGTTTGCCCCTTCTAAGCTTGATAGACATTTTCCTACCTCTAACCTTGACTTTCCTTTAAGGTGTAGGCAATTTTCACTTTTTGGCTTTCATACAGCCTTCCTCAAAGTTTTCTTGGATGCCCCTTAGTCTAGGGTTTTTTTCACTTTTAGCCCTTTTCTCAATCATTGGGCTTCCATTCTTAGCATTTTTTTTACCATTAATTCTAACATTGCTTTCATCTTTCTAACAAAAAAAATCATTCACTTACCTCTAGTATAGGGTGTGATCAATGTCAAGGTTTCTTTTCTGAATGAAATATTCCACCAGGCTCAAATAAGGATTGCAATGAATAAATATTTTAAGAATAGTTAAGGGAATAAACAAAGATGACATTTTCTCATTTCAAGCAGGGTCGGTTAGAAACAATAAATTTTGACCTCATCCAATGTAATGATTTGGACTTGCAAGGAGTCATAATTCATGAGTCTATAACTACCAAATCAACTACATGTCATTATGCATATTGCTAAAACTTAGCTACATGATGTGTGGTTCAATTTCATGTGTGAGTTCAAAATTTATTGGGTCACCTTATATTGTTTATCATGTCATTTTAATGAACATCGAGTTATTTCTGCAATCAAAACACTTTCAATCTTTCAGGATTGATTAGCCTTAATTTTGCATGTTGGAGTTTGATCAAGATATTTTGTCAAAATACCATTTGAAAGAAATATCTCTTTATTTCAAGACAATAATAAGACAAAAAAAAACAGCACAATTCATTGAAAGTATATGATGCACTCACGATATATGAAAGCATATAAAAGCAAAATACAATGCTCATTCTCTAGGTAACTGCATATTATCTATCGCACCCGACATCACGACGGCCTTAAAAATTCATCAATGAAAAGAACAGATATCTAACATCTTGTTCTTCGGTGGGAAAAAGGTCTTGTTTAAGGAGTCGCCACCTAGTATTATGGTCACTAGAAACCCTGACTGGTCAGCAGAGATTTTATGGTGCGGGACTGGTTGTGGCTAGGGAAGGTATTAGCACCCCTAATGCACCTTACCTGAGATAAGCTGCATTGCTAATCTTGTCTTAAATTGCTAAAATTTTTGTTTATTTATGTTATGACAATTCACTGGTAATATTCCACTCTGTCGTCAATGAATTTTTAATTATAGATACTTCCAACGCTTGTGTTGGTAAATATTCCATTCCGGGTAATTCCAACTCTAGCGTTGGTAATTACTCAATTACGAATAATTCCAACTCTGGTGTTGGTAAAAATTCATAGCAAAAAATAATAATCAGTATATATGTTTTTATTTCTTATTCTGACATCAGTAAATAAATTGGTAAAATACATTTATTTATTTTTTGTTTTCTAAGACATGCACAATTTCTATTTCTTCATTTTTTATTTTTATTTTCGGAGCTGGGTCCAACTCAGCCCATGTGGGTTGGGCTTGACCCAGCCAACCCGGCCATGTCATTGGCCCAAGCCAGTGACTCGGTTAGGCAAAAGAAGAAGAAGCACGCATGAAGTAAATTCACACGTGTATGAACAGTGTGAAGGTAATTAAATTACCTTCACACTGTATTCAAACATTTTATTGAATGCAAAGAATGGAAACTTAGCTGTGCAGTGGAGGACGACGCCAAAGATGAAGGCACGGTGGCTGGTTATTCCCTTTCTCTTCTGTTGCTTCTTCTTCCTCTGTTTTTGGTTTTGTCTGCCTGATTTCTGTACTCTCTCCCCTGTTCGCTTTCCTCTATGTTTTTTTTTTTTTTGAGATTGTGTTTGGGAAGAAAGCTTTTGGTGTGTGCTTTCGAATTCCCCCTGCTCTGGACGAAGACTATGATGGTAAGGGTCCTGGTGCTGCGGGTTGGCTGGACCCAAGCTTTCTCTGGTTCTCGTTCCTCCACGCGAGGTTGCCTTTACCCGGATTTTTATAGAGCTAGAGATCGATCGGCGCTGTAACGGCTGGCAGTAATGGCCATGGGGCGCTGCATTCAATGGAGAAACGTCTCTGCCTTTAATGGCAGAGCCGTTGCAGAGGAAGAAAACGACGAACAGTCGCCAAAACGGCTCCGTTTTCCAATTCCAAAGGCTGCTTTCAATTTGGTCCTTGGAAGTCTTGTAATTTTGCAATCAAGCCCCTAGTTAAAATGTAATTGGATCCTTGCATTTCCGCGCCATTTTCAAGCTAGTCCTTGGATTTTAATTTTTGCAATTTTGACCCCAATTAAACCCTAAACTTTGATATTTCTTCAATTAAGTCCATGATTTTATTAATTAAATTAATTCCAAGTTCAATCAAGTCTAAAAACTTATCAATTCTCCAATTAAACCCTTGATTTGATTAATTAAACTAGTCAAAATTTTAATTAATCTCTAAACTTCCAAACATGTTGCCCTTAACCCAAATTTTAATTCATTCTTCATTTATTTCATTTTTTATTTGTTTTTTCATCATCATTTTTCAGTAAATAAAATAATAGTAATAATAATAATTAAAATAAAAGGGTCAAAAATTGGGTTATGACATTATCTATGCCTTGTCAGTATTTTGCAAGCTATTGGTCATTACTGAAAATAGAGGTGTCTATATGGTAGGTACCACCATTCTTCATAAACTCAATATGTCCCTTGCTCGCATCTCTCATCTAGATTATACCACTTAGGAAACGGTAGTTATATGGGATTTGATGGAGTCGGAGCAATAAGTTCAAAGTCTAACAAATGCTGGTAGCCAAACTCGAGTGGCAGAGTTGTGTCAATCTTTGACAAAGGCGTTTAAGCAGTTAATGCTACAACAAGACTTGGTTACGCCACACAACTAAGATTTTCCACCTGAGAGCCATCTTTTGATTCATCTTTTGTCATTGTCTGGAACCCATGGTAGAACCTCTAATTTTTCCCATATCAATAGCTTACTCAAATTCTTTTGACAATCCTTACAGTATCGTAAAAATATTGAGTTGAGCTTCCCATCAGATACTCATAATAAAGAGATTGAAAGGTGTTGGCGAACAACATCTCCATTTCTGTTTCTATTAATAGTGGTTGGACATGTGCTACCTTATCTCGTCATCTTTGCACATATGTCGTCACACTCTTAGTTTCCCTTCATAGCATCAGGCTGGTTCTGTTAAGAGCAGTTTCTAGATTAAATTTATACTACTTCAAGAAGGCATCTGCCAAGTCTTTTCATTTCTTGATCCCGGTATTGTCTAGTCTCTTGTACTAGCTCAAGTTGAATCTTGTGAGACTATCATGGAAAAAATAGATCAGTATCTTATCATTGTGGTTTACTTCAACCATCTTGTTGTAGTATGATCGATATGGGTGTTCGAACATTCTAACCCAATGTACTTGATGAAGTCAGACACTCTAAATTCCTTTAGCACTACAATGTTTGGCACCAAACATATCACAGCTGCTCATATATGGTCAAACCAATAATTCCCTTCAATCGCTCTCAATCTCTCTTCCAGAGCAGACAACTTATCATGGTTCATAGGATCGGTAGACCTATCGTCAGAAAGTCCTTCCACGGTGACTTGAGCTTGAGTTGGATGGATAGGGGGGAAAGGAACAAAATGCTGCTTAGTTACTGAGTTTTTCCTAATGTTGCGAGATGTGTTAGGGACGTAGTCTAATGGTGCTTCCATGAGAGGCTGTGCAGATGTTTCCTTTCCATTCTTGAAACTTAGCTCTTGTTCAAGTACATTTGTGAGTCTAGCTACTTCACCTTAGATGCTCTTAATTTCCTTTTGATAATAAGTCTTTATTTGAGCTCTTTCTTTATTTTCCATCCTCTCCTAGTCAAGTGTAGTGGACCTTAAGTTGGGGACCTACATTTCAACTTGTGAGCATTCATATTAAATGCATGAGAATGTTTTTATATGATGACCTTGCCCTTCAAAGAGTGACATATGGTCATAAGTCTTATATGATGAACAAAAATTTTGATTCTTACCCAAACTCTACAACAAAAATTTCTTGAGTGGCGGCTATTGTGTCACCCATAAGTCCTAAGCTCAAAATGCTTCAAGAAGGGTTTGCCTTGATGAAAAATACAGGTAATATATACAACCTAAAGACATGTTCTATTCATAAGTGAGTATGGGTAGGTTTTCTACCTAGTCTTAAAAAGGTCTCAAATCTGCCCAATGACAATCTTTGTAAAGATAGTATGGGAGCATTGCGAGGAATGGTTAAAGCACATATCTCTACCATTACCAAGCAGACACTCAAATATGAGTTGGGTGTTTCACGCATTTAAACCCTGACTGATAGTTATAGGGCATATCCTTAATCCCCCACCTAACCTAGAACTTTGTGTGTGCTTGAAAAAATTAAGACATATGATGCATAAGGCAATATTATATAATGCATGAACAAAATATACAAAAATTAAAGTGTATATGCAAATAATAAAAAGAAATTCAGTTAAAAATAAACACACAAACCAAACAATAAAACACAACAATCATATAAAAAACAAAGCTCAGTCCATGGGAAGTCCCCAGTGGAGTACCATTCTGTCACACGTGTGCGGCATCACGACGATCATCTTTCAGGGTCGAGATGGTCGAGAATGGTGTGGCAGGAAAAGACAAGGAATTCTTGTATTTTATCAGTGAAAAGAGGGAATGAAATTCACCACCTAATATTTTGGTCACTTGGAACTCTAATTAGTCTTAGAGTCTGTATAAGGGGACTGATTGTGTATAAAGAGGACGTATCACCTCTAGTACACTTTACCTAAGGTAAGCTGCATTATTTATTTGTCGGATATAAACTATGGTATTGTTGTGCTCTCTAGTTGTTGGTCTGTATATGGTTTAAGAAAAATCCTCCTTGATAAGAAGATCCTTATCTTATCCGTTAAAACCTAGTCATTCTAAAGTCAAAACATACAAATAAAATGAACTATCTTTTTATTCAATATCGGGAATATATTTTGCGTATAAGTTCATAATCCTTAATATTAGGGCAAACAAAATAATTTTTTAGTATTTTTAAAATGTAGACCAAGTTTTCATAGTTTTAATAAACTAGTTACTAAATTCAAAAATACATGTACAAAACAAAAGGACTAGTTTTCGTGATTTGTTTTAGTATGCTAAAATATGCAGATCTAATCTATTTTTTTTTAGAGACTTTGCTATATACAAATTAAAATAAAATTTTATTTTTAAAATAAATTTCTTTTTGTTTTTTTGGAAGGGAACCTATTTGTTTAATACCAAAAAACACCTCGCGGATAAGTCACAATTCCAAATATTAAATATATAAGGATAGAAAAAAATCAAAAAATCAAAATTAATTTCAAAATTATCTTCGGATCATTAACAAATTATTAAAAACTAACAAAGAAAATATTGTGTAAGATACAAATAAACTATTTTTATCAATACTATTTTAATCATAATATCAATTCAAAAATAAAATAAATTCAAAACCAAAAAACACCAAACTTCCACTCAGATTTTATTAATGTCACCTACTTTGTGAGAAAGGATATCTTCTTCGATGCTAATGAAGGTCATGGGTAAGGGATTGTCTGTTTTTGTTATAGTCCATCGTTGCTACCAGGGGCGAAGCCTTTTACAAGGCTAAGGAGGGTTGTAGCCCAGGTAAAAAAAACTTAATAACCCACTTTCCCTTTTATCTTGTACACAGCAAACCTAGTGTCCCACTTTTCCTTGCAACTCAAATTAATTAGCAGCCATTAGCTGCCCACTTTACTTTCCCTAGCAACACTAATTAATTAGCCACCCACCTTCCCTTGCAACACTAATTAATTAGTTATATTTTACAGCAAATCTATTTAAACATAAATAATTAATTGGTTCACATTTCTTCCAAATAACTTGGGGTTTTAGCTTTTTTTCTTCTCAACAATATATAATTTTAGCTTCGATTTTGAAGAAGAATCTATACAGAGAGCCGTAAGAGTGTAAAATCATCAGGTTAGAATTTACAAGCCCTGACTTTTCATTTTGAATTCAATGTTTCACATTCATTACAGTAGATTGTTATTGGAGTAAACAGTAGACTATACTCTAGAAATGGATTGATGCTAACACACTAGTAGTCTAGTACTAATAATTTGCTGGTTATTTCAAAGTTCTCCAAATTTCCCAGTAGTTTGCATCACTAGTTTATCCTTGTATATTCTGCATTTCATAAATATTCTATTGTAGCATTATTATCTTTTCATCTTGCACCTGACTTCCCTAATCCTTTTTACTTGAATAGGTTATAAATTATAATGGAAAATCAAGGAAACAAGAGAGGAAAAACTATCTTTTCATTCTTTAAACCAAACGAACAAACATCAACCAGTAAAGGACATTCTCCATCCAATGTTAATGTCTCAAATCGTAGTGAACAACCCCCTTTCAAATCTCAAAGAGTTGAAACTGATGTTAATACTCTTGAATGAGATCCTGGGTTACGAATTCCAGTGTGGAAACATCCTATTAATCAACAAGATGAAATTAGAAGAGCTTATATGAAAATGGGTCCATATCAACCTAAGTTAGCAGAGTATCCAAGGACTAAATCAGGGAGACAGTATCGTCGATTTCAATACACTTGGTTTGATCAATTTCCTTGGCTAGAGTACTCTCCATCAAAGGATGCAATATTTTGTTTTCCATGCTTTATCTTTAAAACAAAGTGCCTCATCATCTCACATTTACCACCGAAGGCTTTAGAAGTTAGAAGAGGGTTAATGATGGGGTTAGATGTGCACTTTTGATGCATGTGGGAAGTCCCACTTCACCACATAATAATGTTGTGAAATCTATTGAAGATTTAATGAAAGTAAGTAGACATATATTGATAAAGTGTTGAATGCACAAACTGTTGAAGAAGTTCAGAAAAATCGATTGAGACTTATGACAACAATTGAAAGTGTTCGATGGCTTAACTTACAAGCATGTGCATTTAGAGGTCATGATGAATCTTCGGCTTCTAATAATCGAGGCAATTTTTTAGAGATGATAAGACTTATGGGGAGACTGAATGTTGACATTGATGATGTTGTCTTAGAAAAAGCTCCGAAAAATGCAAAGTATACCTCGCCGACTATTCAAAAAGAGATTTTGCACATTCTCACGAACAAAGTGAGGAAAAAGATTTGTGAAGAAGTTAGAGATGCAAAGTTTTGTATTTTGGTTGACGAAGCCAAAGATGCATCAAATAAAGAACAAATGGCTATTGTTTTGAGATTTGTTGACATTCAGGGTTTTGTACGAGAGCGCTTTTTTAGTATTGTGCATGTTTCAAATACTACTTCTTCAACACTTAAAAAAGAAATTTTTGATGTGCTCGCTCGATATAACTTGCATATTTTCAATATGCGAGGTCAAGGGTACGATGGTGCTAGCAATATGCGTGGCGCATGGAATGGACTACAACCTCTATTTCTCAGAGATTGTCCTTATGTATATTATGTACATTGCTTTGCTCACCGACAAAAATTGGCATTAGTTGCAGCAGCTGGAAATGAGATTTCTATTTGGTTATTTTTCTCAAAATTGACAACCATTATCAACCTTATTTGTGCTTCTCCCAAACGTCATACCGAGTTACATTATGCTCAGGCTATAGAAAATGCACATATAGTAGCTACTGGAGAACGTGAGACTGGTAAAGGGGCTAATCAAATTGGTAATTTACATCAAAGTGGAACTACTCGCTGGAGCTCTCATTTTGATTCTATTTGCAGCTTAATAGATATGTATGGTGCAACTATTATTGTGCTTGAAAGTATAGTTCAAGAAGGATCTTCTAATTCTATACGTGGAGAAGCTGGTGGTTGTTTGATTGTGATGAAATCTTTTGAATTTATATTCATCTTATATTTGATGCATAAAATAATGGAGATTACTGATTTACTTTGTCGAGCTTTGCAGCAAAAATCTATTGACATCTTAAATGCAATGGATCTTGTATCAATTACTAAAGCATTGCTTCAAATTTTGAGAGATGCCGGATTTGATCTTCTCCTTACAAATGTGCAATTTGTTTGCACGAAATATGAGATTGACCTACCACATATGAATGCTTCGTATAAAAAAGCTACAGGTCGTTCATGTCAACAACAAGGTTCAGTGACAGTTTACCAGCATTATCATTATGATATATTTAACTCAACAATAGATTTTCAGTTGGAAGAATTAAATTCTAGATTCAGTAATGGGACAGTGGAACTCCTTGGTCAGGATAGGCATAACCCTGATTAGGATAATTTTATTGGTTTGGAGGAGGGTATTGCTGATTTTGGATGGGTTGATTGTGATTGTAATGAGTAGGTTGTGGGGAGGACTGGTGAGGAGGAGGAGAAGGAGGGTGTGTCAGGGTTCTCAAGTTCCACTGGGAAGCATCATTTGGGTAAAATGACAACTTTAAATCATTTAAAACTTTAATCAACGGCATCTCTCAAAGTTTGGAACTCCTTGTACTTAGCTCTGCTTTAGAACCTAAGGACAACTTTAAATCATTTAAAACTGATGTTATTTACAAGCTTGCTGAGAAATTTTATCCTGAAGATTTCAATGAACAAGAGATGTATTATTTGAGATCTCAGCTAGAGCATTATCAGATTGATGTGATTCATCATGAGAGCTTTCAGAATATATCTACCATTTTTAAATTATGTCGAGCATTAGCTGAAACAAATAAGTCGCAGCACTATCATTTGATTGACAGGTTGATTCGTCTTATTTTGACTTTGCATGTTTCCACTGCCACTACAGAGCGGGCATTTTCAGCTATGAAACATGTTAAAATTATGCTTCGCAATAAAATAAAAGAGGAGTTCTTAGCAGATTCTATGATGATTTATATTGAACGAGAGCTTGTTGAAAATATTGATTCGGATTCGATCATAGATAAATTCTATTCTACAAAACATCGAAGGGTGTAACTTTGATAGTATAATTTATTTTTATTTTTATTTTGAATTTTATGTACTTTAAATTTTATTTTTTATATATTTTATGTTATGTATTTGAATTAAAACTTTATTGTTAACTTGATAAATTTATATATCCGAGTGAATGATTGATCTTCAAAAATAATTTATGTGTATTTATATCATAGCCTAGGATACGATAGGAAAAATTCATGGCTACGCACTGGTTGGTACTTCTCTTTCACTTATGATGGCAGTCGCTGTCACGGGGGAGTATGGTGGTTGAGTTGGTGTTGGCCATGTGGACGGCGTTGTGGTTCGGTGGCTGTAGGGTTGGTGTAATTTCAGGTATACTGGGTTTCGACCTTGTTGGTGTTTTAGGTAGAGATTGGTTCGGAAATGAGAGGTTGTTATAGCTTATTTGTTAATGGTGGCTGGATCTCATGGTAGCTGGCTGGAACGGGGGGAGGTGATGGTCTAGTTTGGGGTGGTGGTGCTGGCGGTTTGAGCTGATTTTAGGGAAGATGAGGCTGTTGATTTGAAGGCTGGAGGTGGGGGAGTTGGTGATGGAGTTGTTGTCGGGTGGCTGGTGTCAGTGGGTGATAGTGAAGAAGGGAGAGTCACTGTGTCAGTTTGGTAGAGGAGGTAGGTTGCAGACCATCGGTGGTAGGTTGACAGCCATGGGTAGAGAAGAAAAGGGGGATGGCAGTCCTTTAGTCTTGTGATGGGTCTGCTTCGGTTGAAGAAGATGGTGTGTTTTTTTCCTGTGTGGCTGGCGTGAAGGAGAAAGAAAGGGAAGTGAGGGGTCTGTTCCGGGTATAAAAACTGAAAAGGAAAATTGCTGAAGGCTGAAGGCTATAGACCGCAGATGGGGCTTTTTCAGGGCTGTTTTGTGAGGTTTCAGGGTTTATTGTTGGCTGGTGGCTAGGCTTCTTCAAAATGGATCTAGGTTTTTTATTTATTTATTTTTTGTATGTATTTGGGAGAGAGTATGGGAGCTAGAGAGAGTCAGATTTTTTATTTATTTTGTTATGTTTTTTTTCATGGCCTCCTTATTTTTCTTGTGTGATATAGCCCTTCGTGTTCCCTAATTTTTTTAGTCAAACAAGCAATTTAAATTTACTCTAATCCCTTGTTTTCTTTCTTTTTATCTTGGTCCCTATATCCAAATGTTTTTTATTTTTTTATTTTTTGTATTTTAATTTTTAAAAAAAAAGACAAGATCATTGCCAACTCAATTAGAAAAACCAACGATTTTAAAAATAACACGTTAAAAGTTGAACGCATTGAAAAGAAATTAGAAATTTGAATCCTTTTAGAACGATGTTAAAAATGTTGAAAATAACACAAATATATCAAGAATATATTTTTTTTTATGTTGAAAATATTTAGAAAAAACATAGGGTCAAAAATTAGGCTACAACATGACTCATCAAACTTACTTATTAACATCTTCATCATAGCTTCCATTATATCCTGCCTTTTCTTCATATTTCTAACTTTTTTTTTTATACCTAAAATAAAGGTTAGTAGCAAAGAAACTTTTTCCTCATGTGTTTACTCTCAAAGTAAAATTCTCTCCTCTCATGTTTCACACGATATTAGGTTTTTCACTCTAATAATCTCGCCATGCCTTTTACCACTATATTCTCATAATTTAGTCCTTAAAAGTAACTTAGCAACTTATCAAACAATTGACCAAACTACGCAATGATTTATTATGTTTAAAGACTCAAGAATAAACTATTATTCAAACTTTTTAAAATGAAACTTAAGAGAAAAAAAACATACAAGTAGTAGTGTAAATTTATTCAAATATAATAACAAAAATAAAGACATGAAATAAAAGGAAGAGTTATTATTAAGAAACAACAAAAACTATGAAATTCAAGAAAAATAAAGAAAATGATGCAAGAAATCAAGAAACTAAAGAAATTGATGCAAGATAATTCTATTCTACCAAAATATGCAAGAAATCAATCACGATCACCAAGAATTTCCAAGACAAGTTTCGGTTAAACCCTAGTTCATGCAATATCCAAAATTTCTGAATTTATTTTCCAAGAACCCTTTCAAGATTGCGATTTTGATTCTTCTTTCTTTTGTTCTTTTTTTTATATATATGTGCTGAATTTTTCAAGTCACAAAGATGAACACAGTTTATTGTTTTAAATGCATTTTTTGGCAACTTCAAGACTTTTCCCTATCAAAATTGATTTTCTTCTTCCTTTTTTTTTTAAATCGAATACACAACCAAGATTAATCAAGAATCAATATTTTCTTCTATTTCTTTGCATTAGTTGAAACCACAAAGAGAAAGAAACCAAGAAAACAAACCCTAGATATGGCAAGATTTAAAGAAAACCCTATAATTACTTGTAACAAGGAAAATTAAAGAGATATAACCTAAATTGTCATGCTTTGATACCAAATTGATGTGGAATTGTCTCTTAGATTGCTAATTTGAGGTTTGAAGAAAAGTTTGCAACTTCATCCAAGAAGAACCTTGCCTTAGAGAGCCAAAGTTATATGCAATTGATCACCCCTACCCTACGCCTATAACAAGACATAAACGAGAAGTATAAATCACAATGAAGTTGATCAATCCTTCAAAAAGTTTGCAAGTTCAATTAAGAACTTAGTATGAGAATCACTCAACCATACAAAGAGAAACAAAGCACACAATAAACGGCAACCTTAAAGAAAATTTTCATAAACTGAAAAATAATGTTAACAATTGGTTTATATAGTAAAAAATTAACCCTAATTTGACTTAATGGACCCAAACTTAATAAATAGGCATTAATACATTAAAAGCTCAAAATAAGTAAAGTACTAAAATAAAACCTAACCCAAATAATCCCTTAAATGTTATAGACCCTAAAATAAACTAAAAGATAAATAAATAATGTCTCAACTAATTAAAATAAGATCAAAGTTGAACTTTGTAATCTGCAGGCAGAATCAAAACTCAACTTCAAACAAATAGTTTTCTCTCGTCTTGATGAATTAGAAGGTCTACCATATATCACTGAAAATATATGGATATTTAGTTTTCAACACAACTAGAATCTCATCAAAATTCATTATGTAGCTCTAGCTATAGCCAAAACAATAGCTAAATATCAAAATTGGCTAATTTGGATCTTTTTATTCCAGTATTTTTGTAATGTCTGGATGCTCCCCTACATGCCCTTATTGAACATGAATCAAATTAATCAAGGCTTGCTTTTCATTCTTCGATATCCTCTCGAACTCTACCTTAACTCATGTATCTTGAAGAAATCTATTAATTGCCTCCTTGAACCTCTTTGCTCTAAGTCTTATGACTGGGCCTAATAGAACTTCTAATAAATCTCTTGGTGTTGAAGCTAGAATAGCATTAGTTTGAGTTTCTGATATATTACATATAAGAGTAATTTAGTCTTTTTATTCAATTTGAAAATTTGTTCATCCACGATGTGAAAAATAATGACTTAACTAATGTTAATGGTAAATTTTCCCTTATTTTACTTAGTTTTCTTCTCATATTTTTTTAGTCATTCTCTCACTTTTTTTTCTCTCTTTTAGCTTTACTTATTTTTTCTCCCTCTTTTTTCTTTTTGTTTTCTTTTAACTCTAAATAATGATAAAAATATTTGGTAAAAACTTAAAAATGTAGAAAAGAAATGAAAGTGTGTTTTGTATATTTTTAAATCTTGATATTTTTTACAACACAGATAGAATTGCTTTTAGGGTACAAAAACAATCATTAAAGGTCTCAAAAAAAAAATTACTGCTACATATATCTTTAATATAAACCTTACATGATTAAAACGGACTCTTTAAAATAAAAGAATTTGTAAAAAAAAAATTATTGTATTATTCTCATATTAAAAATTATTATAATCCTAAAAAAAAATTATTTACATCTTGACATCGTTTATTTGAGTTACGTATAGATTTTATTCTTATATATGACTTCTTTAGATAAAAAAAAAATAAAAAATATATTATATAGTAGAATTATAATTTTTTTAGGAGAAGACATTAAAATTATAACAATATACTAGAAGGAGACATTGTTATTACATAAAATTACCCTGTAGTTATTTTTCATTTTATTTCCATTCTTATGGAAATTATTGATAACATCATTATTCAACAACAAAAAAATCAAATCGATCAAAATAACTCCATATATATTATAAAATCTCTTTTTTCACCTTGGTTAAGTACTCTTCCCCCTCCACTTCCTCCGCTCTTCACCTTCCCACCACCACCACCACCACCGACCTAGTTCAATCTTGGTGGTATTTTTGTTATTTTGATTTATCAATGGTTCTTTAGTCCTTATAAAAAATATAATGGCAATCTTATGAATAATTAAACCTTTTTTATTGATTTTTTTACGCCATATAAAGTGTTATAAATATATAAAGTTCATGAAGTTTTGTGTAATTTCTAAAAGAATAGAGGTAAAAAAAAAAAAAAATAAACTAAAGGAGGGTCAGAGTAATTTTTCCTTGTTATTATACCAAATTCTATTAATAAAAATATAAAAAGTAGTTAGAATATAATTATTTATCATATTTTTAATTTCATATTTGACTAAATTTATTTTCATCATATAATCAAACTAACTTTTTATGCCTTTAAAAAATTGAACAAATTTGATCACCACTATCAGATTTTAAATAAAATTATTCAGATTTTAATTATTAAAATATGTTAAATCCATAAATGTCCATTCCTTTCTCTCATTTTTCTCATTTATAAGAAATTTATAACAATAAAGCATATTAATTTTATAGGTTAACAATACACATGTCAAGCACATGAGAATAAAACTAGTTCTTTGCACTTGAGGGCCTAGCTGCTGTGGTCAATCGTGTGACTTGTTCCGCCCCCGTCCCGGGTTCGACTCTCTATGTGCACGCCTGTCACCCCCGCGGTGCCTTACCTGCTCACTGGGCTTGCAGGATGTCCAGTGGGCCGTGGGGAATAGTCGTGGTGCGCGTAAGCTGGCCCGGACACCCCACGTTAATCAAAAAAAAAAAAAAACTAGTTCTTTAAAGGAAAACAAAATGGACTTACAAAATTTGTACATACTTATCAATGTGAAACCAAACTGGATGTGCATGGCATGTGCCTTTTGTAATAATAGCCTGGCAGTTGTTAGTCACTGATGAATAATAAATATTATTATGGTAATGATTATTTTTTAAAATATTTTTTATATGAAAATATATTAAAATAATATTTTTTTTTATTTTTTAAAATTTATTTTTGATATTAGTATATCAAAATGATTTAAAAATATCAAAAATATTAATTTAAAACAAAAAAAATAAAAAATAAAAACTCAATTTTAAAAAAAAAAACATTTTTGAAATCCAAAACCAAACATGCTCTAAATCTATCTCTTGTGATATGCATTTGCACGCTGGTATGCTTGCATTCGTTTGTCCAGGAAGGGGGAATGTGTTGGAAAATATATGACTCCCTTTGCACGTTAAATGTTACAAAAGATTAATAGTTGAGGGAGTAATGTGTGCTGCCATTAAACCTATTTGATTGTTCAAAAATAGAAAAATCTTATTTTGTCAAATCAAATGTTATATATATATATATATATATATATATATATATATATATATATGGTATGGATTAGCTTTCTGGTAACTTAGCGTGAAAACACTATGTCTGGGGATATAAAGCCGGAATGCTAGGTATTCAAGGACAGTGCAGCACGATAGGACCAACAATGGAGGAAACTCATACTGCCCTGCCAGGTCTTTTCATTTATGAATATTGCAAATAATTACAAAGGATAATACTTTCCTATCACAGCAGCTGCTGATGCCATGCGACAGGAAATCGAAAGAGTGTTCTGTTTCTATTAATTAGTAGTTGAAAACAGTGTATTCTTTTCTTTCTAATCAAACTTCAGCAAATAAGCCCTGGAGCTTAGCCCAATAGCGATCAATATTGCAAGCTCTATCCGCTGTCTCTCGTTCTTGCCTCACGGCTTCTGCAAGAGCATTCATATTTGTTTCTAGTTTTCCTTTTTGGCTAACGAGCTGGGCATAGAGACCTTCCATGTTTGCTCGGATGTGATCTTCTTCTTCTTCAATTTCCCGAAGCTTTTTACTTAATGCTTCCTTTTCAGCACTAAGGATGTTGATCTTTCTGGTAAGTTCTTCATAAGATGTCTTCAACTCAGTAATTTCCCTTTTGTCATCTTCAATACAGAACTTCACTACTTTAGTCCAGTCAATTTTCTGCTCATAAAATGGGTGGCTTGTCACCAAGGTCTCAAAATTCTCAAGGTAGAATTGAATGATTTCTAGTTGCTGAGAATTCAGAAAAGGACAGTTCCTTAAATTCTTCAAACTGGACAGAAGCAACAGGCGATCAGCAGATATGGCCACTTCTACTGGGGATTTTCTTAAGATCCTTTTTATCAAAGCCATTGAATAACTGTATGTCTCCTCAAAGCTCACACTACTGGACTTGGGAGATTCAGTATGAGAATTAGAGCTTGACGCAAGCTGAGAAGAAGACTCTGGACTTGAGTTTATCAACTGTTCCATGCTGGCAAAGACAGACTCAAAATTCAAAGCAGGCCGAGTTTTGGTGACAGAAATTGATGGAATCTCTATAGTTGGTTGAGAAGCAGTGGTGAGCATGAGCTCTTGAGAAGACGTTGAGTTGGTTAAAGATGCAGAAGTCAGTACAAGGACTTGTTCAACAGGAGCGGCAGGAGATGAAGGAATGGTGTCTCTCTGCAGAATTGAAAAGGTAGGCATAACACGGTCCTCTGAGTTCTCATACTACAAAAAAATTGAAGCTTTAAGTAAAGCATCACCTAAAGTACAAGGATATATAAATAGCTTAATTTCAAACATAGAATCACCTTCTCAGTTTCTTGAGAAGCCTGTTGAACTTGTTGAGAGATCTGAGATCCAATTCCCGTGTGAGCTGGCAATTCTTGAGCTTGTATAGGATCAGCCTGGTCCTCTGGGGCTTCATTCTGCAGTAAAATGGAATTTATGTAAAGCATCACCTCAAAAAAAGTGTGAGCATACGAATAGCATAATTCCAAGTATGAACATTACATTATCATTTACTGGAGGCTTTTCATCGTATTGATTAATTTGGACTTCAGAATCTGTGGGAGTCGTGGAACTCTCTTCCTGGAATCAGATGCCATTAGCACTTAAAAAACTTTTTATAAAATGTATTTTTAAAAGGAGATAAGAGCTACCTCATCATTTGAAGCAGTAAGAGACTCTTGGTATCTAGAGGTCAATTGAATGATCTCAGGTTCACTTTTGATGACATGCTCTTTGGTGTTGAATGCTTTTTGAGGGACTGGAGGGTATTCTTTAGTGCCATCTGGATATTCAGTGACATGCAAATTCTCAGAAGCTTGTCCCTCTGATCCAGTATGCTGTCCATTTTTATCTTGTGTAGGCTCGTTGGGTAAGCTCAGCAGTTTGGACTGTACCACTATATCACTCTGCAAACATGAAATTAGTTGATTTTGAGTCAATCAAAGACGTAACATTATAAAATCAGGGGTTAATAGATATGGAGAGGATTGGAATGTGTTGGGGAACTTATTTTGTGTGATTCACTGGATGAAGTATCATGAAGATCATATAGGGTACTTGAGGTAGCCAGAGTTGGATTCTGATTCTGGGGAAGGCCATTTCATAATTTTGTATGGTGTAAAGTGGGAAAAAAAGAGTTGGGAGTTTGAAGTGTAATTTGGCCTTCTGTCCATATTGGTTTATGATAGCAAATCCCTAATTCGTGCAGGGGTAACAGAGCAAGATTTCAGTTGCTTATGTTTATTGGTAGAAAAGAGATATATAATACAGAAGAAATTAGTAAATTTGGTGAATCCGTACCATTTCTATGAACAACTTGTGTATGGTGGCATTAAGGTCGTGTGCCCAATGTACGCTATCTCCAAATTCTTTCTGTACTACTTTCCGTAGCTTTGGTGTGCTTACGACTCCTTGAGAAAAAGTTTTCATTTGGGGGCACTCTTGCACTAGCACGCACTCTAAAGATGGAAGCTTGATTGCACAATAACCCAAATGAAAGCTTGCAAGGCGTGGCAAACAGACAAGTGCCAAATGTTTCAATTTGTGAAACATAACCTCAGTTTCTGCTTCAGTTCCCTTGTTAACTACTATTTCGTCCATCAAAGCACAGTTTCTTATCCCTATCCTCTCGAGTTGCACAAGACCTGATGCCATGGATGGTGAAAATATGTTTCTCAAGCTGCTACAATTATGAACTTTCAACCTTTTCAGGTTTCTAAAGTCCAAAATTCCAGGAAGATCCCTGTTCCATATATGCCTCAACTCAGGTAGGTCGACCAAGTGCAATTCTTGTAAATTGGGCAACAGCCTATCATACCCCGCCTGGGCACTGAGCCCTTCCAAATCAAATACTCCTTCAAGAGACTCACAGTTCTTCACATGCAGATATTTCAAATTATTCATGAACTTTAGTATATTGGATGGAATAGCAGTAGACACAATTGCACAGTTATCCACTGTGAGATTTCCTAAATTGCTAAAGCAGTTGAAGGGAAGTTGTCCGTGCCATCTATCTTTCAATTGGGGGAAGTCAGAGAGCTTCAAACTCCATATGCCATTGCATCCAACCTGACCAATCCAATCCAAATTGTCGCATTAGTTAAGAACACAAAATAATACCTACCAAGTACTTAGCCATTCCCCATACTAAAATAAATACTTAACTCCAATTGCAAGACAAATGGACAAGTTGTTTAAGATTGATAAAGCAAGAATTAGTACGTACCATTTTTGTGTACAACTGTTGTAAGGTGGCATTAAGGTTGCCATGCCAACACTTTTCATTCATAGAATCCTTTTTCCAATATACTCCCTGTAGCTTTGGTGTGCTTGATATTCCTTGAGAGAAAATTCTCATCTTTGGGCATTGTTCAACCACCATTCCTTTCAAAGATGGGAATATGAAGTTGTAATTTCCAGGGCAGAAGCTTGTGAGATTTTCTAATCGAACAAGTTCCAGATATTCTAGTTTGCTGAATATGATATCATCATTTATTTCACCCCCCTGTTTTGCCACAATTTCTGTCACCAATTTGCAATTAACTACGATCAACTTCACGAGTTGCCCAAGACTTTTGGCTGTTGAGGATGTTAATAGGTTCGATAATCCATGGCAAGAGTGTACATCAAGAGTTTCTAAATTATGAAACAATACAGTTGACGGTGCTAAATTGACCAAACTGTTACAAGACTGCATTTTTAGAGACTCGAGATTCTGAACAACTGAAATCAGCCTGTATTTTGGCTCCCATATGTGTGTTATATCTTGAACTGAATCTATAACTAAATTTTTTAACCTTGCACGCATCCTAGTATATTCATCTGAATCAACAGGCCCCCGAATGTCTTCATCTTTATCAACACATCCTTCATTCAAGAATATCTTTTCGAAAGAACTACATGACACAGAGAGTGTTTCTAGATTGCGTATGCTTTGTAGGAAACCAAAAGGAATAGGATCTAGCTTTCCATAAAAGTTTTTCAGCTTGATAACTTTCAACCTGGAATAGAACTTCCCTGGAAATTGGCAACACCAAATAATTGAAGTAGCTGGGTCTTCCCCATTCAATGACAATTCCTCCAAGTTGGAGATTATCTGCAAAGCACTCAAACAAAATCAAAGTGGGAGCTGGTATTCCCTTATAATTAAACTAATTTCAGCAGCAGTAATTTACCACTTAGAAAGAGAACGAAAATTTTTTGCGCTCATGTTCCTATAAAGTGGTCTAATCAGTGAAAAGTGCATTGAAAAGTTTGACCACGTGTAGGACTTCTTTCAATTGACATCTACTATTGCAAGTCCAGTTTTAGGGTGAGAAGAACCATTTGGCATGAAATGGATCAGACTTTAGAACATTTGTTTGTATCATATTTCATATTCATTTCTATATATATTACTTTATTTCTTTGCAAGCGTAATATTTTATCGACAGTCCACTTCATTGAAAAACCACCCATTTCCATGTACAAACTTTAAATAAGATGATAATCTTGTTTGGATGATTCTTGATTCATTATATTAATTTCATCTCAACTACCTGCAACAACTCCAGTATTTACCTATCAACTCTTTACAACTATTTCAACTATTTACTTTCTAGTTTCAACTAGTCAACCATTATCTGACGATTCAACTATTCTTTCCATGCCATGGTGTTTTCAAGGCTGTCTTTGGATGTAAACCAAAACAAATTGCCTTTTTTAACATGTACATAAAGGAATTTTTGCAACATTCTCTTATATCTCCAAGTACTGTTCTGACTCCTTATTTATTATGATCACAAAATTAAGTTGAAACCAACTAAATTTCTATAGGATCTTCTCTTTTAGGAGCAGAAATGAGTCAAATTAATCAAAAATCCGCTTCAAGAACCGATGACGCAATTGAGCTATGGTTAAAGAAGATTCATCTACTATGAAAAAACCAAAACCAAGTTATGCAATTCTTCATCAACAAAGACGTTTTCCACTCTAAGAATAACTTATAATGATAGGTTTCTTAGTTTAGGGGCTAAAATGTCAGTGATGGGATAATTTGCAAGCAGGGGCAGAATATACATAGTAATTTTCAGAATTACTTAAGAGACTAGTCTTATTTAGGAGTTTGGTGTCTTCCTCTTTAATACTTTATTCTAGTTTAGTTTCTTTCCTAGTAATAATTATTGCGCAAGAACCTATTGAAGACAAACACCAAATTTCTGAACAAGTCTAGAGCACAAGTAATTCTGAAAATTACAAAGATACCCAAGATTCGCAGGAACACACAAGAACTTATTATTCTACCCCTGCTTACAAAATAACCCATGACTGAAATTCTAGTCCTTAAACTTGAGTACATCATCAAATCATCATGAGCATAATATATTTGCTACACTACCAACAACCAGTCAAAGCAGCTGCTTTAAACCAAGGCTCGCAGTAGATGCCACATATCAAATATCAATCTATCTAAGCAAAACCAAAAAAAAAAAAAAATCAGCATACATATCAACTAACCAATGCAATGAAATTTTAAGCATTTTTTGAAAAACAATTATTACTAATTATGCAAGCTAGACACTGATGCTTAAACTACCCCCTCCCTCAACAATAAAAGCTTAGGTAAATTGAGGTTTGAAAATGTCCATCATATCTTGAGTACTAAAAAAGATAAAGTTTAAAGAGAAAATCCTGAAGCAGACTCTTACCTCTTCATCAGAGAAGAGAGGTTGCTGTATTGGGACAGTGGGATCAATTTCACCTTGAACTTCTTGTAGGTAAAGAAATTTTGAATCGAAGTACTTGATATTGCCACAGCCCGACACTGCTAAACTTTTTAACCTTGGACATTCCCATGTATGTTTCCCTGGATAGAAGTTCCTGAATTTTCGTATTTCAATAAGATCCAAGGAGGTTAACCTAGGAAACATAAAATAAGGGAATGCTTCGCCACCTTCTTCCTTGGCAACAATTTGCTCCACCCCACAATGCACTATCTCTAGCTTTTCAAGTTGTCGAAGAACTCTAGCAATGGAGAATGGAAATAGATTCTTTAAAACACCACAACTAAAAGCCCTTACAATTTGTAGATTGTGAAATTTGTGCTTTCCTTGAGGATCTTTATTCCATATATGCTTCAATTTAGGAAGACTGTTCAAGGACAAGTCTCGTAACTGAACAACGCTGGAAGGTTGAATTTCATCAACACTTGGTCCTTTGAGGTCAAATATGGCTTCTAACAGATCACAAAACCCAATCTCCAACACCTCTAATCTCATGAAACTCCGTATCAAAACTGATGGAAAAATATTCACTATCTTTTTGCAACCTCTAATTTTAATTGATCTTAGTTCGCAAAAGGAACCAGCAGCAAGATTATTATGCCATATCTTTTCCAAGTTATCAATATGGGAGATCTCAATTTCAGCTAAGCTGGGGAATATTACCTGCAATATCCATCACACTTTGTTAATAGTGGATACACCCACATATAAGATAAAATTCTATAGAAGGGACACTAGGAAGAGAACATTGGATGGAATGAGAAGCAGTGAATTGAATCAGACCAAAAGCAACAAATTGGTAACTTGAATCAGGTGTTTTTGTTCGTTTTTTAGTTTATATTTTCTTAAATTTTTAATTACATTATTGGCATTTGAACTTTATGAATCATATCAATCTTAATTTCTCATTTCCATGTCTCCCCTTTTAATAATGTCCACACAAGTGCATAAATAGAAGTTTGTTGCAAATTTCATTAAGCAGCTTATGAAAGCATGCAAGTAAGCAAATGTTTGGACACTTTTAGCAATAACCCAAGGACTGACCAACTTACACTCACAAATTTCTGCATCAAACCACCTAAGAAAACCATAACCCACCATCATTGCATGTCCAATGGCGAGAGCTTTGGTTTAGAGATTTTTTTTTTTTTTTTTTGTGGGG
>Ga0307509_10003287_pt1 | contig 24839 bp, 23 predicted proteins | sample 10_EM_MG_FD_202245 | JGI IMG/M metagenome (GOLD analysis project Ga0307509, IMG submission 202245) | Populus trichocarpa ectomycorrhiza microbial communities from riparian zone in the Pacific Northwest, United States - 10_EM | ecosystem: Host-associated > Plants > Roots > Unclassified | place... | reverse complement strand
TGGTGAAGGCCGCGGGCTTTCGCGACGTCATCACCGTCGAAGTAGCTCGGCCGCGCGGCGACTGCTTGGACCATGCGGGGCAAGCTACCATCACTGCGGCGACTGCGACCACCACGAGCGCGACGCCAGGTCCTGGCACTGGATATCGGCGTGGTCGAGCTCGGTCGTGTTCATCTGCCGCTCAGTCCAGGCGCCGGTGCCGAGGTTGGTCGTCGTCGCGGTCCCGTCGCCAACCCACATCAGGACGAACGCGGCCGACGCGTTGTCACCACGGGTCGCGATGATCGAGCTATCAACGGCAATCGCGTATGTACCCTCGATCACACCCGCGCCCTGCTGGGACGTGAGCGTCGCGATGAAGCCGGTGTTCTCGCACAGGATGATCGAGTCGTTGTTGCGCGCGAGCACCCGGTCGTTGCCGCCCGAGAACCCACCGCACAGACAACCGGTGGCGAGGGTCGAGAGGAGCAGGGTGGCGGCGAGGAGCGTCTTCATGGAGCTCCCATATCGCAACCACCGGACCAGGAGAGCTGGTGCGATTCCAGCGACTTACACGCCGCGAGATGGCCGGGTCACAGCCCGACCTGACATTCCTGTCAGACCATCTCCATGAACATCGTCGTGGGGTCCTCGAGGAGGGTCTTCACGTCCTGGAGGAACATCGCCCCATCCCAGCCATCGGCGAGCCGATGGTCGACCGAGATCGACAGGTTCATGAGATGGCGGATCACGATCTGGCCGTTCCGGACCGCGGGCTTCTCCTCGATCTTGTGGACGCCGACGATCGCGACCTCGGGGAAGTTGATGATCGGCGTGGCGAGCACACCGCCGAGCTTGCCGAGCGAGCTGATCGTGAACGTCGAACCGGTCAGCTCCTCGCGCGTGGCGCGACCGTTGCGGACCGCCTCGCCGAGCCGATCGATCTCCTTGGACAGATCGAAGATCGAGCGCTTGTCGGCGTCGCGCACCACGGACACCGCGAGACCCTGCGGTCCCTGTGCGGCGATCCCGATGTGGTAGTAGCGCTTGCGCACGATCTCCTGGGTCGCCTCGTCGAGCGACGCGTTCAGCATCGGCCACTTCTTCAGACCCGACACGGCCGCCTTCACGATGAACGGCAGGTAGTTGAGCTTCACGCCGCGCTCGTTCGCGCGCGCCTTCGCGCGATCGCGCACCGAGACGAGCTCGGTCATGTCGATCTCCTCGACGTACGTGAAGTGCGCCGCGGTGTGGACCGAGCGCGACATCGTCTCCGCGATCTTCTTGCGCACACCGCGCAGCGGGATCCGATCTTCGTCGCCGCCCTTCGCGATCGCCTGCGCCGCGTAGGTCGCGCGCGTCGGCGGTTGCTCCCTGAAATTCTTGACGTCGTCGGTCGTCACCCGGCCGTGCTTGCCGGTCGCGGGGACGCGCCCGATCTCGACGCCGAGCTGGCGCGCGAGGCGGCGGGTCGCGGGGGTCGCGAGCACGCGCGCGCGGTCGTTCGAGACGTCGACGACCTCGATCGTGCCGGTGCCCGCGGCGCGAACTTGAAGCGGCGGCGGCGGGGGCGGTGCCGAGTGCGACTTCTTCGGCGGCTCGGGCTGCGCGGGCGCGCCACCCTCCTCGTCGATCACGACGAGCACCTTGCCGACGGGACAGATCTCGCCGTCCTTGAAGTTGATCTTCGCGATCGTGCCGGCGCGCGGCGATGGAATCTCGACCGTCGCCTTGTCGGTCATGATCTCGACGATCGGCTGGTCGAGCTTGACCTTGTCGCCGACCTTCACTTTCCAGCTGACGATCTCGCCCTCGACGACGCCTTCACCGATATCGGGCAAGTGGAATTCGAATGCCATGTCACCACTCCAGCGTCTTGCGAACCGCGTTGAGGACGCGCTCCGGGTTGGGCAGATACTCGTGCTCGAGCGAATACGGGAACGGTGTGTCCATCCCGGTCACGCGCAGGATCGGCGCCTCGAGGTACTCCATCGCGCGCTCCTGGATCGACGCGACGAGCTCCGCGCCAAAGCCACACGTCCGCGGCGCCTCGTGGACGATCACGCAGCGCCCGGTCTTCTCGACAGACGCGAGCAGCGTGTCGAGATCGAACGGCACGAGCGTGCGCAGATCGATGACCTCGAGCGACATCCCCTGCTCCTGGCCGAGCTTCGCCGCTTCCTCGGCGATCGACACCATGCCGCTCCACGCGATCACCGTGCACTGGGTGCCCGGCTTGACGATGTTCGCGACGCCGAGGTCGATCGTGTACTCGCCCTCGGGAACCTCGCCGCGGCTCGCGCGATAGATCCGCTTCGGCTCCATGAAGATCACCGGATCGTTCTGGCGCATCGCCGCGATCAGGAGGCCCTTGGTGTCGTACGGGTTCGAAGGCATCACCACCTTCAGGCCCGGGGTGTGACAGAACAGCGCCTCGGGCGACTGCGAGTGATAGTGACCGCCGCGGATGCCGCCGCCGACGGGCGTGCGGATCACGACGGGGCACGTGTACTGGCCGCCCGAGCGATAGCGGAACTTCGCCAGCTCGTTCACGATCTGGTCGAACGCCGGGAAGATGAAGTCGGAGAACTGGATCTCCGGCACCGGGCGCAGGCCGTAGAGCGCCATCCCGATCGCGGTGCCGATGATGCCGGCCTCGGCGAGCGGGGTGTCGATGACGCGCTCGGCGCCGAACTCGTCGTAGAGGCCCGACGTCGCGCGGAACACGCCGCCGAACTTGCCGATATCCTCGCCGAGCACGACGACGCGTGGATCGACCTTCATCTGCGTGCGCAGGGCATCGCGGACAGACTCCAGCAAGTTCATGACGGGCATGACCGCCCTCGGGTGTTACGTGGGTCGTCTCCGGGTGTCAAGCGCGCCCCCCGGGTTGCGTTGGTGCACCGCGGCGTGGATAGTCATGCCGTGATCTGGATCTTGCTCGTGATCCTCACCGTCCTGGGCGGTGTCACGGCCGTCGGCGTCGCGGCGCGCGACCGCAAGAAGCTCCCGGGCGGCTCCGCCCCGAAGCAGCTCTCCGCCGGCGCCGCGGCGATCGAGCGCGGGATCAACGACGTCCGCGTCGACGACATCGTCACGATCGACTCGGAAGACTATCTCTGCGAGGGCGTGATCAACTACGACGAGGACGGTCACCGCTGGGTCGGCGCGCGCTGCGTCGACAACCAGGTGACCAAGTGGCTGATCGTCGGGCTCGAGCGAACCGGCGCCCACACGACGCGCTTGCTCGAGCAGGATCGCGAGACCCAGATCACCGGGTATCCGCCGGAGGCGCTCGTCGTCGGCGAGCTCCGTTACGCGCTCGACAAGCGCGGCACCGCGACCTGCGAATTGAAGGGCGACGTCGGCGGGCTCGGCGATCTCAAGAAGGATCGGCCCGAGGGTCACGTCGAGCGCTGCCGGTGGTGGCTGTACTCCGCTCCCGGCGACGACACGATGCTGGTCGAGCAGTGGGGCGGCGACTATCGCGTGCTGCGCGGCAAGAAGGTGGGCGACGGTGTGATCGAGCTCATGCAGGCGTCGTAGCGATCGTGATAGGCCAGGGGGATGAAACGCCTCCTGATCGTGGCGCTGGCAGCATGTGGCAGTGACGGCGCGAAGCCGAGTGACGCGGCGATCGACGCGGCGATCGACGCGGCGCTCCCCGACGCGCTGCTCGACGCACCCGCGCCGCCGCCGAACGCACATCGCTACGTGATCGATCACGAGCTGTTGCCGACGAACAACAACCAGGCGCGGATGTACGCCCTCGACCTCGATAGCGACGGCCAGGTCGACAACCAGCTCGGCATGGTGATGGGGACGCTCGCCGGGATGGGCCTCGATCCGCAACCGCCGCTGACCCACGCGATCGACACCGGAGCGGCGATCATGCTCGCGGACCTCGATGCGACCACGCTGACCAGCGGCACCGCGACGTTCGCGATGTTCCAGGGCGCGAACCCGATGCCGGCACCGTGCACGGGCGCCAGCGATCCGGTGTGCCGACACCACCTCGCCGGCACCGCGACGTTCGATGTCGCGGCGACCTCGCCGAACGACCCGCCGCTCACCGGCGCGATCGCGGGTGGCCTGGTCGACGCCGGGCCCGGCATCCTCCACCTCACGACCAGCTTCCTCGGTGCCAATGTCTCGCTGCAGCTGATCGGCGCACGCGTCCGCCTGACCTCGCCCTCCGACGCGCAGATCATGACGGGCATCCTCGCCGGTGGCGTGAGCACGACCGAGATCGACGCGACGCTGATCCCCGCGATGCAGACGGCGATCAGCGCCCAGATCGCGCTCGACTGTCACGCGCTGACGTCGCCGCCCCAGTGCGGGTGCACCGACGGCACGACCGGCAAGACGTTCATCAGCCTGTTCGACACGAACCAGGACTGCGCGGTGACCGCGACCGAGATCAAGATGAACTCGTTGATCATGTCGCTGCTCGCGCCGGACGTGACGATCGGCAGTCAGCAGGCGCTGTCGCTCGGCGTCGGGATCACGGCGGTCCACGCCGCGTTCTTGCCGCCGACCTAACGCTCGAACAGCGCGGGCTGGCCGCAGCCCGGGCAGACCGAGAGCACGGTGCCGCGCTGGGGCATCTCGAGCATCGTGCGCTGGCCGCTCGCCGTGATCGGCCACGGGTGCATCGGCGGCTTGAGACGCGCTGCCTCGGCAGGCGTGTAGAAGCCCCCGCAATTCCCGCACCGATATGCCATCCCTGTGTGTGGCACGTTCCATCGCGCCCGGCCATCCACAACGCGGTCAAAACACGAGCTGGACCCGGCCCACGATCACGGTCTCGGCGGCGCGATCCGCCACGGTCAGCGTCTTCTCCGTCGCGGCGGGCTTCGCACCGAGCGTGAACCACGTGCGCTCGACGTCGAGCACCGCGCGGAACGACCGGTTCGCGAACCAGTCGATGCCGACGCCGGTCGACCACGCGCGGCGCGCCGACTTGGTCGCATCGGCGAACTTGTCGAACACCTGCCCGTCTGTGACCCGGATCTCGCCGACCCGTGCCGCGACGTCGAATGCGCCGATCGCGCCGGTCTTCGGATCGAACGGATGCCTCGGCGTGACGCTGTTGTAGGTCGCGTCGTCGCCGGTCAGCACGTACTGGACGACCGCCTGCCACGAGTCCGCGACGACTCGATCGTGCGTGCCGTTCAGGACGACGTGCTGGACCGATCGCACGTACTCGCCGAGGAGGCCGAGCGGACCGGCGTAGTAGTAGCCCTGGCCCGTCGCGCGCCAGTGGCGGCCGTCGGCGACGACGGTGTCGGCGAGCGTGGTGCCGGCGCGATACTGGAAGATCGTCGTCTGACCGGTGGTCTTCCATGCCGGCGTGTCGGGCTGGGTCAGGTTCGCGGCCTTGTCGCCGACGGTCGCGGCGGCGCCGACGCCGAAGTGCTTCACGAGCTTCGGGCCGCGCGCGAACGGACGCACGAACACGCGCGCCGCGAGCTCCTTGTCGTCGGTCGCGTCGCCGTCGGAGCTGCCGCCGTCCGCGACGCCGTTGAACACGCCGAGCTGGTAGGCGAGCGTGCCGGCGCCGAGCTCGCCGAACACCTGGACGCCGAGATCGCGATTCGGCACGAGCTGGGTCGGCAGGCCGCGCTCGGTGAACGTCGTCGAGGTCTCGTTCTGGAGACGCTCGAGCCCGAACGGGACCTTGAACTTGCCGAACCGGAGCTTGACGACGTCCGAGTAGCGGACGTCGACGTAGGCGTCCTGCACGACGATCTTCGAGCCCGCGAAGTCCGGCATGAACCGGAAGTCGTAGTGATCGAACACGGTGCCGCGCAGATCGAGGCGCAACGTGCGAAACGCGAACTGATCGGGATGGGTCTTGTCGTCGTCGCCGACGAAGAACCGACCGTCGAACTGCGAGATGCCGCCGATCAGCAGCTTCGAGCTGCCGTCGGTGGCCTGGAGGATGAAGCCATCCTTGTAGCCACTCGTCTTCGGCTCGAGCGCGGCCGTGGTGTCGGGCTTCGCGGGCTCGACGACGATCGGCGCGGGCGCGACGACCACGGGTGCCGGCGCGACCTCGGGCGCTGGAGCGGGCTCCGGCGCGTCCGGAGGTGCAGGCGGGGCGACGGGCTCGCTCGGCTGGGCCGACGCGAGCGAGGACACGAGGAGAGTGGAGGCGACGACGTACTTCATGATCCGACCTGACGCGTGGGGTTCTCGAGGACGACGCGCACGAACGCGCGCGCGGGTCCGGTGCCGGCGACGGGTAGCGACAGGCCGCCAAAGCTGGCGACGCCATCGCGGACGTCGCCGCGAAGCAGATGAGTACCGCCGAGAAACTCGGCGACGAACGGGCTCGCGGGATGCGCCAGCACCTCGGCCGGCGCGCCGACCTGTTCGATCCGGCCGTGATCGAGGACGACCAGCTGATCGGCGACCTCGAGCGCTTCATCCTGATCGTGGGTGACGAACACCGACGTGATGTGGAGCTCGTCGTGGAGCCGGCGGAGCCAGCCGCGCAGCTCGGCGCGGACGCGCGCGTCGAGCGCACCGAACGGCTCGTCGAGCAGCAGCACGCGTGGGTCCGGTGCGAGTGCGCGGGCGAGCGCGACGCGCTGGCGCTGGCCGCCCGAGAGCTCGCGCGGCATCCGGCCCGCGAGGTCGGCGAGCTGGACGCGCGCGAGCAGCTCGCGGACGCGGGAAGTTTGCTCGTCGATGGGGACGCGGCGCACCGCCAGGCCGAACGCGACGTTGTCGCCGACCGACAGGTGCTCGAACAGCGCGTAGTCCTGGAACACGAAGCCGATGCCGCGCTTCTGCACGGGGGTCTCGGTGACGTCGGCACCGTCGAGGATCACCCTGCCCTGCTGCGGGTGCTCGAGCCCGGCGATCACGCGCAGGAGCGTGGTCTTGCCGCTGCCGGACGGCCCGAGCAGCGCGACGAGCGCGCCCTTGCGGATGGTCAGCGATACCTCGCGGATCGCCGCGAAGTCACCGTACGCCTTCGATACGTGATCGATCCGGATCTGCATCACCTGCTCCTCTCGATCACGCGCTGGACGATCACCGTCGCGAGCGCGATCATCACGAGCAGCGTCGCCACCGCGAACGCCGCCTGGTACTGGAAGTCGTTGTAGAGGATCTCGACGTGGAGCGGCACCGTCGTGGTCTCGCCGCGGACGTGGCCGCTGACGACCGAGACCGCGCCGAACTCGCCGATCGCGCGCGCGGTGCACAGGATCGCGCCGTACGCGAGCGGCCACCTGAGGCCCGGGAGCGTGACCCGCCAGAATGTCTGCCACGGCGTCGCACCGAGCGTCAGTGCGGCGAGCTCCTGGTCCGGACCGCGCGCCTCGAGCGCCGGGATCAGCTCGCGCGCGACGAACGGGATCGTGACGAACGCGGTCGCGAGCACGATGCCCGGCACCGCGAACACGATCTTCGTGTGGATCACGCCGGCGAGATAGCCGTGCGCGCCGAACAACAACACGAACATCATGCCGACGACGACCGGCGACACCGCGAAGGGGATGTCGATCAGCGTGACGAGCATGCGCCGGCCGGGGAACTTGAACCGCGCGATCGCCCAGGCGGCGGCGATGCCAAACGCGATGTTGAGCGGCACCGCGATCGACGCGGCGACCAGCGTCAGCTTCAGTGCGGCGCGTGCGTCGGGCGTCGCGATCGCGCGCAGGTACGGCACGACGCCGTCGCGAAACGCGGTCGCGAACACGACGACGAGCGGCACGACGAGGAACAGTGCGAAGAATCCGATCGCGATGCCGATCAACGTGCGCCTCATGCGATCACCTGCGCGGCGGGAGGTGGGACCGCGTCGGGTGCGGGCGCCCGGCGGCGCGTGCGGTCGCGGCGCTGGGTCCGCCGGCCGAGCGAGTTGATCGCGATCAACAGGACGAACGACGCGACCACCATCACGAGTGCGAGCGCGGTCGCACCGGCGTAGTCGTACTGCTCGAGCTTGGTCATCACGAGCAGCGGGGCGATCTCCGTCCGCTGCGGCATGTTGCCGGAGATGAAGACGACCGAGCCGTACTCGCCGAGCGCACGCGCGAACGCGAGCGCGAACCCGGTCGTGATCGCGGGGCGCAGCGCGGGCAAGACGACGCGGACGAACGCCTGCGCCCGGGTCGCACCGAGCGTGGCCGCCGCCTCCTCGAGCCGCGGATCGAGCGCCGCGAGCACCGGCTGGACGGTCCGGACCACGAACGGGACGCCGAGGAACACGAGCGCGATCACGATGCCGACCCGCGAGTACGCGCCCTCGATCCCGATCGCGTGGAGCCATCTGCCGAGCACACCGGTCGGGCCCCAGGTCGCGGTCAGCGCGATCCCCGCGACCGCGGTCGGCAGCGCGAACGGCAGATCGACGAGCGCGTCGATCACGCCGCGGCCCCAGAACCGGTAGCGGACGAGGACCCACGCGACGATCGTCCCGAACCCCGCCGCGATCGCCGCGGCGACGAGCGATGCACCGAGCGACAGCCCGAACGCCGCGACCGCGCGCGGCGCCGAGATCGTCGCCCAGAACTGCGGCCACGTCAGACTCGACGTCTTCAGCGCGATCGCGGAGAGCGGCACGACCACGAGCAGGCCGAGGTATGTCAGCGTGACGCCGAGCGACAGACCGAAACCGGGGAGCGCGCGCTTCACGGGAACCGCCGGAACGCGACGTGCGCCAGCACGACCCCGACAGCGACGAGCGGCGCGAGCGTGAACGCGAGCACGCGCATCAGCGCTGGCTCCGCTCGACGCGCGCGGCGATACGGACGAGCGCCGCGAGCGAGTAGGCCGCGGCGACGAACGGGATGCGGTGCAGCAGGCGCATGGCTACTTCGCGTAGATCGCGTCGAACGTGCCGCCGTCCGCGAAGTGGGTCTGCTGCACGGTCGCCCAGCCGCCAAGCTCGTCGATCGAGAACAGCTCGAGCTTCGGCAGATCCGTCACGCCCTTGCGCGGCCGGTAGTGATGCTTCGCGATGATCTGCTGCGCACCGTCGGTGTAGAGGAACTCGAGGTACTGCTTCGCGACCTCGGTCGTGCCGTGCTTCCGCGCGACCTTGTCGACGATCGCGACCGGCGGCTCGGCGAGGATGCTGCGCGGCGGGACCACGATCTCGAGGCCCTGGTCCTTGGCCTGGTCGCGCGCGAGGTACGCCTCGTTCTCCCACGACAGGAGGACGTCGCCGATCCCGCGCTCGACGAACGTCGTCGTCGAGCCGCGCGCGCCGGAGTCGAGGACCGGCACGTGCTTGTAGAGCTCGGTCACGAACTGCTTCGCGGTCGCGTCGCCGCCGGCCTTGAGGCCGTAGCCCCACGCCGCGAGATAGGCCCAGCGCGCGCCGCCCGAGGTCTTCGGGTTCGACGCGATCACTTTGACGTCATCCTTCACGAGGTCGGCCCAGTCGTGGATCCCTTTCGGGTTGCCCTTGCGGACGAGGAACACGATCGTCGACGTGTACGGCGCCGCGTGATCGGGGAGCCGGGTCTCCCAGTCCTTCGCGATCAGGCCGGACGCCGCGATCGCGTCGATGTCGCCGGCGAGCGCGAGGCTGACGACGTCGGCCTCGAGGCCATCGATCACCGAGCGCGCCTGCTTGCCGGAGCCGCCGTGCGACTGCTTGATCGTGACGTTCGGATGGTCCTTCGCGAACGCGGCGTTCAGATCGAGATAGAGCTCGCGCGTCGGATCGTAGGAGACGTTCAACAGCTCGACGGACTTCGCGCTCGGTTCGTTCGCGCACGCGATCAGCGCGGTCAGTAGAAGAGGCGTCACTCGCATGACGCGGTGCTTCTCCACGACCCGCGCCAACCGTAAGTGCCTGAATAGACGTTTGTCCGTTATATTGGAAACCACGTCATTTCGTAGTAGGCTCCGAAACGTCGTGAGCGCCGCGAAATCCCGTGAGTCCGATGTTCGGTGACGAGCCCGAAGCGGTCGACGCCTCCGTGGTCGGTGCCGATGCCGGACTGCGCGAGGTCATGCGCCAGGTCGAGCAGGTCGCGCGCACCGACGCACCGGTGTTGCTGCTCGGCGAGACCGGCAGCGGCAAGGACGTGGTCGCGCGCTCGATCCACAAGCGGTCGCAGCGGGCCGCCGGGCCGATCCTCCGCGTCAACTGCGGTGCGATCGCACCGGAGCTGGTCGACAGCGAGCTGTTCGGTCACGAGCGCGGCAGCTTCACCGGTGCCGCCGCGCAGCGCCGCGGCTGGTTCGAGCGCGCCGACGGCGGCACGCTGTTCCTCGACGAGATCGGCGAGCTCCCGCTCGCGGCGCAGGTCCGGCTCCTCCGCGTGCTCCAGGACGGCACGTTCGAGCGGGTCGGCGGCCACGAGGAGCTGCGCACGAACACGCGTGTGATCGCCGCGACTCACCGCGACCTGGCGGCGATGGTCCGCGCGGGCCGGTTCCGCGAGGACCTCTGGTACCGGATCCACGTGATCGCGATCCGCCTGCCGCCGCTGCGCCAGCGCCGCGCCGACATCGCCGCGCTCGCCGCGCACTTCGCGGAGCGCGCCGGCCGCCGCCTCGGCGCTCATCAGCTCACCGTCCGCCCCGCCGACCTCGCATTGCTCCAGGGCTACGACTGGCCCGGCAATGTCCGCGAGCTCGCCGCGGTGATCGATCGCGCCGCGATCCTCGGCGGCGGCGTCCGGCTCGAGATCGCGCGCGCGCTCGGAGGCAGTGAGCCCGCGAGCGCGCCTGAAGAAGTCGATGCGTTTCCGACCCTCGACGCCGCGATGCGCGAGCACATCGAGCGTGCGCTCGTGCGATCGCGCGGCAAGATCGAAGGGGCGACGGGCGCGGCGAAGCTGCTCGGCCTGCACGCGAACACCTTGCGCTCTCGCATGGAGAAGCTCGGCGTGCAGTGGGAACGGTTTCGCCCCGACGTCGCTTAGCGGAAGTCCGACGTCGTCTCGTCGATGTAGCGCGACGCGGCCAACGTCGACCCGCTGGTCGCGAAGGTGAGTAGCGCGCCCGCGCTCCCGTTGCGGAGTGGCATGCCGCCGACGACATCGAGGGTGCCATCCTTGTTGAAGTCGCCGATCGCGAGCGACTCGCCGAGGCCGTCGTTCTGCTGCGGCAGCAGGAGCTCGAAGCTATCACCGCCGATCATGTTCGGCATCGTCAGCCACCCGTTGAGCGAGCCACCCGTGAACCCGGCGGTCGTGCCCGGAAAGACCACCAGCTTGCCTGCGAACCCGAGCCCACCGAACGGCTTGCCCGGAACACCGACGACGAGATCGGTGATGCCATCGCCATCGAGATCGCGCGCGGCGAGCGCGGATCCGGCGAAGTCGTTCTGCTCGTTCGAGTCGCCGGTCACGTTCCCCTGGCCGAAGACATCGACGAGCGAGAGCGTCAACGTCGAGCCGCTCACGACCGGCTTGTAGAAGTACATCCGGCCGGTCTGCGAGACCGCACCTTCGTTCGGCGCAGACACCACGAGCTCGTTGGTCTTGCCGGTGTTGCGATCGAAGCGACCGACCGCGAGCGCGGTGCCGTACATCGCGCCGGCCGGCGATGCCGTCGACGCGACCGAGGTCGCATAGGCCCAGCCCGTGCCGGTGTTCTTGTAGATGTAGACGCCGTGGCCCAGCGAGGTGATCGCGAGGTCGACCTTGCCGTTGCCATCGAAGTCCGCGACCGCGATCGCGTCGCCGAACGTCGCGAACGTGACCGGCGGCGTCGGCAGCTTGATGCCCTCGAGGTTGTTGAACGACCGACCCGACGGCGCGGCGACGAGCGTGTTGACGTAGCCCTGCTGTTTTCCGGCGACGACCTCGTGCGTCGCGGCGATCGCCAGATCGTCGCGCAGGTCGTTGTTAAAGTCGCCGACGGCGATGTGCTCGCCGAACCGATCGCCGGCCTGACTGACGCTACCCGTCGAGGTCGTCTGATCGAGCTCGCGCGCACCCGCCACGTTCGGCCCGCCAACGCCGCCGTACATCACCCACACGACGCCGCCGTGCGCGGTGCCGGTCGGAGAGCGAGCGCCGGGCGCGCCGATCGCGAGATCGTCCGTGCCGTCGTGGTCGAAGTCGCCGGCTGCGAGCGCGAAGCCGAACTGATCGCCGCCGGTGCCGGACGTCGGCGCGAGATCGAGCTCGCCGACCGAACGCCACGCGACCAGGCCCTGGCGCGTCCCGCGATAGAGGAAGACCGCGCCCGTGTGCGGCGTCGCGCCGACCGCTTCGCCCGGCGCGCCGACCGCGAGATCGGTGACGCCATCACCGTCGAAGTCGCCGACCGCGAACGTCTGGGCGAACAGGTCGTTGCCCTCCACGCTCCCGAGCTGCGGCTCGTACATCGCGGTGACCGCGCGCGCATCGGCTCCCGAGAGCATCGAGGTCTGACTGATGAAGCCGGTCATCGAGGTATGGCTCGTGTTCTTCATGACGATCGGAAAGCACGCACATCCGGTGCCGCCGACGCCGGAGCCGATCAGCGCCGGCTCGCAGAACCCCGAGGACCTGTACTCCATGATCGAGCTCACGTCGTACGCGGTGAGTGCCTCGTAGTCGTCGGTGCTGTACTTGTCGTACTGCTCGTCCTGCGTGGAGCACGACGGATCGAAGTCGATGGTGTTGTCGCGATCCGCGCGCGACTGCTCGTGGGTGAGCCCGATCGCGTGGCCGATCTCGTGCAGTGCGGTGGACTCCCCGGATCCGGGAGACAGGAACACTTCGGTCTCGTCGCCACCGTCGATCCCGTCGGGACCGATCGTGTTGGTGTAACCGCCGAAATCTCCGTTGGTGTTCACCTTGAAGGACATGTACGGGTGTGCATCGTCGATCCCTTCGACGAACACGAGGGGTGTGCGGAGCATGTAGTCCGCGATCGCGGCGCGCACTGCGGCCTGATCGGCCGCCGCGACGCCGGCGAACTTCCAGTGGATGACGCCCTTGGGCCAGCGCTCGTCGAAGCCCTTGATCGCGTTCGCACGGACGTGCGAGATCGGACCGAGGTCGACATCGCCCTGATAGATCGCGTGACCGTGGCGGGCGCGATACCGCACGGTCTGTTCGGTGCCGTGGAGCCGGACGCGCATGGTCCCGACGGTGCCGTCCGGGACGGTGCTCTGGTCGGGGTCGGGGTCAGAGGTTGGACCTGCCACATCGGTGCAGGCCGCGACGGCGAGAAGCAGCGCTGGGAGTTTTTGCATGCCCTCTAACGGGGAGGTCCCTGCATTCTTCCCGGACGATCGCGGCATGGTATGAGACGGCCATGGCGGACCTTCGTTTCGATGCAGTCGTGATCGGTGCCGGCCCGGGCGGCTATCCCGCAGGAATTCGGCTCGGCGCGCTGAAGGTGAAGACGGCGATCATCGAGAAGGAATACTGGGGCGGGGTGTGCCTCAACGTCGGCTGCATCCCGTCGAAGGCGGTGATCTTCGCGGCGAAGCAGTACGAGAAGATGGGCCACAGCGAAGACATCGGGATCTCGATCCCGGGCAAGCCGACGCTCGACATGAAGAAGCTGCAGAGCTGGAAGGGCGGCGTCGTCAACAAGCTGACCAGCGGCGTGCGCACGCTATTGAAGGGCAACGGCACCGAGCTGATCGAGGGCTCGGCCAAGCTCGAGAAGCCGGGGCCGGATGGCCATCGCATCACCGTCACCGGCAAGGACGGCTCGACCCAGACGATCATCGCGAAGAACGTGGTGCTCGCGACCGGCAGCCGGCCGATCGAGATCCCCGGCTTCAAGATCGATCAGCAGCGGATCCTCGACTCGACCGGCGCGCTCGCACTCGAGGAAGTGCCGAAGCGGATGATCGTGATCGGCGGCGGCTACATCGGCCTCGAGCTCGGCATGGTCTACGCGAAGTTCGGGACCAAGGTCACCGTCGTCGAGGCGCTGCCGCGCGTGCTCGCCGCGATGGACAAGGACTGCGTCGCCGTCGTCGAGCGCAAGCTCAAGAAGATGGGCGTCGAGGTCATGACCGAGACCAAGGCGAAGTCGTGGGAGGACAAGGGCGACCGCGCGGTCCTCACCGTCGAGCTCAAGGATGGCAAGACCGCGACGATCGACGCCGACAAGATCCTGCTGTCGATCGGCCGCAAGCCGAACAGCGAGAACCTCGGGCTCGAGGCCGCCGGCGTCGCGCTCGACAAGCGCGGGTTCGTGATCGCCGACGAGCACCTCCGCACGAACGTCGCTGGGATCTACGCGCTCGGCGATCTGATCGGCGGCGTCATGCTCGCGCACAAGGCGACCCACGAGGGCGAGGTCGTCGCGGAGATCATCGCGGGGCACAAGGCCGCGATGGACGTCCGCACGATCCCCGCGGTCGTGTTCACCGATCCGGAGATCGCGTCGACCGGCCTCACCGAGGAGGAGGCGAAGGCGAAGGGCTACACGCTCAAGGTCGGCAAGTTCCCGTTCGCCGCGCTCGGCCGCGCGCTGTCGGTCAACGACACCGAGGGCTTCGCGAAGTCGATCTTCGACGCGAAGACCGGCGAGCTTCTCGGCCTCCACATCGTCGCGAACGGCGCGGGCGACTTGATCAGTGAGGGCGCGCTCGCGATCGAGATGGGTGCGGTCGCCGATGACCTCCGCCTCACGATCCACCCGCACCCGACGCTGTCCGAGGCCGTGATGGAGTCCGCCGCCGCCGCGCTCGGCGAGGCCGTTCACATCATCAACCGATGATCTGGCGATGATCTGGCGATGATCCCCTGGCGCGTCGAGGACCTCGGCACCCGCGGCTACGAGGCGACGCGCGATCACCAGCTCGAGCTGGTCGCGGCGCGCCAGCGCGACGAGGTGCCCGACACGCTGATCGTCGTCGAGCATCCGCACGTGTTCACGCTCGGCCGCTCGCGCGCCGCGGTCGCGAACGTGCTCGCGCCGGGCGACGTCCCGGTGATCGAGATCGAGCGCGGCGGCGACGTCACCTATCACGGACCCGGCCAGCTGGTCGCGTACCCGATCGTGCTGCTCCGCGACGCCGAACGCGACCTCCATCGCTTCCTGCGCAACCTCGAGCAGGCGGTGATCCAGACCTGCACGCGGTTCGGCATCGAGGCCGGCCGCGAGGTCGGCAAGACCGGCGTGTGGACGGCCGGCCCGCCGGCGAAGAAGCTCTGCTCGATGGGCATCGCGTGCCGCAAGTGGGTCACGTTCCACGGGCTCGCGCTCAACGTGACCACCGACCTCGCCTACTTCCACCGGATCAACCCGTGCGGGTTCGAGTCCGACGTGATGCGCTCGCTCGCGAGCTACGTGCCCGCGATCGATCCCGCCGCCGTGAAGGCCGCGTTGATCGACGAGCTCGGCGCGACGCTCGGCCGCGTCAGTTCGTAGGAACGGCGAGGCCGGTCGCGCGGCTGATCGCACCGGGCATGCCTGCCGGCGGCGTCGCCTTGCCGATCACGGTGCCGGGGTCGCTGCCGTCGACCGACCACGTGAACGCGTCGATCAGGGCGAGCGAGTCGAGGACCGGGTCGCTGGTGTCCCAGATCCCGATGCGCAGCGTGATGATCTCGCCCGGGGCGACGTTGCCGGTCGTGCTCAGCCAGCCGGTCGCGCCACCGACGGTGCTGCTGCCATCGCACACGCCGTCGACCATATCCATGCCCGTACCGGCGAGGTCGTTCGTGCCGATGCAGGTCATGATATTGCCCGGCGTGCCGTCGCAGCCGGTCGCGCCGTTGTTGCACTGGGTGAACAGGCCGGTGTTGCCCGCCGCGAGATTGACGCCGACCGGGTACTTCATCGTCGAGTTCATCGGCGAGTAGAACGCGAGGTTCTTGTCGGTCGGGTTCGGCGGCGTCCCCGCGTAGGTCGAGTCGAGGAGGATGACGAAGAAGTCGTTGTACGGCGAGCAGGTGTACTCGGGGAACTCCGACGAGTAGAAGTTCGACTTGATCGAGAACGAGTGGGCGTTCGACGGCACGCGGATCTTGAGGTTCAGCATCACCGGGTCGTTCGCGCCGCCGCCGTTCGGGGCCGGGCAACCGGGCGAGTTCGGCAGCGTGCCACCGTTCGCGGCGACGAAGTCGGCCGGGAAGCCCGAGGCCGTGCCCTCGTCGCTGCTGTAGAAGCCGTCGCCCGTCGGGTTCGTGTCCGTGGCCGCACCGGCGATACCGGTCGAGATCATCATGAACGACTGGCCTCCCTGCGGGACGACGTTCGTTCCGTACTTGGTCCGGATCGAGTGCGCGTCGGCGGCGGGCACGCCGGTGCCATCCGCGAGTGTGAGCGTCGCTTCGAGCACGCCCCACTTCTTGTCGGCCATCGTCGCGATCTGGCAGAGGTCGATCGCGCGCGCGTAGTCCATCGCGGTCTGCGAATTCGACGGGAGGGCGTAGTCACACACCGGGATCGTGTCGTCGATGGTGCCGTTGCAGTCATCGTCGACGCCGTTGTTCGGCACGTCGAACGCGGTCGGGTTGACGAGGACCGGATCGCTGCACTCGGTCGAGTCGCAGCAGTCGCCGCCGCAGGTCGTGAAGCCATCGCCATCCTGGTCGATGTCCTCGTCGGTGAGGCCGTTGCAGTTGTTGTCGATCCCGTCGCCGCACATCTCCGGCGCCGGGAGGACCTGACCGACGCAGTTGCCCCACCCGCCGGACGCCAGACACATCTGGGTGCCGCCGGCGCACGGGCCAACGCCCTCGGTATCGGCGTGGCCGGTGTAGCACTCACGCGTATCGCCCGGCGTGTCGCAAGTGCCGCCGTTGCACTCCTCCCCGACGCACGGGCCGCCGTTGTTGCGACCTCCCGGACCACACGCAACCAGTGCAAGGACGAACGCGAGTAGTGCAAGCCTCATGGCCCGCCGAGAGTTGCCTGGCGCGCGCGGGGCGTGCAAGGACATTCGCCAGCCACGCGTGCGGACTGGTGTGGGCAGCGATCTACTCGGCCGGTACGGCCAGGCCGGTCGTCGGGCTAACCAGCTGGATCGGCGGGTGCTCGCGACCGATGACCGTGCCCGGGTCCGAGCCGTCGGCCGACCACTCGAAGGAGTCGATCAGCGCGGTCGAGTCGAGGACGTGGTCGCTGGTGTCCCAGATGGCGAGCCGCAGCGTGATGATCTCGCCGGGCACCACGTTGCCGGTCGTGGTCAGCCAGCCCGTCGCGCCGCCGATCAGGTTGCTGGTGCCGCAGCCCTCGGGCGACACGTCGTCGAACCCCGTTCCGGCGAGATCGATCGTGTCCATGCAGGTCATGATGTCGCCGCCGGTGCCGCCGACGCAGCCGGTCTGCCCGTTCTTGCACTCGGTGAACAGCCCGGTGTTGCCGTACGCGAGGTTCACCCCCACCGGGTAGTTCGTGCCGTTCTTCGAGTAGAACGCGAGGTTCTTGTCGGTCGGGTTCGCCGGCGTGCCGTTGAACGTGGAGTCGAGGAGGATGACGAAGAAGTCGTTGAACGGGGAGCACGTGTACTCGGGGAACTCCGACGAGTAGAAGTTGCTCTTGATCGTGAACGACCGCGCGTTCGACGGGACGCGGACCTTGAGGGTCAGCATGATCGGATCGTTCGCTTCGTTGCCGTTGAGGCCGGGACAGCCGGGCGCGTTCGGCAGGGTGCCACCGTTCGCCGCGAGGAAGTCCGCCGGGAAGCCCGACGTGCCGCCACCGTCGAAGCTGGGGTTCTCCGGCGCCACGAACGCCGGGTTGGTGTCGCCCTTGGCCGCCGCGGCGCCGCTCGAGATCACCATCAACGATGCGCCGAGCTTCGGCGTCACGTTCGTCCCGAACTTGGTCCGGATCGAGCGGAGCTCGGCGGCGGGCGTGCCCGTACCGTCGGCTTTCGTGAACTGCGCGTCGATCACGCCCCACTTGTGGTCGCCCATCGTCGCGGTCTGGCACAGGTCGATCGCCTTCGCGTAGTCCATCGCGGCGCTGGAGTTGGACTGGAGGCCGGTGTCGCAGAGCGGGACCGCGTTGTCGACCATGCCGTCGCAGTCGTTGTCGACGCCGTCGCCCGGGACCTCGAACGCGTTCGGGTTGACCTCCGCCGGATTGCCGCACTCGGTCGAGTCGCAGCAGTCGCCGCCGCAGGTCGTGAAGCCGTCGCCGTCCTGATCGACGTCCTCGTCGACCATGCCGTTGCAGTTGTTGTCGACGTGATCGCCGCAGGACTCGGGTGCGGGGAGAACCTCGCCGTCGCAGTTGCTCCACGTTCCGGACGCGAGGCACATCTGCGAGCCACCGACGCACGGGCCCACGCCCTCGGTGCCCATCTGGCCGAGGTAGCAGGAGCGCGAGGCGCCCGGACTGCACGGTCCCATGTCGCAGTGCTGCGCGTCGGTGCACTCGCCCGCGCCGTTCGACGACGGTCCGCAAGCAACCAGACCCAGGACGAGCAACATGGACAGCGTGCGCATGTGAGACGAAGAGTTCCGTGAAACTCCATTCGCGCACAACGCGACGCCTATGACAGGACCTCACGATCAGTGAGGCTCCGCGCGTGCAGATGGCCCTATCCGGTTCTGACCGAGAAGTCGCGGACGGACACGATCTGCTTGGTCTCGAGGTCGGCCAGGAAAGAACGCCCCGATCCGATGCGCCCGTCGAAGGCGAGCAAGTACCAGACATCCAGCGTCCAGCGCGGATGGTCGCTCTCGCACGGCGGCGTCCACGACACGGCCTCGAGATCGCCGAGGTACGTCGGCCGCGACGGCGATGACGCGACGAGCCGCTGGTACTCGTCGCAGGTCTGGACCAGGGTGACCGCACTTTGCGCATCGCGTGAGGCCACGGTGCGGCGCCACGCCGAGGTGAGGCGACATCGCCCGACCTGGCCGGTCGGCGACAGCTCGATCTCGTAGGCCTCGTCGGCGGCGAGGCCGTCGAAGTCGGGCACGTCGAACTCGGGATATTTGTCGCGCTCGGCGATCATCTCGAGGCGATCGTCGAACGCCTCGTAGCCGGCCTCGAGCGTGTCGTCGCTGTAGTAACCGTAGACCCGGAGGATCAAGTTCTGCGACGGCAGCCGGTGGTCCCAGTCGACGATCGAGATCGCGCCGTTGTAGTCATGGCGAAACCGCTGGAGCGCGGGCAGCGCCGCGGCGACCCGGGTGGCCGCGCCTTCTTCCGACAGGATCCCCTGGTAAGCAACGCGCGGATGCAGCCGGATCTCCTCGGCAACAAATGGACGCAGATCGGACGACACCTCGCGTCGATACTACACTGCACGCTCGAGCGCGTCGATCAGTGCACCGAGTCGATCGCCGTCGAGCTTGAGCCGCGCCGGATTCACGACCAGACGACTGGACACCTGGCAGACCGTATCGACCTCGACGAGGCCGTTCTGGCGGAGCGTCTCGCCGGTCTGCGTGATATCGACGATCCGCTCGCACAGGCCGGTGAGCGGGCCGAGCTCGATCGCGCCCGATAACGGGATGATCTCGGCGGTGAGCCCGCGGCGTAGCAAATAGTCGCGCGTGAGGTTCGGGTACTTCGTCGCGACCCGGATGTGCGACTGGCTGCGCTCGTCGACCCGGGCGTCGGCGCGCTCGGCGACGATCATCCGGCAGCGGCCGATGCCGAGATCGAGCGGCTCGTAGAGCTCGCGGCCTTCCTCGTCGAGGACGTCGCTGCCGGCGACGCCGGCATCGGCCGCGCCGTGCGAGACGTAGGTCGCGATATCGGAGTTGCGGAGGACGAGCACGCGGATGCGGCCGCACTCGAGCACGAGCTTGCGGGTGTCGGCGAACACCGGCGACAGGTCGTAGCCGGCGCGCGCGAACACCGCGGCGGCCTCCTCCAGGATCCGGCCCTTCGGCAGCGCGAGGATGATCGGCCTTGTCACTGCTTCGCTCGTTTGATCTTCGCACCGACGCCGCGCAGCTTCTTCTCGATCGCCTCGTAGCCGCGATCGAGGTGATAGACGCGCAGCACCTCGGTCTTGCCCTGGGCGACCAGGCCCGCGAGCACGAGGCTCGCCGACGCGCGGAGGTCGGTCGCCATCACGGACGCGCCCGTCAGCTTCATCCCGCCCTTCACCACCGCGGCGCGACCGGTGGTCTGGATGTCGGCGCCCATCCGGTTGAGCTCCGGCACGTGCTGGAACCGGTTCTCGAAGATCATCTCCTTGATCACCGACTGGCCCTTCGCGAGGCAGGCCATCACCATGAACTGCGCCTGCATGTCCGTCGGGAACCCGGGATGGGGCTGGGTCGTGATGTCGACGGCGTTGAGCTCGGCCGGGCCCTTCACGCGCACCCCGCCGGCCTCGACCGCGACGGTGACGCCGGCGGCGCGCAGCTTCGCGATGATCGCGTCCATGTGCTCGGCGCGCGCGCCCTCGAGGAGCACGTCGCCGCGGGTCATCGCCGCCGCGCACGCGAACGTGCCGGCCTCGATCCGATCCGGGATGATCGCGTGCTCGATCGGGTGGAGCTCGTCGACGCCCTCGATCGTGATGATCGGCGTGCCGGCGCCCTGGATCTTCGCGCCCATCTTGTTGAGGACGAGGGCGAGCTCCTCGACCTCGGGCTCGCGCGCCGCATTCTCGAGCACGGTGCGGCCCTTCGCGAGCGCGGCCGCCATCATCACGTTCTCGCAGCCGGTCACGGTCGGCATGTCGAAGACGATCGTCGCGCCTCGCAGGCGCTTCGCCTCGACGTCGACGTAGCCGTGGTCGAGCGTGACCTTCGCACCCATCGCTTCGAGGCCCTTCAGGTGCTGGTCGATCGGCCGCGCGCCGATGTTGCAGCCACCCGGCATCGACACGCGGGCGCGGCCGTAGCGCGCGACCAGCGGGCCGAGCACGAGCACGCTCGCGCGCATCGTCCGGACCAGGTCGTACGGCGCCTCGAGCTTGGGCTTCTTCTTCCCTGTCGGCGGCGCGATCACGAGCGCGTCGCCGTCGTCCTCGCTGTCGGCGTCCCAGCCGAGCATGCGCAAGAGCTTCGCCATGGTCCGGACGTCCGCGAGCTGCGGGACGTTGCGGTACGTCGACGCACCGCTCGGCAACAGCGCCGCGGCGAGCAGCGGCAGCGCGGCGTTCTTGGCACCGCTGACTGGAATCTTGCCCGAGAGCCGGGCGCCACCTTCGACGACGATCTTGTCCATGGGCTTTACGTGGGAACGCCGGGGGTTCCGCGGCTATTCGGGCTCTACGTGTAGCACTCCTGCCTCGGGCACCCACGACACGCCGAGCGCGAATTCGCCGTAGCTCGCGGCGAGCGTGTACGGCGCGCGATCCGCCGGGCCGCGGATGAACCGCGCGTCGAACCGGACCGCGAAGGCGGGCGTGATGAAGTAGCGCAGCCCGGCGCCCGCGTGGATCGGAAAGTCGGTGTCGCTGCCGAGCGTGTTCGAGCTCGTGTGCAGCAGGCCCACACCGGCCGCGACGAACGGCGCCCACTGTCCCGGGTACTGGAGGAGCGCCTGGACCCGCAGACCGTAGAGCTTCGCGGTGTCGTCGTGACCGTCGACGCCGGCGATCGCGATAGAACCCTCGCCCTCGACGCCGAGCGTCGACCACGCCCAGTAGGCGTAGCGCGCACCGAGCTGGGGCGACACCTTGGACAGCGTCGGCCGGGTCTCGGGAGTCCACTTCGCCTCGTCGTAGAACTGGTGATAGAAGTTCGCCAGGAACGTGCCGGCGAACACCCCGACCTCGGGCTGGGGATCGGCGCTGGCGACTCCCGCGGCGACGGCGACCGCGAGGAGACCCTGGATCATCCGCACCGCGGAATGTTAAACCTGGTCGACAGCGCGATGGCAACACTCCGAGCGAGATCGGTCGAGCTCATGCCGTACGTCGAGCCGGCTCGCGCGAAGCGTGCGATCGACGTGTTCGGAAGCGTGCTCGGCTTGATCGTGCTCGCGCCCGTGATGCTGCTCGTCGCGCTCGCGGTGCGGGTCAGCTCGCGCGGCCCGATCATCTTCGCGCAGGAGCGCTGCGGCCTCGGCGGCCGGCGGTTCCGGTTCTACAAGTTCCGCACGATGATCGACGGCGCCCAGGACCAGCGCGCCGCGCTCGATCACCTGAATGAAATGACCGGGCCGGTGTTCAAGATCGCGCGCGATCCGCGGATCACGCGGGTCGGTGCGATCCTGCGCAAGACGTCGCTCGACGAGCTCCCGCAGCTGTGGAACGTGCTGCGCGGCGAGATGAGCCTCGTCGGGCCGCGGCCGCCGATGCCGGACGAGGTCGCGGACTACGACCTGCGCCAGCTCGGCCGGCTGTCGGTCGTGCCCGGGATCACGGGGCTGTGGCAGGTCAGCGGCCGGAGCACGATCAACGACTTCGAGACCTGGCTCGCGCTCGACCTCGAGTACGTCCGGCGGTGGTCGCTGTGGCTCGACTTCCGCATCCTCGCGAAGACCGTCGTCGTCGTGATCAGCGCCCGCGGCGCCCAGTAACCAGAGAGCAGATCCGCGGACCGCGGAGCGATGAGATCAATGGTAGGTTCGCCGGTCGAATGCCGTCGCGAATCGTCGTCGGGATCGTCGCGCTCGCCGCGATGGTGAACGTCGCGCTCGCGCAACCGTTTCCGACCGAGCTCCCGGCCGACCAGCGCCCGGCGAGCGAGCGCCCGCCGACGACAAAGATGCCGGTCACCGCACCGCCGAGCGAGGAACCGACCGACCCGAGCGAGGAAGGCTCGGGCGCGATGGTGGTGCCACAGGTGCTCGTGCCACCGCCGGTCTCGCTCGAGCAGCCGATCGATCCCGACACCTACGTGTGCGGCGCCGGCGACGTGCTCGAGCTCAACTTCTGGGGTCAGCAGAATCTCCGGTTGAAGCTGACGGTCGACCTCGAGGGCCGGGCGTTCATCCCGAAGGTCGGCTACCTCCCGGTCGCCGCGAAGACCCTCACCGCCGTGCGCACCGCGATGAAGTCGAAGGTGCGCGCGAACTATCCCGGCCTGTCCTTCGATCTGACGGTCCAGACGCCGCGCACGTTCCTGGTCCACGTCGTCGAGAACGTGAAGCACCCGGGGACGTTCTCGGCACATGCGGTGGATCGGGTGTCGTCCGTGCTCGCGCGTGCGGGCGTGGTCGCGGCGGCGTCGCGCCGGCGGATCGCGGTCCATCACCGCACCGGCGCGGACACGATCGCGGATCTCGTCAAGTACGAGCTCACCGGCGAGACCCAGTTCAACCCGTACCTCCTCGACGGAGACGTCGTCCGCGTGCCGTTCCCGGGCACGCTCGTCAAGATCACCGGCGCGGTGCGGCGGCCCGGGCAGTACGAGGTCACCGCTGGCAAGGACCTCACCGAGCTCCTCGAGCTCGCCGGTGGGCTCGCGCCGAACGTCGCGAAGGCATTGCCGGTCCGGATCGTGCGGCGCAACGCGCAGCAGCAGGAGACCTATCTCGACATCGCGGTCGGCGCGAACGCGCAGCTCCAGGACGACGATCGCGTGGTCGTCCGCGGCGCGGAGGATCTCCAGCGGAGCGTCCTGTTGATCGGCGCGGTCGCCGGCTCCGACTCCCTCGACAGCGCGACGACCAGCCGGCGCCTGCCGTTCGTCGAGGGCGACACCGTGTGGTCGCTGATCGATCGCGCCGGCGGGATCAAGGCGCCCGGCGATCTGCGGCGCAGCTACATCTCGCGCCCGAAGCACGACGGTGGTCAGGAGCTCGTCCCGATCGATCTCGACGCCCTGCTCGTCCGCCGCGACTTCAAGGCCGACAAGCCGATCGGCATGGGGGACACGATCGTGATCCCGCCGATGCAGTACAGCGTGATGGTCGAGGGCGCCGTCGGCCGCGCGGGGCTCTACAACTACAACCCGCTGTTCGGCGTCCCGGAGTACATCGCGCATGCCGGCGGCATGACCCGGACCGCGCGCGACCTCGACGAGGTCACGCTGATCGAGGCGAACGGCTCGACCCGACCGTACAGGTCCGGGATGAAGCTCCAGCCAGGCGACGCGATCCTCGTGCCCGAGCGCAACTACAGCCGCGCCGAGGTCTCGCAGCTGATCCTCGCGGGCGCCGGACTCCTGCTGTCGGGCGTCGCGATCGTGCTGGCGGCGCGGCGATGACATTCTGGACCGGCAAGCGCGTGCTCGTCACCGGCGGCGCCGGGTTCTACGGCAGTCATGTCGTCGAGTTGTTGAAGCAGCGCGGCGCCGAGCACATCGTCGTGCCGCGCAAGGCCGACTACGACCTCGTCGATCGCGCGGCGACCCGCCGGCTGTTCGCGGACGCGCGGCCCGACATCGTGTTTCACTTCGCGGCGCGGGTCGGTGGGATCGGCGCGAACGCCGCGAGCCCGGGCCTGTTCCTGTTCGAGAACGCGATCATGGGGCTGCACGTCCTCGAGGAGGCGCGGCTCGCGAACGTCGCGAAGGTGATCGACACCGGGACGATCTGCGCGTATCCGAAGCTCGCACCGGTGCCCTTTCGCGAGGACGATCTGTGGAACGGCTACCCCGAGGAGACCAACGCGCCGTACGGGCTCGCGAAGCGGCTCGTCCTCGCGCAGGGCCAGGCGTATCGCGCGCAGTACGGGCTCGCGACGATCACCGTGTTGCCCGTGAACCTCTACGGTCCCGGCGATAACTTCGACGTCGCGACGTCCCACGTGATCCCCGCGATGATCCGCAAGCTGTCGGCCGCGCGCGACGAGGTCGTGCTGTGGGGCGATGGCACGCCGACCCGCGAGTTCCTCTACGTCGAGGACGCGGCCGAGGGCATCGTGCTCGCGGCCGAGCGCTACGACAGCGCCGAGCCGGTCAATCTCGGCAGCGGGCGGGAGATCGCGATCGCGGAGCTCGCAGCGCTCGTCGCCCACGCGGTCGGCTTCACCGGGACGATCGCCTGGGATCCGACGAAGCCGAACGGCCAACCCCGGCGCAAGCTCGACGTCAGTCGCGCCAAGGGCTTCGGGTTCGCGGCGAAGACGCCGTTCGAAGAGGGGCTCGCGCGGACCGTCGCGTGGTATC
>Ga0307509_10003286_pt1 | contig 24841 bp, 22 predicted proteins | sample 10_EM_MG_FD_202245 | JGI IMG/M metagenome (GOLD analysis project Ga0307509, IMG submission 202245) | Populus trichocarpa ectomycorrhiza microbial communities from riparian zone in the Pacific Northwest, United States - 10_EM | ecosystem: Host-associated > Plants > Roots > Unclassified | place... | reverse complement strand
CTCCTCGAGCACCGGTAACGAAAAAGAAAGAGTGCCAGAGCTCACTGGCCCTGAGGCACGAGGAAAAAGTGGGAAAAGATTAACTGGCGTTCGTGGCAAATGTCCCAACCTCGAAGTGTGATTCGCACTAGAATCCCCTCCGTGTACAGTCTGTCGTAATAAAAGGGCTTGCGGCGGTCTGGGCATCCACCAGAAAGGTCCCTAAACCGCGAATGGGCGCCCTTGCGCGAAAATGGGCCTTAATGGAGAGGGCAACGCAGGGTTCAGGACAGAAAGGCGGGAAACTGGGGTATGTGGCCTCAAGGAAATAAGGGGACTAAGACTCATAGCTTAGTCCGATTCGACTGGGGTGCGCAAGGACCCGATGAAGTAGTTCGAGATATACTGGATTCTTGTGCCCCGGTGCGGGACTGCATGAGCATCACATGAAGATGTGGTTGTAAAGGCAGGAAATTGTCCAAGATATTTAAAACGTGTTACATATCGGAGAATAACGAGGAATCAAAGATGGTGGTTGATCATCGATAACGACCGAATGCAAATGGTAGTTTCCCGGAGAGCTAAGAGACTGAACCCTCGTTTTTGGCTAGTGGAATAGATACCGGTCCAGATTCGAGCCCATCTGGCCTTCCTGGGTAATTCTTAGATGCACATGTGCCATTGTAAGCACCGCCTACAATACATGCGTCAGGCTCCTAGGTTATGCGTAACGCTGTCAAAGCCGCGATACAGTCAAAGCCAGCAGTATCATTCAACTTGAGATCCGAAATTATGGCAGGACAGTTTCTCGTTGAGCGGGTAACGAGAAACCACATGCAGTGCATAGGAATTGGGTTCGTATTGACAATGGTCATGAGACATAGACAGCTGGGAACTGTGGGACTCGTGATGGGGCGAATACCTTCCGCATGGTGGTGGCGCCATTCAGGTTTGTTGGGGTATAACAAGCCATCGTTGGCGAAGTTCTCACTGCCGTCTATTTGATTTCAAGTACGGAATTATCCTGTGCAGTGTGGGAGGGAATATCACCCGCGGCGTTCATTTGAATAAAGTTGACAGGGCTTCATAGAGAGATGTCTTGACCCTTGCGCACCTAAAAAGTGAAATGTCAGACCAGGATAGCAAATCTGAGAAAAAACAATGCAAGGATTACAGCTATTGGTTGGGTTTTGAATGATCCCCGTTGGAGCTTATAATTTCTTGAATACAATGTCCATTTCACCCCCTTCGTCGTTCCCTCGGTTTTCCAGATTCCCGGATATTTAAGGAGAATTTAAGCATCCGTTGTTTGGACGTTCAAACAAATAACCAAAAGTCCATCCATCGTGGCAGTAAGGTGGGGATCTCGCAACCAAGGGTGATGGTTACATAGGGAGGGTCGATAAGTAGACGAAGTCTGGATCAGAATAAATCCTAGAGATTGATAGCTTCCCTAATTTATGCAATCACGAACCTCTGGAAATGAAATGTCTGTTGTCGGGTCAGAGTAAGTTGTCATCTTGAATAACGACATACAGATTAGTTCAAAGAAAGGAGATAATAAAATAGGCACAGGCCGCAGCGCCATATCTCCCCACAACATTCGAATGGCATGTCGCAAGTATGATGAAAGACGTGGAAGTGTAAGAGCCTTACACCGGTGTAAGGTTGCTTACACCAAGGTGACGGAGTTGCACAAGTTATTTCAACTCAGATGATCCGTGATCACCTAACTCAAACTTAACTAGTAATTCCGCCATTCGGCCAACATTGTCAAGTTTCATTCAAGAAAATCTGAAGACGGAGAACGTTTAGGCTCGCTCGGCCTCTGCCACAAAAATCGACAATTTGCAAGCATCATCGTTGGTCTGTGAAATGCATCCATGATGCAGCCTACCTTATTCCTGGATTTATTCAGGATATCCTGCAGAGCATTTCTCTACTTAAGGTTGGTGAATAATTTTACCAAGGAAGCTATAGGCACCCTGATACCTTTTTCAAGACTTAGGGATCAACCCATTATACTTGGGTAAAAAGGACAGACGTCGCTGCAATGGTGTGGTATTTGGCCAGAGTGCCCTGCACACATCTTAGCCTCGAAATCTGCGTGTGGAGTTGGAGCACTGGAGTGTGGTGGAGCCTGCATCCTGTGGTCAATATTTCACAAGCCTGGGGAACAATGTCGAACGCACCAGGACTAGTTTGTCGAATCCTGCCCAGTGAATCATGGAATCTAAACTGACGAAGACTGATTCAGATGTCATTGATGATGTGCTGAACTGCTCGGCAAAACTGCGGCGTGGTCGGACCCTGACATGATGCACGCGCCAAACATGCGCCCAACGGTCAACCCCCAAGTTCCTTTCTCCCCAACCACCATCCCCAATTCAATAATCATCTCTCCTCTTGATAGACTCACATTAGACTGAATTTCCAAGAGCATGCCTCCTATTAGTGACAATTGGCCAGATGTTGAAGCATCCCTGGATATTATGGAGCCAGAATATGCCAATCGCGTCACATCCATGGTGAATCAGCTCAAACCCCATCGCAAAGCAATCGAATCCTACGCCTCTTCCTTTCATCCGCAACACCTTTCCTGTACACTACTCGACCATTTCACTTGGGGTCAGTCGTTTGTGGTCTTCGAACTCCTTTTCGCAGATGGTTGTTCCTGGATCATTCGATTCGGCATGCGACCCATGGATGCTTACTTCAATACTGCCGCGCAGCTTGAACGTAAAATCCTCAATGAGGTGGCAGCACTTCACCTCGTCCGGCAGCGTACCACCATCCCTGTTCCTGAAATAATCGCCTACCACGCGCACCCCTCGCCTTCCAACCCGTTGGGACCCGATTTCCCTGCATTTGTTCTTATGACTGCAATTACAGGGATGACAATCGAGGATGTTGGCATTACCATCCACGAGTTGGGTACCGCAAGCGCCACAGGGGAGGGTCCCGATCCATTACGGGGTGACGAGAGCAAATGTCCTATCTTACAGCAATACCTACGAGACATCGCCGATATCCACGTCCAACTCAGCCGCATTACGTTCGACCGCATTGGATCGTTCAAGATAGACGCTCACGGCGAGGTGTCCGTTGGCCCTGGCGCCGACTTTGGTTTAGGTCCATTCAGTTCCGCAAAGGAATATTTCGCCATTCAAGCGGAGGCTTACGAGAAGTTGGCAATGGCAGCGGGCTTAGACGATGAGGCCGAAGAAGGCGAGACTGCCGATGCTGCTCAACTGAAGCGACGCTTTGTGGCATCATTATGGCGCAGAGCCATGATGCCACTCGTCGACGAACGGGATGAACGAGGTCCCTTTCCCATGCGGCATGGAGATTTACACAGCGACAACATTCTCGTAGACGAAACCGGACATATTGTTGGTGTCCTGGATTGGGATTGTGCTGGCACGGTTCCCTGGGAGGCCTTCGCTGTTCCCACTTTCGAAGTATCGGGCCATTTCACAGATACAGCGGATACAAGCTCGATATCGAGTACTTCATCAGACGCCTCGTCCATATCGCAACCCTCATCACCAACACGTTCCGTCATCCATCATGTGTTTAACCGCGAATTGGTTGCGGCGGAATCTCAGGATGGCGCCATTTTTGTTAAACCGGCTTCCGGAAGAAGCCTCGCAGCCCTCCATGACTCAGATGCTGGCCACGTCGGAGCATACTTGGCGTACTGGATGTACTCTCTTGCCTGCGACTATGATCAAACTGGGCGGGCCCTTCACAGGATGCTGGGATCCCACGACGACATCGACCAGGAATTCCAAAAATTCGCGGAAGAGGTTGGTGCCAACGATGTCCTCGAGAACGCTTCGCAACCGGCCTAAACACCCGTAGCAACGTAGGCGGCGACCCTGGTGGCCGTCATGGATCAGAAGAACTCAATCAATTGTACTAACACTCTCAAAACATTTAGACCCTCCCGCATTGTCATTTGTATCTAAACTTTTATATGGTGTAATTCTTTCTCTATCTCAATTATGTATATTATTGCTATCCCAGGGTATGGTCACTTTGTACATTTGCCATAGACTAGTTCTTGGGACACCAATTTTCTATTTAACGTATTACTATTATTTCGTAGATCGGGGATAGTTCTGACTTCAGCGCAGCTATCAGCAGCCTTCGAACTTGTTGGTCCCAAATACTTATTATCTTAGCATCAACAAAAAATCGATCGAAAGTGTTTCTTTCCGCACTATCAACTCGAATTCTACTATTAGCACGCTCCGTCCGACAACGGATTGCGACTCCTCTACCATGCAGTCAACAATTATCCCGGAAAACCATTATATACGATTTTTGATAATTCCGGCCACGAAGGAAGAACTTACGTTGCGGAAGACAGTTGCCGATGCCCTTACACAAAGTTTTGGATTGACCTCCTCCTCGACGCCCATCGATTTACTCTGGTTAAGCGACGAGGGCACCGAATGCGTCTTTAGAGTGCAAAAAGAGTTAGCTACTTTTCGCGCTGAACGATTTCAAATACGATGACCTTTTCTTCTGCTTTTCGAAAGTGACAGGACCAAGATTTGTGTTGCCCTCACATCATGGACGGATTCGCCGAGGTTGTCGGTGGCGAGAGAATCCCCCTTTTTACCTTCTCTTTTATCCATAGATAGAGGTTTGTAAGAGGATTTGATTAATGGACCCGAAACTGCCTAGAAAGAGGGATTTCCGTGTCGACCAACCACCCAGGAAACCTAAAAACAATGAGCAGCAGGACAGTCTAGCACTCGATATCTGTTGCAAGTAGCGCTGCAGCCCGCACACAGTAAAATTAAACCAAAAACATACAGAAGTGCTAGGTTGACTCTTTACTAACTACAACTACAAATTTGTTGATTTGGTCGTCGATGTCCATACTCAAGTCATTAGATAGAGTAAAATTGCATCGCGGAATGCTTTTGGGGAGATCGCCTCGCCCCGACAGAGGCTCCGGCTATGAAGCAGCACCTTCGTTCGTTTTCACCCTCTTCACGGGTTGGATAGATGGCGGGGCAACATTTCCGCGGACACCAACGTCTGGTCCACCATCAGGCTCAACAGCCCGCTTCCTCTTCTCGCCCGTACCTTCCTCGCCTGCAGGGGTATCCTTGGCCTCCGTATTGCGGTTGCCACCGTTGGACTTTCCTCCTCCTCGGCCACCCCTTCCACCACGACCACCACGACCACCTCTTCCTCCACCTCGTCCTCGTGCGCCACCGCGCCCACCTCGCCCCCGTCCACTGTCCTTCGATCCTTGGTTGAATGCATGGCGAGCGGCAGCTTGGGCACGTTCTATTTCGAATTGTTTCTCTTCCTCCTCTAGATGAAAGCCCAAAATCAGCCAATATTTATGAGACGGTACAAGTTGTAACGAACCTGAAGGAAGCGACCATGTCACGGTATTGTTGTTGATGGTCTTTATGGTAGTCTTGATGTACTCGATCTCTTCTTCTGAAAGAGGCTTGTAGAATCCAACGAGACCGCTGCTCTCTCCCCGAGCGTACTTGATGTAAGGTGCCTTGCCATCGAATTTCGCTTTGATGGGATCCTAAAGAAATGTCGTCAGCACATTTGCTTCAAGGCGAGAATAAGAATCGTATTAACCTTAATTTCTGCCCATGTAACATCTCCACCACAACCCTCAAATTTGAGAGTTACGCCTTTTACGAAAGGGATATCCTTCTCGTCGATGACCCCGTTCCCATCTTCATCCTGGGTGATCAGGATTTTGTGGCCCAAAAATTCGAGGAAAATGTCCTTCTTCTCTTCACTTCCGGATCCCTTTTGCGGAGAAGTTTTGGGTTTGGCCATTTCTTTAAAGGCGTCGAACTTCTTGGCAGAGATCATGTCGCGTCGGTGGTTGGCGCTCTTTCCGGTCAAGCCCTTCTCCTTGATCTTCATCTCGCAGTAGTCCTCTCTGCGTAGGTAAGCTAACCCGAGCTTGACGAAAAAGCACTGGTAAGGACGAACTTGGACATGATCAACAACTCGTTCCCTTCCCAAGTTGGTTTGGGATCAGCCTTTAGGAACTTCTCGACGCTTTGGAAATCAAGGAATTCAGCGAAAACGGAATTCTGAAGACCTGCGTTAGGCGGGATATGACAAAAGATTGAGTTGACAGCGCACCTTGAACTTTTTCTTTTCATCACGTCTCATGCGGACAGCACCGATAGCACCGTATTGGCTGAAGAATTCCTCCAAGCGGCTTTGGAGTGTAGGATCTTCCTCACCGAAACCTTTCTAAAAACGAATGGATATCAACGGCTTCCCCAGTCCAGCAAATGGAATAGTGGGACGCACAGCATAGACACTCCTCTCGAATTGATTTTTTGGTTCTTGCGGTTCAGTTGTCCTTCGAACTTTCGTCCCGGTCTCATCTACCTCCAAGAATTCACTGAGTCTGAGAGCGTTGGCAAGCCCTTCAACACCGAGCGAACTATATTCCCGCATCCGCTTGAATGAGGCTACGGTATGGATCGGAATCCAGTGTTCTGGATCTTTTGAATACAAAGTCCACATGAACCTATTGCAAATTCAATATTGTGAAAGTGTAGGTTTAAAAACTGGCGTACTTGTCATATGGAAGGTTGGCGTCGGCGAAGTAAAACTCGACTATAATTTTTTTCCATGAGCCCGTCCCCCAAAAATAGACTGTTAAAAGACTCGCCTTGCTTCATCGCCTTTTGGGTCTTCTCCAACAGAGTTGCATCATCTGTTGCCGGTTTTTCTGTAGTCGAACTCTCACCCCCGCTGGCGGCAACGGCGTCCATTGGGACGGTCTCGATAGATTTTCCTTCCACAACTGTTTCCATATAAAATGAAACGAGAATAAATCGAAATAAAGAAGAAAATAAGGGCGTTGAGAAAGCGACGGATGAGGATGGAGTCAGATTTTCTCAGTTTTCCATCAGTGTGATAGGAAGTTAAGGTTAGGGTCAATCCACCGGCACGCTGCTCCGGTCGCTGTCATGGTTTAGGCGCTCATAGATTTGGTATTATATCACCAATCCGGAGCTCTGGATAGCCAAACAGAAACTTTAGGTATGGTGAGCTATATAAATAAATTGTCCACTAAAGATAATGAACTCGACGGAATGTGTCTATCTGACTTTATCATAATATCATTCTCTTATTTGGTTGACCGCCCTGTCGACCAAATAAATAAAATCATCGATCCCGATTCCGACGTCACCTCCTCAGATAATCCCTTTCATAGCTGTGAGTCGGGCCATTCACTTATGGGAGGCTGACGGCGCGTCATCCCCTCGGATTTTTAACGAGTCCATTTAAGAATGTTCTCTTTGCCTCCAACCAACCCCCGGAAACCCTGTGCTAATTCTCGGCCCTCAAGAGTCAAGACAGAGAGGCACGCTCACTGTTGTTTGCACTTCGTAATTAAAATACGTCAGCAACTTGTGAGGGGTACCAAGGTAACCAAGAGATTTCTTCCTTTCTTATCATTCCTCGAGAGCGTGTCAGACTCTTGTTGCTTGGATGCATGACAATGTGTTCTCTCTGGAACTAGCTTGAGCTTATTCTTCATTGCTTATGGGTACATGCGATGATATTCATCCCTTCGTTCTCGACAGTTCAGGTGAACTCTCCTTTCACTGCGATCAGAAGAAAAAAGACTTTTCGGCACAACCATTGCCCATGACCAGGCTAGTCTCGTACTCAAGTACTCATGACTTAGACTAGGCTGGGATTTTGATTCAGGGCTGCCAGGTGAGTGCCTGATTTTGCCCGCAAAAGTCCCAACTTGGCTATGAACCGGTTTTTCATTCTCGTTTTTCTTTTAAATAAGGATTTGCAACCTACCTTCCACCCGGCGTAGATCTCGTCTCTTACTGTCGATACTTCCTGTCCGTCCGCCTGTTCGACTTCTCATCGAACGACCAGGCTTCCTGGTTTCACACTCTTTATAATCACCCCCCGAGCTCGCTTGCTCACCACTGTCGTTTCTGTTGTACAATAATGCGCTTTCAACTTTTTCAACCTGTCATCTTATCCTTTTTTGTTTCTCTATCAACCGCTGCGGGTTCGCCGCCTCCGACCTCGCTTAGGCATAAGCGAAATTGGAGCACGTTCACGAATAGAACAGTGCTTAATTTCGAGGACCCCTCTGAGCTGGAAAAGAGGGATGGAACCAAGTACGTTTTCATGCACCATGTGAGTGGCCGTTCATTTTATCGTTAGTTGCTGTCTCTGAATCTAATTAATGGATGCCAGATTGTTGGAAGTAAGCCCCTTTCCCTTGCTCCATTTCTACATGTTGATTGACCCCTCGTCGACTAATCGATAGACACGTGCGTTTTCACTTCCTCTCAGCAGCTCGGCGCATTGCTAATACCTTCAAAAATAGCTATCCATACCAATATTCAGATTGGCTCGATGATATCATAAGAATCGCGGCCAAAGGAGCGTAAGTTATCTTTTGCCACTAAAGTCCCTTATCGCCAACAAACCTATTTTCAGTGACGCGATTGCGCTGAATATCGGTGGAAGTGACTGGCAAAGGGGCCAAGTCGAATTGGCCTATCAAGCCGCGCAAAATTCCGGAACAGGTCTCAAGCTATTTTATTCTTTCGACTTGACGGAAATGCCTTGCGATCTCGAAGACTTCGTTGCTCGCGTCAACAAATATGCTAACCACCCTAACCAGTTTAAAGTCAATGGTAAAAATATGATCTCCAGTTATGCTGGAGATTGTTTGGGAAATTCTGGATGGGCGAACCTGAAGGACCGCACAAATGGATATTTGATGCCGTTTATCTGGGGACTAGAAGGAAAATTCGATCAGTGGCCTGCATTGGATTCCTGGTACTGGTGAGCCTACTCCAGTCTCATCAAAATATGCGCTCTAATACTCTCCTCTAATTCCCAAAAGCTGGGGTTGTGCTTGGCCTCAAGGAAATTATCCCAAGAATGTAAACACTGTGATTATTTTTCAGGCAATGTGGCGCATCTGAATTTTTTTTTTGCCTTTTCAGACAGATGACGATAAATTTTGTAACCGGCGCTTTTATGCTTGGTTTGGCTTATCATTGCTCACGCTTCCTTGGCAGATATCAGCCAGCTGGGCACCCGTTATGCCACGACGATCAGCGGGTGGTTGTTGTTCGTATTACTACGTCAACTCCTTGCTCAGAACCCAAATTTGACCTTTCTTTCATCCAGCACGCATCTCACCTCCAAGAACTTTTATCTTCGCGGAGATGATTGGCTCATTGTTAGCCGATGGGAACAATTGATGGCCACGCGCGATACTTTAACTTTTGTCGAGTTGGTGACTTGGTGCGAGACCTGATCATTTTGTTCATGGTTCGAACGAGGCTGAATCGTGCTAGGAACGACTGGGGTGAATCCGATTAGTTCGTATTAGTTCAGGCTGAAAGTCACGGATTCTGTTAATATCTTTCTTTTCTTCTTTTTTTTTTTTATATAGCTTTGGTCCGTTTAAAGGTGCTCAACCTACCGGCACCTATTGGGCGGAGGATTTCCCTCACACGGCGTGGTATGATCTTTCCGAACATTTCATCACCGCCTTCAAGACTGGGAGCTACCCTGCCATAACCGTTCGTTTTCATAATTTTCGGCGAGATTTATTCTCTAGCTCTTTTAGTAGAAAGATGTTATTTATTTCTGGGCCCGCCCTCATCCTGCGGCTGCTTCTGCATCCAGTGATGATCTTGGAAAGCCCACCGGCTGGGACTGGACTGAGGTCCGATATCCTTCCAAAGCGTCTTTATAAAGTAATTAACTCCAATTCAGGATTCCATGTGGGCTGCGGTCTTTGCCACCTCGGCAGCTTCTGTTACCCTCAAGTGCGGCAGCTCGTCAAACACATTCACCGTAGCTGCCGGTGTTACCAAACTCAAGATTCCCCTTGCGGCTGGAAAGATGACCGTCCAGATGGTGAGGAATAGCGTAACTGTCATTAATTACACGCCCGATGCATACACATATGTCACGAACCCGGTCAAATGTGAGTCCCCTCCCACGTTCGCGTGATAAAGTGGGCTAATTGGGTAACCAGACAACTATAATGCCTGGGTTGGATCTGCTAGTAAGGCCGATTAAAATCTTGATTAAAAAAACATACTGAGGTTTGCATCAGCCGGAACCATATCCCCTTCGAGCTCCTCGTCAGCTTCGTCAAGTTCAGTTTCATCCACATTCACCTCCACCACGACCACCTCCACGAGTTCGACGGCTCCTACTTCAACGCCGACCGGGTTCACCTACCTCGGATGTTATGAAGACGCCGCTAGCCCAGACCGCATTTTGGACCAGGGTCCGTTTACAGATAATGCTCAAACTATCGCCAAGTGTCTCGCCAGGTGTGCATCTGGAGGATACTCGTATGCAGGTCTTGAGTATGGAGTCGAATGTTTCTGCTCCCAAACGCTTAAATCCGGCGCTGTCAAAAAGCCAGAAACTGATTGCTCGAAGCCGTGTGCCGGAAATCGTTTGTCTGATTTCCCTAAATGTTTCGCAGAGAACTGACTATCCGTACCGGCAGCCGACGAGAAATGTGGAAACGGTTATCGCATGAATCTCTATCAAGCTTCGAGCACAAGCACGAGTTCGACCTCCACGAGTTCGACGTCTACTTCCACAAGTACCTCTGCCTCGGCCACACCAACAAGCTGGACGTCATATGGCTGTGTTGCGGAAGGTACTACTGGCTCTCGCCGCGCCCTAACTGGTGCAAGCTTCAGTCAAGCGAACATGACCCCCCAGATCTGTCAGGGTCTATGCTCGGGTTTCAAGTATGCCGGCGTTGAATATAGGCAAGCTCCTTTCGTTATACCTTGGGGATTAATATCTGACTTCGTGTTCTCAATGTTACTCTCTTTCAGCCTCCAATGTATGTATAACAATTCTATCTACCAGACTGGCAAATACTTACACTGTTTGCCTTTAGGCTTCTGTGGCGACACACTGACGAATAACGGGGCCTCGGGCGCTGTCATATCCTCATCGAATTGTCAAAATAAATGCGGGGGCGACGCGAACCAATTCTGCGGAGGCTCTTGGACTATGAACGTGTATTCGCGAGACTCGTCTTCGACGTGGACAAATGCAGGCTGTTACGTCGACGCTGCAACGAGAATGCTCCGCGGGTCTTCAAATACTGTGAATGGTTTAACCACTGAGAAGTGCATCGCCCTCTGCTCAGCTGGTGGATACACCATGGCGGCCACAGAATACGGCAAGGAGTGCTACTGTGGGTCCCAACTTTACAAAGAAGGCGGCGCTGGTGTTCCGGCTTCCGCCAGTACATGTAACGTTGCTTGTGAAGGTAATCTAACTCCAAACCCTTTGATATTGTTTTTCTGAAACCTTTTTTCTTAGGAAATTCTTCCCAGATCTGCGGCGGTGGATGGCGCGCTAATCTGTACATTAAACCGGGAACGACGTTGCCATAAGCCTGCCACTTAAGCAGGTATATACACCCTCTTCTTTATGACACATGTTCTATTTACTCTCCCATTCATTTGGGTCTTTGAGGCCTTTCACGAGGTCGTAATGTACTCTGTTGTGTAGTTCTTTCGAATGCCGCTGCTTTCGTAGACTGTAGTATTTTTCAACACTTGTTTTCTTAATAATATACCTAAATATCCATGTTATTTTACTAGACCCCGCTCGGGTATGTTATCACCATAAGCTCAAGCTCAGCCTTTCCAACAACTCAGCGGCGCAAATTTGGCCGAAGTAGGTAAAGGACTGTGAAAGCCAGCAGCAACAGCGGGTTTGACGATGGAGCCGCGCTTTTACCACCTGTGCCTGCACTTGTCGTGGTTGAAGCAACGGGTCCCGCAGTACCTGAGGTGGAAGGAAAGACAAGTGGTGATGAACTTGTGGTCAAGTTGGCATAGATTAAATTCGATACCGCGAACAAGAGTGTCGACGCATTGTTCGATGACTCGCGGTATGCGCTGTATTGTATTTCCTCCGTGTCAATTTTGACTCCGTACGAACCGTAGGTTGGCCCGATATTCCCATAGATGTAAATTGCTGGTCCTAAACGTTAAAACGACAGCGTGCCAGTCAAATTATTAGGAAACGCAAAGCTTATTCTAACTTACTCATTTCTCTACGAATGGCTTATGGCAGCGTCGATGCATCCTTGCACGTAGGAGGTCCGGAATGGAGACGAGCGCCTAAAATGGTGTCAACATGAGGGACGTCAATACTGACAGCGAGGTGCAATTACGTGGACTAGGAACATTCTATATTCAGTAAAAAATGGCAATTGTCCTCCCATGGGTGTTTCAACTGGAAAAGAGGTAGGATTACCACAAATATGGTATGTTAGAAAACATTGTCTCCAACCTTCCAGTAGTAGCGGACGTCAATCTCCTGCCATATCAGAGGGAACAAGTTCAGTAGCACTATTTTATTGACGATGAGAATGTAGGACAATGCTGCTGGTGAAGTGTTAAAATTTAATTCACCGGAGAGGATAAGTTCCGAGAGCGATAGAGAGGTCCCTGACCTTTTATTCAACATTGAATAGTGATACCGCGTATTTGCACTAAACTCGAACATATGATCGATACACTCACTTGAAAAGGAACTGCATTGACTTTCACAAGCGCCTCTGGTGACCGAGGTTGAACAATATCCGAGTCGGCCTCGCGAATGTCCGAATGTCCCAGCCTATTCAAATATTTTTGAGGAAGACCACTTTAAAATGTAAATGATGAAATGGTCTTCCACTTTCCTTTCCGGGGTGTAAGAACGTGGAAAATGGACTAACACCCACAATTTTTTTCATTGGATCTGGCTGACTCCCCCTACAGTACCAAATGTAGTGTGTTTTCCGACTCGCAATATTCTTTTTGAATGTTTTTCGGTCATATAGTTTTAATTTTTCTTGATTTGTGTAACCATCTACTATATCCATCCGACCATCAACTTACCTTCTGAAATTTATGTTTTAATGACTGTTTTTTCGGAAATTTCCTTTTTTGGTCCGAGGTACATATCCTTTTTGGGGGGCAGTCTTGGGGGCAGTGGAGGCCAGATGCCTTAAAAATGTACCTACGCCGTGTAATTTTTAACATCCCGGTCCCCCCTTGATTCATTGTTACCTCTGATATTATTGGTGCGTATATAGGCACATACTTGCATGATCTCGTACTCCATTGATTCGATCCTCAATGTGGCAGACGTTGATGGATGGTTGTACACAGCCACCGGAACGTCGAAATGTCCCTCCACACTCACTGACCTAATTGCATTCGGATTGTAATTTTTGGATTCAGAAAATGAAATTATTTGGGGATTCAACCTCTTGTTTTTTAACTACATACATTCTCCCACCCCCTTTGTAGTCCAACTGTGGACTCCAACAAACACTTGTCAATTTAATTCGTCAACAAACTGGCATTAGCGGCGTGATTCAATGTTGATGGCTATTACTCCCAGTGGTTTATACAATATGATTTATTTCGAATGGCCGCAGGGGTGGTTGCAGTCTGAGGGCAGTGTGATGAAGTTATACAAGGCAGCTGTCTGACTTTCGAGTATATCGAACTCCCTCGTTCGCCGTCTTGGCTTGGTGCCTCAACGAGCGACAGATTTTGAATGGACGCGGAGAGCCTCTCAAGCCTTCCGAGTGGCGAGTTAGGGGTATGTAAGTTTTGATGGAATATAGTTTCCTCATCAGATACCATGCGTGCGACAATTCCAAACGGAACTACTAGAAAAGGAAAAACACCATCACACGACGGACAACTCGGACAACTTTTTTTACATGGAATCCCACCTTCTGGCGAGTCGTACCGACCCAATGCATTTCAAAGCAGTCTGATCTTTCGGCCTTGTCTTCTCAAAGTCGAGATCATCCCAGCATCTCCGATTCCCCCGGCTTTAAAAGGTACATCCTATGGAACCAACCCCCTTTTGATTCCAATCTTTTCCAAGCCTACACCATTGTCCAACTTAATGCCATGCTGCTCATTAACTTTACGTTAGACCAGCTTCGGAAGCTTGGAATTTGTTTGTTTTAAGAAGGGCAGGGCATTCGGGCAAAACAGGAGAGTTCTCAGGAAGGGCACCATGGCATTCCGTCAGTCAAGCTCGGGAAAACACGAGTAAGTATGGAGTTCTGTCTGCAACCCTATGGAGATGAGAGATGAGTGGTGTTTTCTCCAGGAACTTTAAACTCTCAACAGCCGTGAAGATCCATAATTCGGTTGGGGTCGACCCAAACGCACCTTCCATATTCACTGGTAATTCTCGATAAAATTCTGGGACGCATGACGCTCTTCGAACAGCGAAAGGAATGGTTCGGGATCCAGGTGGAAAACTCTGGTACGCCATTATCATGTCATGAGTTTGTGTTATTTAAAAGCTGGCGTAGGATTTTTGCAAACTTATTAAGAGGGGCCGAGAGAGGAATGAATGGTAAGCAGTCTCATCCCCATCTTCTACGTTACATTATTGCTAATCGTGCTTAGAATCTCTTCCGACCGCCCTCTGCTTATTGATGGGTGCCTCAACTCAATTTCTACAACGGCATCCCGTCTACCAATTATCCCCGTCTTGGGAACAGTATTCATCCTCCTAGTTTCCTAATCGTCCGCATGACATGCAACTATTTTAAATTAACACGAATCAACGGCGATTCAATAGTGTTCTGTTCGTAATGACAGATTAAAATCACGTTCGATTTCTTGATCTGCGGAGTTGGGGAGCTCTATTTTCATTGAATCTTCACCACATGCACTATTGTGTAACTTGTCACAATCTTACTATCGGCCATGGTGAGTGATCTTGCGCGAAGAGAAGGGCGAAGCTGACCCTATTTTCCAAGTAGTCCTCACGAAACGACAGTCATTGTTCCAACCTCATACTTACCATCCTTGCCCAATCTATGGTCTGCGAAGCAATTTCATCAAATGAATACGGTAATGCGATGCCACGGCCAGGGGTGAAGTGCTGCAGAAATCCTTCTTGTAGGTTCACGAGGTCGTGAAGCTCGGCTGCACTAATTTGGCTCCGGTCTTATCGATTCAGTCTCCACTGCCCAACCAACCAGTTTGCTCCATAGGATCTCTCCGGATCTCCCGGAATGACCTCCCATTTGCTTGTGTCAGAGCACGTACGAGATGGCTAGATGTCGTAAGTAATCCCCCAAAGCCCATGTTACACATCTGGGTTATCTCCTCTCGTCATCACTTTTTCGGGTTCACCTTTCTGTCTCGGTGGCGATTCTCTGTCATGATATGGAGCCCGTGGTACACCTACTTGGGGTCTTGTGACTGAAATTCTTCGACTCGTTCGCCATTTCACGTCGGTTCAGAAACTCGGTGGATTTCTGCACCTCTTTGAGATGAACCTCATTGCTTGATTTGAGCTGCTGAACCAGGCCGCTCTTTCGAATCATCTGGCTGCTGATAGACGATCGTTTTAACCTCCCATTCTCCGCCAGTCACTCATCACAACCGAAACAGGTGAGCGATTGATGTTCTTCAGTGCACGATTCATGATAGAACCCTCGAATAAGTATGGAATGGGTAGAGTCAGATAACGCCTATTTTCGCCCAATTCTATGATTTATTAGACCGGCGCTTCAAACCTACGGATAATAAATTTCAACCTCTTCCCCACCACCATCCCAAATCCCGCATTTATTGGCGGCCATAAATTACGCATAACCCGGCTGTGCGGTCGTGGCTATCTAAATGATCCGCTGTCGGACATCGAGTTTCCATTGCTGCCACGTTTTCAAGAAGTTGACACCACCCTCCATAGGAAAAGAGGAGAAATGTTATATAGGACCACAAAAATCACATATTTTATAATAAACTGGCACTGAATGCATTGGGTCCTATTGCTCATAAAATGAATTGCACCGACTCAGGGATACCTCTTATCACACGACCCAGTTACATTTCTGAAGGGCTCGCGTGCGATGAAGGCAATATTTCAACTCAAGAGGGTGCCAACAATTCAAGTACTGGATTCAGACCACTGGTTGATAGTGTGGTTCTGTTGCTACAGGTCTCCTCATCTTGTTTCTGGCCTCTCCCTCCCGACACCCAGGCGTATTTTGTCGCTTACGTCGTTGACAACAGGAGGGGTAACGAGGTGTAGAGTAACCCTTGGGCTATGAACTCGTGGATTAGCAAAGGGTGTATTAACTCGGGAAATATTTGGTGTATCACAGACGACGACGAGGGGTCTAGAAAGCGGCTTCAACGAGGTGTCCAAAAATAAAATTGGCTAACGAGTTCTCAAACGTTCACGATTCGCTGGCCAGTCGTTCCTTTGCGTAATCCACGAAATCATCAATAGTAGATGGCCATGCAGCTGGATGAGTCATTGATCAAATCGAAGCCAGTTAAAGACTTGAACGTTTGCACACCTTCTATATCATAGGTTGAGAATTTGGCGTCGATCGATCTAATGAAATCAAGAAACTATCGGAAGAGTCAATTCATTAGGCGTGTGAGAACAGGTATGCAGCAATAGGAAAGGCTATTAAACGGGAATGGATTTAAAATTAAAAGCAGAAAGCAACGTACCATCACCCAGGTATCTTTGCTGACTCCCTTATACCCCTTCTTATTCAGAAATTCGAACCACCATTGAATGTACTCCTCTTTGAACCCCTCATCGCCATCCATTTTGTCGTCGTTGTCGCCATCGCGTAGAGGAACACGGGTTAACGCTCCGCCTGAAAACCCGTGGGGTAGAAGAAGGTTCCAAAAAGCCTGAGCGAAGTCGACACCTAAGGAAAGTGTAAGAAACTTTGGATTAAAAGGATAGTGCATGCACGAGACTTACCAAGACTCCGCTGACCTTCACTACGAGCGAAGTCGAATGTGTGGTTATACACCTTCTGGAAATATTCGAAATCCGATCCAAGCTGGTTCCGAAGCCTTGTTAGTGCCATCTTCATAGCTTGTAGCGAATCGGCCCTGAAATCTCGTTGATATTAAATGTCAATTCCGACAGAGAAGAGCACATACCCAAGGCTTTTCCACCCGTCTATCCAGCCTTGTCTTGTCCACCTTCCCATTTGTTTTGATTTCAACTCATATGCAAGAGCTAACAGCACCACTTCTTCGGGATCGACCTCCAAGTCTTCACAAAATTGCATCGTGCCATTAACGGTTATGTCTTCATCGTCGGGATCTATAATACAACAGAGTCAACCAATTTATCTCATAGTTTCCAGCGCTGGATGAGTCCACCTTTATATTTTTCAAACAGCTGGGCTAACTTGCTCGTAGATGGTGCCGAATCCCCCTTCCGACGGCTGGTGCTGGCAAACGCGTTTGGGTTGGTATAATACGCATCAATTGCGATATCTAATCTTTTGTGCGCTTCAAGAAACTTCCTTGCGTCTCTCGCTCTAATCAGCTCGAACGATCAGTCCAAATCGGTGTGCTCAAATGGGACAACATACGAGGCTCCAGTGACCGTGCAGAATTGCGCAACATCGCTGTCAAATTTCTTGTCGACCATTATGAACTGCTAGACGCCTTTTAACAGGTGAAGGTCAAGAACAAGTCGAATACGCTTCGAACGGTAACTGTCGGTTGCTTACGTGGTCGATTAGATTAGATTAAAAGTAGATCATGACCCGAAGGCGACTGACTCCTGCAGGTTTACATACTCTGAACAGTTTATCAAGATCAAACCTAATTCCTATCCCGACTGTAACTTGGAACGTTGCTCAAATTTCAAGTTGGAGCCACGGGCAAAAAAAGTCGTGTTTTTGTCATGAATTCCCGAACTGAGTGCCTCCGAGTTATGTACTTCTCGTTCGACATTCCGTTGAAGATAATATTCACTGCCACGTTTTCGATGAGGCTGTGGCGACTATAAACGGGAATCCGCAACGCTGTTATTGGACAGAGCATGGATCTCATCGTTGCAGCCTTGAGCCGAACTGCTTAATGTCACTGGAGGACATATCGCCCTTCAGTTTCTGTATATTTTTCTTCATCTCTAAGTGAAAATACAACAACATTGCATAATCCGGGACGGAACTGCACCTTCTTCGCATCAGCCTATGGCGGCCTAACTCCATGACTAAATACTTCGGGCTCCTTCGACGAGGTCTGTACAGGGTTCCAGCTGGCAGGATTCACTAGTGGATTAACCGCAGTCTTTAGATCTATAGAACTCCAGGATGAGGTCCAGCCTTTGTTGACCTCGTGTGTATTTATAATTCTTTTCTGAATCTCGCCTTCAAGACGGTCGCTCTGTACGTGTTGCCGCCTGTGACTAGGAAGATGTGCATTTGTGCAGGAACATATGTAGCCCGGCATAACGACGGTTGGGAGTTCACCCAGCTGTGCGCAATTCAGTCATTGAGCACCGACATCCGGAATTGATAGGTTTTTGAAAAAATTTCTGATCACACGAAATGACACTTGAGTCAATGTATGTATCGATATCTAACCTTTCATGTTCGCAACCATCAAGAGCGATTTACCCAAGCTCCTCCGACTGTAACTACCTGCTTTTCCGCGCCCGCAATTACATTTACTCTGGGCAATCCAACATCGCACTACATGTGGGTCGACTCCGCCAGCGTTGGCATTTATCGTCACGAACTCCGAGGAACCAATGCTATTCTTCGATCATATCACGGCATCAGTCCTTTTACCAAATGTATAAGGAGGGACATCTTTTCACCTTGTCAAAACTTGGCTGCCAATAACTAGATCCAGCCAATCGTGATTGCATTTCTTTCCCTTCGAATGTGTCGTGAGCTGGAGTCCGAGTCATGATACATGAGGGGTTCATCTCCAATTCCAGTAACTTGAATGAAACTACATATTTCGCTCCCAAGACCGTCTTCATATTCTCCTCGTGTCATTTTCCTCGGACATTTCATTTGCGCTGGCTGGCATGTATTGAATGAAACGTGAAATTCCGACAAGACACACGTCTGATAAAGGAGAGCTCAATGCTATACCCGCGGTGTGTTCATCTCGGGCACCCGGACAAGTCCTTCTACCGGAAATTGAGGTCAGGGTTTCTGCCAAGGCCTTACGTGGTTGCGTAGTCTGGAATCCGGAGTTGGCAAGAGGGTTTACCTTGTGGATTGGGTAACGGGCACGGATCAAAGAGGTGTGGTCGCGATCTTTATACTTACTTGGCTCTCATTTGATTAACCGTTCCTTTTGCTCAAAGTTTTGAAGCGGACAGTGCTTCTGCGCACGCTAGGTTCGGCGTCTTGTTCTTGATCCTACTTACTTGCGATGGCCGAGCACCGCGGGGGTATTCACAATATTTGTGACTCCGGTGAACCCATACGTATTAATATACTTCGTCAACTCCCGCACGGACGGCCATTCTGCAGGTTCGAATTTAAAACAAAGGGCACGTTTTTTAAAGGACTTCTCTTGAAATGTCGGATCCCAATTATCTCTCATTTTTAATCCAATGCCAAGTTTTAGATCCAGGACGACGCGCCCAGTACCGGTGAGTGCACAATTGAAAAATGATCATTTACATTTATATTCATACTATCAGGGCAATATCTGAAGAATAAGGAAATTGAACCAACCCATGCCAGGATTTTAACTGGCTCGGGAAACTCCCACCAATAATCCTCTCCGCCAGCACCCGTGCTAGAATCGGATATGTCAGGGTAGATCTAGCTCGGGGCTTGGCTAGGGTGCACTGGGGCTGCTGGAGGCACTGCTACTAGCCATTCTAGAGACGCGTGAGGTGCCGAAGAGGCGACAAGTTCTCGAGGACGACACGACATTTTCCTGATGACTAGTCCCTCTTCTAATGCCAAAAATTCAATTGATTTTTAGGTCACCGTGATAGACAAGTTTTGACACAGACTCATCGTAATTCACAATGTCGAGCAGAAGGACAAGGTTTAGCCGCCAGGTTGTCCTTAGTCCTGAGACTTATGTCTGTATAGTCTAGTGGGTGATTTAAATTAAAAGTTGCCTGTCAAAAATCCTACTTCGGTTAAGTAGATAGGTATTCTCTCCAACAACTTAATGGAAGCTGAAGGGTGGTGAGGGAGGTACTTATACGATTAAGGGGGTCGAATGGGAACGAGTTCACCACGTTCCCGTACGGAGTCACTACTTTATTTTTAGGGATTGATCAGGTACCCTCCAATTCAGACATGGCTCCCACATTGATACAGCTATCTTTCCTCGGGACAAGTTCACTAACCAGTTATATCAGATCATGCCTACTTATCTAATGGTTCCGTGGGCAGTTTAACCTAGTACTTTTTCCACCTTGGATATCGTCTCGGCATCATTCGGCGGGCGAATGTCGGGGGTAAAGAATTATTCGATTGCAATGCATTTGCGATCTAGGCGCTTGTGCTAGTGTTACCGGCAACTTCGGGCCGTAATAGGACAGTGGACACAAATTTACCGTACGGCATATGAAAAAGCGGCGGGGAAATCGATCATGATCAGTTGGCATCTCAAGATCGGGAAGTTGACTATGGCAGGTGATGTATACTATGCGGAAAGCATGCTGGGTAAGCATCTCGCCGCTTGTGGCATAAACGGCTGCTGTAACTGAGCCGATGGTCGTGCTCCTTTTTGGTCTGCGGGCTTTTGGAATCTTGCATTGATGACGAAGATCAGTTCCAGTGGAATCCTTCTGACGGGAATTGGGGAGCTGCGCATGGTGATGATTCGGCCCCAGAACGCCTCGTTTTATTTATCGGTTATTCGGAGATGCTAAGAGATGTTGAGCACAGTGAGCAATGATGTAATATAGTCTTAGATAGGATCGCATCCAAAAAATTTAGCACAGGTGGATATTCTTGGATGGTGTGGCAATAGAACAAGAATTATGGGGGTATGACACAGGGGTGTACGCGATGGGTGGTCTGTTACAAGAAAGAATAGGTGTATAATGGTGTAGTATGAAGATGTTGATACAGGAAGGCAGAGATGGGCAGAGGGGATTCAGTGCAAAAAAAAAATAATGAGGCAAGAACACCAAGAAACACTGCATAAACTGTAAATGAATTTTAAGGGATCACCGCGAATGATTACCACTCGAACGTAGGGCCGGGTGGGATCATACTCTTCGTTTGAAAATCGTTATCAAACGGAGATTACCTGGACGAGATGATGGGGTAGTGGTCATGATGGTGTTGCAAATTCACGTTCTAACGATAACACGCCTTGTGTGTTTTCCAGCTCGTCTCCGCTCCGCATAAGGCATTGGTCGCTTCCAGGCTTCATCATCATATTCATCCGGTGAGTAATCAACTTTAGAGGGAGGACCTGAAATATTTGAATCATGTGGAGGTGTCCGGAGCCCGGATCCAGAAGAATGCGACGGCTGATGTTGGTTGAGTGGGGGTGGTTGCGTGCCTGACGGATTGTGGGAGGTAGAATTGGGATATAGTGGTGGCGTAAAGGGTGTACCTCTTTGCAAAGGCCTGGAGGGCGGGTGGGGATAAGGAATCGGGGCTGATGAGGATTGCAGAGGGGAATGATGTAGAATGCTTGATGAAGAGGATAGAGGGCCGCTCAACAAGGGCCTGCCTGTATTAATAGGTCTTGGCTTGATAGGTTCGGGCTCGCCGTGAGGCATGTCAATTTCGACTCGCACGCGGACAATTTCTTTCCCAGCTTGCGCAAAGAACGCACGTTCCTGTCGCTGAAAAAATCCACTCGTTGGCCCAGGACGCATCTCGGGAAAATTATCTGGTGGTGCTGGGGGGAACATTGCCATCAGATCGTGCCCTGTTGGGGGCGTTGGGTAATTTCTGTGGCTCATATCAGGGGCCTGGCTAAGATCGACATCTTCAAGGGACATTTAGCAAAGAAGATAAGACCGAGATAAGAACTAAATACCTCGAAGAGAACTTGGTGATAGAGGTCGACGGTGGCGGCCATTGGGAATAATTGAGGGTGGTGGTGAATGGGCCAGGGTAGGGGGTGCTTTAAAGTGGGGACTGTGGTCACCTGGAGGAGTAGTGGAGGCCGTCGGTGAGGGCGAGGGGGAGACAGGACGGAGGTGGTAGGTGGCGGACATGGGGGAAATTAGGCGACACGGATTAGTTGTTGGCGCGCTTATATAGGGCCTGAGAGAAGAGGGTTTGAAGAAGCAGCGATCGCGCAAAGAAGTCGGAGTGCGGAATTGGAATCGGAAATCGATCGAAACCAGTTCACAGATCTCAAACCGGTGACCCAGTTCACACCGGTCCGCCAGATCTGACAGAAACCGTTGACACTCTATTGACAGATTGGACCATTCATTTCGCTAAACACCTAGCGATCACTGCAGCTGCACACTGCCCACGCACTATATACATTATATGCCCAGTCATGTTTTAACGGCGACCTACGTACATCTTTCGGTGACATCAAGGTTCCGTGTGACCTCGACGGGCGGAGCAACCTCAAATCGGTGTGTCCATTTGGACCCCAATTGAACAGCTGACGCCCTCGCTATGTATGACTAGTGCTGCGTTCACGATCGAGAACACAACCCCGGGGTCAAATGTCACTTGATTTTGACAGTATCGACACCATTAACGGAGTATCTTTCAGGAACTCGTGAACGAACCTTGGTAGCCGCCCTGACCGTTGACAGTAGCGCTCGTGACTATATGTCAATTACGAGGTACATACCCTGGAAGACGCACCTCTCTACTCGCAACACAATCCGTTCCAATTCCATGCTCACTACCACAGCACAGCCAGAATCTCGATTGTGCTATCTGGTGGGCAACGACCCCTGCAAGCCATGTTGATATCTGTGCTTATAGCAGGTAAAACGCCTTCGAAGATCACGTCCATTCCTTCCCGAGAAAATGGTCGGCAGATGTCAATGTACATGTGCAGCATCTCGTTATCTTTATAAGTCGTCCAGTGAAGTTGACGATCACTCACCTTTTCAGGTTATTATCCGTCTTTATATAGAACTGAGAATGGAAAACCAAGATGATCTATGGGGATCGACATTCCTGACTCACTCTAAAGGCGGAATCTCGGGTTGTTATTGTTATCAAAGTCCACGAGAATTTCTAGCGACCAACTCCAAGCGCCTCTCACACCAACCAGCTTCTTTCCTGATGCTACGGTGTGTATAAGATTCGGAGCCTCTCAGACTCCCTCTTCCAACACAAAATAGCTCAAGATCTAACGGGGATGTTATAAGCTGCGTGTCTTGTTATTCCTGGGACCTGTATAGCACCGTGATGAGGATGAATTATTTGTCATCCGGACTTATACTCTTCTGGCCCGTTTTCGCCCTGTTCCTGAACGTTTCATGGCATGGTAACTCTCTCATCTCAAGGTTTCTCTCCTTTCCTGTAATGTGAGATATATCCTCATTCGATGCTTCCCGAAGTTTCTTACCTCACGTGCTCTCGGGGGTCAATAATCCCTACGACGATATATTTTTATGAATTCATTGAAGGACCAAGAAGAACGTAGCTTCCTCACCTACTCGCTTTTCAGGATGGATGAACCAACAGGATGCCGTGTAAATTCTCCAAGCGAAACTCACATTACGGCTTCCAGCACGAAAGCGACGCGGTGCCTCGGAGTCAACCTATACCGACGATATTGACTGTCGCTTGCGGATGCCGACTAATAATCACAATCTATCATGATATATCACCTGCATTCTTGAAGTTATTCACACTGTCAGCCTCCTCTTTATGCGACATGGTCTTCAGGGCGCGACGCTGTTACTTGGATCTATTTATTCCACCACGATATTCCACCACAATATGACTTCATCGTTTGCCTGATTGGCTAGTTCTAACTTCTCATCCCACCATCATCTTCTGCTTCCTGCGTACACGCTTGTCTCCGCAATTTTTTCAGAGCACTGGAATGGTCCGTGAACCACAAGCGTTAGTGTTATGCATCAGTGACATATCTTCCTGAGCTTAGCCGAACATGATCGACTGGAACCGCTGTACAACGGTGTACATGGTACTGTTCGCGTGCCAAAAAAACACAGATCCCTTCCGACTCATCACGTTCTTATATAATCCGCGGGTCAACTCACCTCGTTCCTCGACTGACTCGGATGAGAAAAACGGGAAGCCTTGGCGGTCGAAGCGTTGAACGCGTTCTTGATGTGGCGTCTGTCCCACCGCGGTCCCATGCACCTCATGTCGTAAGGGTGCTCTCTAGTTCTCCTGCAGGATATGTCAATCAATGTCTCCTCAAATGGTGACATTCGGAACCACTCGTGCTTTGAAACCCATGCCATACTCAGTGCTTCTCGATTCATCATTCAAACTGATAACATTTTTACATTGTTCTTGGCTGTCACTGGGGTTGGCAGTGGGAACTAGGTGCCAAGATCCGAAGTATGGCGTATTCAAGTTTTGGTGGGTTTGCTCTGTCATCGGCCAACCTTGACCGGTAAATCCGCAGCTCCTTAAGTATCGATTGGATTCGGCATACTTGTCCATTGCTTTCGAGGTTACTCTGAGGATAACCTTCTGAACTACATCAACTGCTCCCTCATTTGTCTTGTACACCCGCTCTCTCAAAGACTTTCAAAAAAATAAAAACCGAGCCCAGGGTTCGATGACATCTTCCAATGCGGAAATAAACTATAACACCACTCGATGCCGAGGTCGGGAGTTTCGCCTGATTGGAATTGAGTCCTAACACTTCGCTTATGTCAAGAGACGCACTGACTTGGCAGGTCCTCGCGGCACTATATGTATGGATCAAACCCGTCGTTGTGAAAATCAGGCTGCTGGTTTGTACCCGCTCGACCCACATGTCAGTATTGAGTGCTTGTTATTGTGGTACTTTTAGCGGCTCGAACGTGTCAATCTCTCCCCTAGAGAGGGAATTATGCCATACAGATAAGGCGTACATCAATTTAGGTGCCC
>Ga0307509_10003285_pt1 | contig 24849 bp, 33 predicted proteins | sample 10_EM_MG_FD_202245 | JGI IMG/M metagenome (GOLD analysis project Ga0307509, IMG submission 202245) | Populus trichocarpa ectomycorrhiza microbial communities from riparian zone in the Pacific Northwest, United States - 10_EM | ecosystem: Host-associated > Plants > Roots > Unclassified | place... | reverse complement strand
GGCATTGCGCGTATGCGTACCATCTCAATTCACCGTTCTTGTACTTGCAATTTTTCTTTGCTCAACCAGGGGCAATAAAGCCTTCTGTCATCGGCAGCGACACCAATTACTCTGCGCTCACGACCTAAGGCGGGAAACCGTCACACAGTTGTGGAGCATACACACGACTAAGGATTATCAACATGATTTCTCAAGGTTGTCTTGTCTCGTATTCTCCACCGATATTTCATCATCCGCCCTTCGTGCCTGTTTTGATGAAGAAGCAGGGTGGCGACAATGCTTGACGTTTAACGTTCAAGGGTTCAAGGACTTAACGTCTTGTCCGTGGTGCTTCACAGTTTGGGTCGCGATTTATGGCCTTAAGTGCATAATTATGACATCTCGATCGTGCAAACGCGGGGGCCATGTGCGATGATTGGACTTCCGATGGATTCACTAACCACCCGGGAATGTGGCATACATAGAGACAACCTTGGAAGCGATGACGCAATGAGCATTGAAGCCGATGCCAACATTTCTCTATCGCCAATCGCTAACGAACTTCAACCCACGACGCTATTCGATTGGTGAATGCCTTACGGTTTATTAGCAACAAGAGAAGTACGGATAAGCACCGAAAACACGGGCAGCTTCAATTATAACCACAGTTTACTTCCCAGATATTTGCAGCCCTATTCAATCATCGGGTCGAGTTCCATCTTCAAGGCCCTTGAGGAATTTCCCTCCCACTTGTGTATTTGGGATATCTGGATGGACCAACCGGTCTGCTGCTTACGTCCCACTTGGCATTCATGATGTACTACATTTCTTGCTGGGATGGTCAAAAGCGGCAATAATTCCTATTACCACGCCTGAAATTGCAACATTTGTTCGACCTTTGTCAATCTGATCCCGTGGCTGGACAAGAGTGAGAGTGACAAGCGCTGGCGCCGCTTAAATATGTGGGATATGGTGGTCCATGCGATGAACCATGATGGCATGATACTTTCCACATCGGGCCGTGGTCACTCAAAGGTCCATCGAACTTCTATATTTCGAGGCTCTCCATTTCTTCGCCCTCCCAATGGACTGCTGCCATCTCTCTATCCAAAAATCGTACACTATGTTTGCGAGCTGATCCGAGCTATTTTGTAATTAGCCTAAAGTTATTGCCATTACCATGACCATCGTACACTCAGTGCTCTCTCGCATGCAAACATCTCACGCGACTGATTGGCCATCCGCAGAAGTATATGAGAATATCGATGCCGGTGTTTTACCTCTATACTTAGAACCTCGCGTGAAAGTGATGCGCTCATTCTTGGCGTCGTATTTACACCAGAAGGTCCCAAAAACTAGCGGGCTTCTACAGTACCGTGACGTCGCAAGAGATCGAGTATGGTTTTATATTCGATGGCGGAGGTACATAAGGTGTTTCTATAGCGGCTTTGGGGGTTCCTGCCTAGTCCTTGTTACTAACCGGATGGATGAAGCAATAGATTATTTTTTAAAATTGATGATGGGCTTACTACCCGTTCAAAACTGCTTCTTCGAAACTGCTGCGACCTTGATTCACGGTTTTGAATTGTGGGTGAGAGTGCGAATGCCGAAAATCGAACTAGCGTGCCTTGTCGGCGTAGATGTCCCATCTTCTTGCGCTTCGTGGATTTTGTGAGATCTGTGCAAGAAGTAATCAAGTAATCGTCGCGCATTCACAAGGGTGTCAGCTACTGATCGGACGTAGCCATCATTATACTGAAGTCTGAAGGACCCCCGAGAGCGTCCTTTGGTTGATCTAGGATTTCTCATTCTTGCATGGTTCGTGACATAGTCGAAGGTCTCTGTCCAGCATGTATCCTCGAATGGCACTTTTAGGGGTCCTTGTACTGATCAGAGTAACTACCCTTGTTGCCGACAGGGTTCCTTACATTTTTTTACGTAGAGGCTATCCTTAGGACATTACTCACGATAAGAGTAGCATTGATTAAAATTACTTAACGTTCCTACGCTAGCCCACCTTGACTTCTATCTCACTGATGGAACAGCGAGGAGGGTGGGGCGCTGTTCTTCTCAAATTCACTTGATGACGCGAATGTGATTACTTGTCAAGTCAGGCGCTGAAGGGTCCATTTTCAAAACATCGTGATGAATGGACTGACACCGCCTTCTATGTGGACTGGAAAGACAAATCTTGATCAAACCGGTCCATGAGGATTAGTTTGAGCGGTGTGCGTGGCAGGAACAAGAGTTGTAGTCTCGGACTTTGTAAATTAGATTGCCTGTGATTCGCGTCACTCAGATAATTAGACGCGTCGACCCGCCCCGCTGAACGCGTTTTTACGCGTTTTTACGTCGTCAAGGGCTCGTGCACATAAAATTGCCCCCCGAAACGCGCTCAATGAAAGAGACGAGGAAAGAGACGTGGGGGTGTCCTGTTGTCTTTTGAGCCCGGGCATCTCCGCGTGGATGCGTTGATCCGTAGAATTACCAAGATATGCCATGAGGCAGCTGGAGAGGGAGGAATGTTCCAGGGATAGGCACTGACCTAGATACTGCCGGTTGGTTTGGGCTCATCTGGGGCTCACCGAGGCCGTGCATCACGGCGGGGGGGTCTCATGAAATAAAATACAAGGGGAGCTGCAATGATCCTGACGAGATATTATTAAGTTATGCATGTCTAGTTTCTGTAGTGACAGGCGAACAAGGATGATAGAGGATCAAGAAGAGCCTTTTAATTTTTTGAAGGGCATTAGAAAGGCCGACTCTTCACAAATGTCACACCTCGGAAATATATAAACCAAATTCACTTTTTTTCGCTTCCCTGTGTCCTCCCATCCTCCACCACCCTCAGGCACTGCGTTAGGCGGCTGTCCCTAATCCAAAATGCCCTCTCTTCGTCGTACAGCCTCGTCCCCCGCAGTCCGTTCGTCCCCGTACTCAAACGGGGCAGTCGCGCCCAGAGGTAACGGCCATAGGCGCTCCTCGGGCTCAGAGACCACCAACAGGCGGGTCCTGGCAGACATTGAGTGGTGGAGAGTCTCCGACGGCCAGTGTGACCCCAACGCTGACCAGGAGCAAGAGGATCGCAACCATGGCACTCAGGGAATCGTTCCCTTCGATGTGTCCATGGGCATCCACATCCAATCTGTCGATGCTGGTGTTGACCGCCAATCACCTTCGGCCTTATCATGGTTCTCAGGTCCTGCAAATGTCTCGAATGAGGTATGTATCCGCCCTTAACATTGACAGCGCGCCCAAAAATTGATTGTTATTCGACCCGTACCTGACCATTCCCGTCCATCAGACCACGGACTTTGCCCTTCCGACTGAACAGTTCTCTGGCTTATCCATCACACCCCACACGCCAACACGCCGGCACCACACTCTCGAGTCCTCGTCCTCCTCATTGGAGTCGACACCCGAGGCAGCGGCAGCGGCAATTGAGGGCTTTGCCTTGGGCCTGTCCGATATTGATATGGGCTTCTTTGAAGCTTCCGCCCTTCCGCTGCCCTCCCAGAGACACAGCAGCCGTTTCGGCTCTCTGTCGCCTATCCTCTTACGCCCATTCACGGTTGGAGACTACCTGTCTCTCAAAGACGACCACGAAGCGCAATACGCCGACTTCGCTGTCTCGCCGCTTTCCTCGGCCCCAGACTTTCTCAATTAACGGGACCTGCGGACCACGAAGCTTCAGGGAACGAGCTGCTCGTTTAAAATCATTCGAAGTTTAAACTCTTCCCACTCTTCACGCCATCTTGCCAAAATCTCTCCCGTCTTCCGCCCCTCTTTCCTTCTCTCATGTTTTCCGCGCAACCCGTCTCTCCATGCTGCAATACTCATCTGCATATCACACGCTCCACCTTAGCATTACCACCCGACCCACATCTGATTGGTGTGCATCAATACTAACCGTCGCATCACACCACCCGAAATCATGAAGAATCCTTTTATTTTCTCTCCCAATTTACTGCATCCATTTCTCCCACCACGTCTTGCTTATTATTCTTCACCATCGCATCGCATTGTTGCAACGACAAGCACGGCATTTTATGATCTTTTTCCCCCTGATCTGTTCAAAACTTTCACCTTTCCATTCAGCGCGCTTGCATGATATCCGAAAATCAGTTAATTCTCGTTTTAGCGCAACGAATTCAAAATTTCCGCATTTCTTCTATTCACGAATTCACCAGCTGCCCCTCCAGGAAAGGATCTCTTCCTACTTGCTCCTCCTCTGGTCGCCTTCTTCCCACAACCCGCAGGCCCCGGTTTCCTTCTTTCCTCTCTGCTCCTAGCCGCCATCGCATTTCTCGCCCTGGACAGTTGATGCTTTATTACGACCCCGTTTTACATTTTCCGTCGTCACGATAAATTTACACTTTATCTATTCTATCTTCACGTTTTCCATTCCGTTGGATGCGTTTATACTGGTCTCCTGCCCTTATCCCTTTATTTGTTCTTTTTGTTCTTGATCCAACCCACCAGCCCACGCATCTGCCCGACCAGATGAAGTACCCCGCCAGACTTCATCTCCTCATGTTACACACAATCCCTACGCCCCTCGCCGTCAAATGGGAGAGGCGGTAGAAGTATCTGCACTTTTATCCACATCATTGAACTCATTGGTTTTGGTTTCTTTTTCTTTTCCTCATTTTCTCCCTCTCAAGTCTCTTCATCCCCTCATCATTGTAATGATTAGATATGCATTCAGTTTTTTTTTTTAACTTTCTATCCCATCTCTGTTCTTTTTTTCTCTTGGTCTTGTCCCACCTATGCTGCCCATTGTTATCAGTCTGCAATCTGCTCTCATCCCCCCACAAAACCCCTCCCTGAACTATCATCGTTACGACTCATCACGATCTCGTCCCATTTACATTTCCCTCAAGTTCAGTTATTACCCGAAATAAATACCAAAAGGAGGATGTCTTTTACTCCTCCTTTTCACCCCCAAAGAAAAGAGAACGCGGTCAAAAAAAGAGATTCGTAAATTTATATATTTACATTTTTTTCATTCGGAAAAATGTATTCGGATCTTCACGCCTTCTTCACCCACCCTCCAAACCTTCTCATTGGTGTTAAAAGCTTTGCCATCCATTGCTATCGATTGTTAATCACGCTTTCCATCATTCCCATTTATTTAATGGCCCCAATACCATGTTGTTCTGCGTCATCGTCGTTAAGTGGTATATAAGACACTTGTGTTCGGAGTTGTGCCTCGAGCGTGAATTCGAAATTTGATCGTCCGTAATGAATCGTTATGAATCTCAGCGATTTGGCAAAATCTTGCGCCACCCCAAACTCCGGTTCGGGGAGAACAAGGTCGGTTGCGGTATGTATCCAAGGACGTTTTTGACGTCGAAAAGCAGAAGCAACGACACGCAAATGAATATGTGAAGGGTTGTGTGAAAGAAAAAGTCATGATAGTGGATCGGCATGCATGTAGGTCGCATCCGCGCTCACAGCTCAAACCAACCGTCGGTGCATTATAAAATGCGAAATTGGCGATAGGTGAGGAGATTAGCGCGGCAGAGGGATCGGGCCCCTCGGGCGCCGAACCTTATCGAGGCGAGATTCGGCGAAGACATTTCTCAGATAGTGGTTTGGTTCCTTGCAGAACTGATATTCTTGGATGGGTAAATTCATTGCTTCCATATGTCGAGAGGTGGAGAGATAGTGTGGCTGGTGAATACATCCATACAGTCAAGGTTATATTCGTATGTAGCCGCGAATTTGGCTACCCCGATCATAAGTAATTGCTCCATTGTAGGAACATGTAAAATGGAAACTGGACTAGCTGAGAAAGTCCCAGAGAAGGGATCTTTCGTCAATCTCAGCAAATTGCGAAGAAAGGTGATGATGCCTAAGATGATGTTCTGCGGTGCATTTGACTAGACCTGCCCGTGCTCTGACAAAGCTTGACAAAGTAAGTCCAGCAATGGTGAGCGGTGCCGACATAATTTCCGAGTGAACCTCCCATAATCACGTTCGAGATAGCCTCCTATATCCAAATGGGTGTTGACGACGATCGCAGTGATAACGAATAGAAGGGTGAAAGAACGCTGCGAAGGCGCGTCATAGTGTGGGTTTGGTAGTGTAGGGGGGTGCTGTTCATCGTGAGAAAAAACGATAACGTGGAATGGCCGCTACCTAGTTTCCTACACCTACGACCCCCAGGAGAGGGTTCAGCGTTTCATGCCAGCAATTACGGACGGCCCAGAGACTTTACTCCAGGGAGACGACGCGAGAGGTCCGTATCGGAATTCAACACTAGGGGTGGATGCTGGTGGGTGGAGTTTCGCCACAGGCATCGGCGGCGGGCGTATCGAGGACTGCGCATACGATTGTTGTTGCGGTGCCTGCGCCACATTCGATGGTTTTGATTGGCTGGGGCGTGCCTTCCAGGCTGAACGAATGGCCAGAGATCGTTCCAGGAGCTCAAGGACATGATAAGATAAGCCAGAAATACAGACGATAAGAATGAACAAAACTTACAGCATCCTTTTCGACACCGTCTGCGATGCTCTGGATGATGTTCTCGACAACACTGCGATGGTTTCCATGTGGCTTATCGTCTCGGAACCGCATCATGCGCCAACGGGACATGGCTTGATCCCAATGAACCTCAACAATGCGATCGTCAATTTGTTCTCCTGATTTCTTGAGCCTGGATGAAGAAAGAGAAATAAGTCAGCCTGAAGTTGGAATAAACCTTCCATTCGGAATGAGACACGAATTTCTCGGCAATGGGGACACTCACTCTTCCCATGCATTATTTTCGACATACATATCATCATATTCCTCATATTTGTCTCCACCACACCATACATGTAGCAAAAAAAGAGGTTTGGCGCGCCAATCAGGTTCCGCTGGATTAGATCTCGATGGCGGGAAACGAAGAACAAGTTTGAAATCGATAGAATTCTCTGACGGGGGTTTCCATTTCAAGCTATTCGGCATGTTGAGCAAAGGGTTCTGCCTGTGATAAGCTTAAAAGTTTCTCACATATTGCTGTCGGTCCCGGGCTGGTAGGGGGTGTTGACACAGGTGTAAATCAACCCATCGTTGCCGTGCTCCAATTTCGGTATGTCCTCGTTGAAGACTTTCTCTACGTGGTACGAGAGGTTGATCACTTTCACTCGGATACTGCAATAACATATCTGTGAATATATCGATCAAATGAGTTTGAAAGGAACATACTCAAATGGCTGAGACTCTGCAACACGGGGATGATCGCGGAGCATCTTCTCGTAGGGCCTATGAAACCATTCCTTCAACCTCTAATGAATACCATTGGGCTCGTGTATGGAATTGTAAAAATGTCAAAGGACGTACACCATAGCGTTTATCCAGCGGGCGGTTCATCACGTTCTGGTCATCAATGACCAGACAGTCAAAGGCAAGAAATCGCATTGTTTCCTATAAAAATGACATGTAAGCGAATGAGTCACGAACTGCAATATCATACACATACTTTTCGCGTATTTCGGTCTACGTCGATCACCAACTCTCCGTCGACGAGTGTGTTGCGCAGGGGCATAACTGGATTCTCATGGTGTGGGAAGAAGATTCCGGTTATTTCGCGATACGTGTTATGGCGGTCGATCTTAAGTGCAAAAAGAATTGTTGAACGATTACGGCAACGATGGAACGATACATACGATGAAAGACGACTGATCCCTCGTCTCCAAGTTCGTCACGACCAAGAAGAGCACACGAACACCGTCCGACTTTTCACAAACCCAGTAACTGCCGAGAACAAAGGACAAAAATGAAGTCAAGGAGCGTCAGATACGAGCGAGACAAGACATAGAAAATTTTATTTACTCTTGTCCCTCGAGTTTTGCAAGATCTTTGACACCAAAACTGACAGGCTGACTGCCGGGGAATCTTAGTAATTTGGTGGTTAACGCCACTTGGTCTCAAGGATCGAAATGAAACTTTACTTGCTTTTCAGGGTTATCGAACTGACACATCCGTGCGACATGATTCTTCAACCAATTCTCATGTTGGGAATAACGAGGGACGAGATGGCCAGGGAGGTCTGGGATGGGCATTATTAGTTCGGAGGTGGTAGTATGTGCATAAGTGATTAAGTAGGACAATATTTAAACAGCAAACAGAAAAACCCTGCAAGACCAAAACAAGTTCGAGCCTGTGCTTATGTAAGCAGATCCCCCTTTCATTTCAAAGGGATGCATTGTTATCATGAATAAGAGGAATCGAATTGAAAACTATACATGAACAGGACAGAGGGTACGACAGAAAAAAATATATGAAGACAAAAGGATCAATGCTCATCGGTCCTCGGCCCATTCCTATGAGAAAAAATGAGTCGGGAGTCGGGAATAGCGTAATGTGAAGCACTTACGTTCTCCTTTTTGATTTGAGCCTGATAAGGTGGAAGCATATATCAGTCATCGAAATGGGAAAAAAGAAGAGAAAGTATCACTGACCTCTTCCTCCGGCGTGAAGTCATTCACAATGTTGAAGAGCTTCCGGATCTCTTCGGGGGTCTTGCCCTTGATCATGTTTGCTACAGTTTTGCAGCCAACATCACTTCGCAGATGTAAATAAGTGAGAGGGAATTAATAAAATAGGAGAGGCATACAGCAGCGACTTAATATCGAGGTAGTTTGCTGCAAGAATGATCTCAAACAACATCTCCTGATCAACGGTGATGAACTTCTGATCCCATTCAGAAATATCGGTTGTCCGCTTGCGTGTTTCGTCTTGGCTTTGGTCTGCGTCGGCAGAGGGTAAAGGCTCGCCACGGTGGTGTTCACAATACTCAAGGACCTGACCAAAACTCAGACTTGACGAAGATTGATAGACAGGAAAAAAAAAAACACGCACTTTTTTCATCACGCTCGACGAGACGTTGGGTAGAGGGATAGCCTGGTCTGATTCACCGACGTCTAGAATGAAAACGGGGTGAATAGGTCGTACAACATGAGGCAACGCCCAGTGGCGACAATGTAGAGACGAACCCTCAAGCATGTTCTTGATCAGGACGGAGCGCTCAACGACTTCCCTGTCGACTTTGAACTCGACGTCGTCGGATGTGGTGAGGTTAACCATTTTGCTTTGTTATAGGAGAAGAATGTGGATGTTAGAGATGAAGAGGTGATAGCCATATAAGTTGGTCATGTTATACCTCAGCCGGTGATCGCCGAAGCCGAGAACAAGGCCCGTGCTTTATTATCTTTTGACTCAAAAGTATTTCTTATGTCTTTTCTGACTCGTTCTCTCATCTCCGCCGCCAGGTCGCCCTTCTCTCTAATTGGTACTTTTTTGTTTTCATTGTATTTCCATCCCTGACTCCGAATTAGGCGCCGTACGCAATGCCACAAAGCGCGCTGGAGGAACAGTCCACAATCACGGTGGCTCTCCAGGAAAGCGTCTTGGTGTCAAGAAATTCTCTGGTTAGCTATTGTGTCAAAACAATTAGGCTGTTACTAACAACCATGTACACAGACCAATACGTGATTCCTGGCAATATCATTGTTCGGCAACGCGGCACCCTTTTCCATCCTGGCCAACATGTTCGTCGTCCCCACTTTGTCCGTCAATTGTGACGTCTTTCTGAACTTTCTAAAATAGGTCAAAATGGGACGGGATCACACATTATACGCCACCGTGCCCGGTTTTGTGCGCTTTTACAAGGAGAAGTGGATGAGGGGAGAGCGAAGATATGTTGGCATAGTTCTCGAGCGAGGCGACGTGCTACCACGCGACGAGGCATCTCGTGGCCGCAGTCGATTTTGCGGGCTTGTAGATCGCAGCAGTCCAGATCACAAAACGCAGCCACTGTAAAGGTACAATCAAGTCGCAGTTCTCTCAGCTATGTATGCTCTTTCTCTACGCTCATTTCAATGGATACTATTATAAAAGGCAGCTTGATTCATCCCCCCCACCCCTCCATCCTCTCCCTCCTTTTTCAAGAGAAAAAAAGCTACATTCCCCTATCTTGGCGGTGCCAAACGGAAATTCCAGTTTCCAAGCACAAGCCACATCCCTTGGCTTCTAAAAATACCCCATTCACAAGCTATTCTTGGAAAACACCGAGTGCAATCACCTCATATACCCTCTTAAGGTGATACCACAATGACCGCACAATCCAACCCGACCCCACTCTTAACCATCACTCCTTTGAAACCATCGGGTGCGATCTTCTATACCCACGAATAGAAAGGGTGATCACTTATGAGGCAATTACTAGAAATACCTTCGGAGGGGTCTATCATCGCTGAAGGCAAAGTATTGATAGAGTCGACGACCTCCTGGAAAGTTGGCAAGACCTTCTTTGATGTCGTCAAAACTAGTTCTCGAGGCAAACTTCAGGGAGATGGCGCTCCGTGGCATTGTCGTATCAGCGAGCACACTCCCGCCGACATTACATTTCACCAACTATGGGACAAACTATCTTATAATAAGGCCGAGAATGAACTCCAGTGAGTCTCGCGTGTTCATGATTGTCGTTTTCTGATGCCACTATTTCTTAGATTCATTCCCGAGATTCAGAAAGTAAAGAAAATCAAAGAACTTTCTTCGACCTCTACCATATGGACCATGTATTACACCTTCTTACCACCCGTGTCTCCGCGTGTCTTCACCGTACTTCAAGTGACACATCTCTCCGAAAGCGCCCCCCGTACAGGGTACTCTTTTTATCTATTTATTACAAAATTATGCATCCCCTCCTTGCTATAGACAGAATTGGAACCCATAGGACCTATTTTTTCTGGTCATTTTTTTTTCATATCTCCACGCTTTTTCAGCCAATGTCGTTTTCGTTTTCTAACCAATTTTTATCACTCCAGATTAATTGTCTCCCTTTCTATCGACTTGTCATCTAAAGACGATGAAGAACTCTGCCTGCTGGAAGAGAAGGGCACGAAAGGCCGCTACGTAAGCGTGGAACGCGTCATGGAGCTCGAGAACGGGAACACAGAATGGCGCATGGCTACCTCCAGTACCCCTGGTGGGAGAATACCAAACTTCATCGTCGAGAGCACGATGCCAAAGAAGATAGCTACTGTAAGAAATTCCTGTTTTTTTGTTCTTCCCTTACGAACTTGTTCTGAATTCGGTTGGTGTGAATTAGGACGTTCCACACTTCATTAAATGGTTCCAGCACCAAACCGCGAGAAGATGAAGGTGTTCTTCGCCATTTTAGGATGTCCTGCGCAACAAAGTGTCGCCCTTCTTCAAAGCCTCTCTCTCGTACAACCACAACCTTATTCTCTAATAACAAGACGGTTCCCTTGTGTCAATAAAGTATCTTTGAGCCAAATGAAAACCTTGCCCCACATTCCTTGTGTTTTGTCTCCCTACACCTGAGCGTTTCCATGGCAACACTGCCAGATTGCATGCGAAACCCGCTTGTAGCTTTACGCCATGGTCCATTGGTTTGCAACTCCGGTCAAACGGAGGTCATCTCCGAGAAGGCTCGCGCCATTCGCACTTTTTTTTGTTATCAACGCGAGATTCGGAGCTGATAGCGGCGCCCACAAATCACAATCGTTCCAAGGGAAATTTCGATTCTTCCAGCTATCTGCAAAACCTTGTGCAAAACCGTAGACGACGGACGTTTTCAAGAGGTTTTGAAATTTTCGAATTAGCGCCTTTGTATGTTGTAAACAGCCATAATGGGTAGAACAATGATGTCAGTACCTGTGCCGCAGCGTCTTCAAAAAATTAAACGTAGTGTACAACCACGAGGGCGACCGTTGCATCATTATTTGATATGTAGTAGTTCAAAACGTCTACGGTTTTGCAGATAGCTGTCATGGACCAACCATGGACTTTTTTTGATGTTTCAACACAGCAATCTGAGAACAAGGACTATGGTACTCTGGTATCAAACAATGAAACATAGCAGACAAATGTTTATCCATGAAAGAAGCATCAAGCAAGTTCCAGGTATCGTTCCACTGGAAAAAGAATAAAGAAGTTAGTTTGTCTTATGGAAATCATACAACAAAGAAAGCTCACCTTCCCAGTTTGTAACAGCCTGGTTCCACAACCTAACCTCATGCTCACGGGTACCCCCATAATGCTCAACAAAGTCGTTCCCGAAAACCTCAGGTTCCCGTGCAATGCTCTCAGGGTGCATCATTCGCGCTGTCGCAGCTTCCAGCGAAGTGGGTAACATCTTGATCTATACTTCCTTTAAACAGGATACTTTACGACAAAAAAGCATAAAGGGGCGTACCTTTCCATTGCTTTTATCCTCTGGAGTGAAATGGCTGATGGGTGGACCAGGAAGTGAAATTTTCTTGTTGATACCCCGTATTCCAAGGAGGAGGATGGCGCTAAGAGCGAAGTGTGGGTTCATATCCGCCCCTGGAATCCGTACCTCCAACCGCGTTGCGGCTGGTGGACAAGACGGGGGCGCAATGATACGGATTGAGGCCACACGCGAGTCGTATCCATAAGTTACGGCATTGGGTGCCCAGAAAGCTTCACCTCCTATTAACCGTTTGTAGCCATTGATCGTAGGTACTAGCTGCGGTTCCGCGTCAATTCGGGAATTTGTATTATTAATGGAAGGATTTTACCGCAGGCATGACTGCGCATTGGAATTGATCAACCGAAGGAAGGTAAGAGGACAATATTGAAACATACCATCTGCAATCCCATCGAGTATGCCAGCGAGGAACCACTCGGCCTCCTGGCTAATATATTTCGTATCTCCATTGGCAGCATTAGCTCGTCCAGTCTGCAGTTCCGCTTCTGAAACGGAAAAGATGTTCCGCCCTTCGTTATTTTTGAGGGAGATATGGACATGACTTTCCACATTCTCGTCAATAAAGATCGCAGAGAAAGGAAAAAATGTCGCACCCGCTGCATCCAGGAAGCTAGGAAGAAAATACTCAGTTAATTATTTTTGGATTATAAAAACGCTTACACCACCCCAAGGTTTCGCCATGAAGCTAGGTATTATGCCATGTATCATACCCACACTTTTTGCTGTATACTTGAACAAGGTGGCATTATCTGCCATTCTCAGAGCAGTTGTATATGCAAGGGCGGTCTCAAGGACTCCCGGCCCCGTTTCCGTATCTGCAAAAAAGGGAGAATAAATATGAATGGAGATTGAACAATTTTAGGGGAAAGAGAAAGGGACATACGGTGTCCCTCAATAGCCACATCGAAGGCAACACTTCGGTTGAAAAGGTCATTAAAGTACTCCTTGTTCAGTTGCGTTCGAAGCAATGAATAACCGTGCACTAGATGAGATAACAACCTCGGTAATAACTAGCAATCAAACAAACTGACTTCCGGGTGTCAGAGGCTCCAAATTTGTGAAGTTCTTTTCCGAAGCAGAGGTGGGGGTTTCTATTAAGATTTAATGACTGAAACAATGCAAACGGCCAAGAGTCACCTCTGAAGTTGAAGTACTGCAGATAAGGTTAGAGATGAAATTGAAGAGTGTAGATATCCAGACGAACTTCGTACTCTATGCCCGAGAAGCATTTGTAACCAGCGGCCTCTGCTCTTTCTGTAGCAAGTTGGAGAACCCCACGAGGGTCCACGGAGAGGGGTAACTTGGTATCGGGATCCAGGAATGAAACCAAGAAAAAAGGGACGTAATCCTCCCAAGGAATTCGACGGAACGAGGATAGGTCTATTATTGCAATAACATCTCTGTACCCGTTTGTTTTGTTGGAGATCAAGAGTTCTTTGGAATAAACAGCGTCGTGTATATCCCATCCGCTGTGAGACCGCAGGTTTCGATTATTGCAAATATATGCACTTGGACGAAGTTGACTTGCAAGATAACACTGCAGAAACCAAAGCCATCTAACTTGACAGAATGTAGGAACTTGTCTTTCGACTGCCATCAAAATGGATTGAAAGTTAGAGAGTGCAAATATGCTGAAGACCGTAACGTACCATAAATTTCCCTCGAAGAACACCATCAACTAGAGACCAACTTCAGTAGATGCCGAATTTGTAATAATCCTATGGTTTCATCACCGTCGATTCCTAGATACCGTGAATAAGATAAGATCCACATCCAACAAATGACGTACCTGCAACTTTCACTTTGATATCGTCCCGCAGCAGGTCTTGCAATTCTTCAAAAGAGGTAGGTGCTCTAGAAGTCGCCATGATTCCAAACAGGTATGCAACGAGGGGATGGTTGCTCGGTGGGAAGCGGAAGAAGAGGGTTCCCCATCGAGGTCAGAGGATGTCGTATGCGGAAATTAGCGCGCGTCGCGTGACTCCGCATCGCGCACCGCGTTTTTAATGAGCAATTTGATATATATTTACTATTTGAACGAAGAAAGGTCATAAATGTTATTGTCCGCAAACTCGCTTGTTGTGCTGATTGGCGGGCGAATCCATGAATGTAAATTTGTGCGAAAAGTCAAGGCGACATATACTTAACTCTGATGTATGGACAATTATTCACGTGCCTTTATTTAGATGGAGCGGCAATTGCAAACTGCCCAGTGTCTTAGTTCGCATATCCCGTCGAACACTAGATCCCCACCTCCATGGTATACCTATGGCCACTTGACTGTAGGATTCCATTCAATACTAAAGAACAACGCAAATTTCCATAATCCGTAACCCGTTTCATGGGCGATGAGACTCCGATACGTATTCATGTCAGGGGCGTCCTCCCATTCACCACGCGAGGACGAGAGCCCGTCTTGTAGTCATGAAGAGAACACATACGACCAGGGTGCAATTCCCGAAACACAGAAGTATGGGCCGTCTATAAAGGTCCCAGAACTGCCCGCCGAAATATGGACAAAGATATTTGCCTTCGCAACCCGAATTCCAGGGGCCTTTGATCTCGAGGACACCTATGCCATCGCTGGCTTTACACGAGACCACCACGGTATCTGCATAAATAATCGCTACCAGGCGGCGATGAGGACCAAGAGGGCCGCTACTCTCGTTTGCAAGTACTGGAACAATATCATCCAGAGACTTCTCTTCGAATACATTCGCATTAAGAGCGGCGCCCAGGCACGCCTTGCAGCAAAGGCCTTGCGAAACGCCCCTAGAAATCTTGGTGAAAAAACCCTGCGCATAGACATCGCTCTTGAAGGGGTACATGCAAGGAAAAAGTCGTATACCAAGGCAATCTTCCAAATTTTCGAAAGTTGTCCGAATTTCGTATGCTTCTCAACTGCGTTCTCAGTCGATGAGCCTAGCGTGTACACCCACGAGGCCCTGTTTGAAGCCCTTGCATGTCACAGGCATTTGAAACGAATGGAAATCAAGACAGTCCACCCTGGGACGATGGCGGCACTCGAGAGAGTCCTTGGTGACCGCCTTCAGGTCCTATGGCTCGTTCCTCACCACGGACTTCCCCTGATATCAAAAGTTCCTGAAGGTCAAGAGTATCATTTTCCCAAACTTCAGACGCTGGTGACTCTGCGCAACTGTGAATACTTTACCAGACATTTCGAGGCCCCGAATCTTCGAGCATGTATCATGGAGCGTAGCGAATTATCCACCCTCCCATCATGCGATAAAGGGAAAATAAAATATGTTTGCATGCGTCCCGAACGTGCCGTCATCGCACATTTGCAACAATGGTCAAGTCTTCAGACGTTTTATATCCATTACGAGGAGCTGGCCCATCAAGTGATCTCGTGGCCAACGGGATTCCAGCACTTGGAGCTGCAATGTATCGTGATCGAAGATGTCAATTTTGGTTGGAGGGTGCGGGGATCCAAAGTGGTTGTGGTGTCTCGGGCATCTTCGTTCGACCATCTACAAGAAAATTTGCTCCATCTCATCTCGCAGGAGCAATTTCCTAGGTTGCGCTGTGTAAGGTTTTCACTTCCTCTCCAAAGTAGTTCATCTGTCTTTCAGAATGAAGCGAGGTGTATTTGGAGGATATGGCTAGAGGAATGCAGATATCGTAAAATACGCATCGAGGTATCACAAGGCCACGAGGAGTTGACTGCCGATTACTGGACGGAGGTCACTCATCAAGAAATGTTTGAGCTGTTGTAAGTATCTCATTTACATAATCAAGAAAACTGACAGTGACATCCTGTGTAGGTGTATGCCACTGGAAACTGATACCGACGAACTCGAGGTTGGGTGATTCTGGAAGATATGATATTATTTGATATCAGCATCTCTCCGCTTAAATAAATAGTTTTGGACTAATACCTTATGTACCATCCCCCCGACGCAATCTATTGAATTTTGGAAGCATTTCCCGCAGGTATTCGGCATGTTTCCGTCGCAGGTCAGCCTCTTGAACCTTTCCTCGTCCACTCCAAACCCTTTTTTCTGATGAAGGACCATATATTACGGTGTAATCTTCGAGGACTTCGTCTTCGGTTGGCACCAAGAGGCAACCAGCGCCGATCACACAATAATCAGATATGCGAACAGTGTGATGGACTCGAGCACGTGTGGATATCGTGTTAAAATTCCCAACTGAAGGGGATTCAAGGCCTGTAAAAATGATAGTTTCAATAGAGTCGAATAAAGAAAAGAAAGCCAAGAAAATTAACTCACGACAACTGATTTCAAAGAGGTTGTCATCCCCTATTCGCATGACTTCTCTGCGCCTGAGTTCATGTCAAAGATTTTTCCATCCTACGAGAGTAGTAGGACTAACCTATTGACGATTATCGCACCTTCTTCGACGATACAACCTGTGCCAATGACAATCGGCCCCGCAATCGCGAAGATAGTGGCCTTGGGGTGGACGATGGTTCCTGCAGGAAAGAAAGCAACATGGCATAAGGAGGAATTTGGAGAATTAAAAAATTAATGGGTGTCTACCTACCAGAGCCTATTGTAATGTCTCCTTTGAGCTCAACATCTTGACAGACAACTGCTTTCGAGTGGATTGTGAACTTGTCGCGTCTAAGAAGAATGTTGTAATGAGCAACTGCTCAGGCATGGTGCATAGGAAGACACCACATTGGCGGCATTATTCAGGTCAAAATGGGTTCGCGAGTAGGTGAGCTTGCACTGGTTGGATATATGGTAGTTGAAAGAAAGATGTTGCAACAGGGCCCTGTCCCCGGCCCGAGTATACCGCACTCTTTCAGTTTTCACCACCACGGCCAACTTGTCACTTTAATCTGGAAGATGGAAAAGTCCCCGTGGTGGACGGTTGGTTTGGGGACAATCACAATATGCAAGTCCGTCCTTATTTCAATCCAACGAACGTCGATCGGGCCTAACATTGCATTTCGGGATTGTAGCTGCAGGTAGCGCCTTCGTCACCGGGATATACTCAATATTTCGCAATAGACCCCAATCTCTGGTTGGTATTTCTGCTTTTAACAGCGGAATTACAGCAGCTACCTTTTTCAGTCAGTCAATACCCTAATATTTGTGTAGCATCTAATTATTTGTGGGTTTTCTGGTTCTCAAGGTTTTCGAGAATTTGTTGTTAGCCCATCACTTAACCACATAGCACCCTGGCAACAGTATGCTTATAGAAGACGAGAGCTGGGTATTGACGTCTCTGAAGAAGGTTCACCATCGTTGGGCCAGTCGGTGCCGAAACTACGAACGAACAAATTACTTGATAGCGGGGTCAGTGGTGGCATCACTGGCGGTTTGCTTCGCGGACTTGTGTGTAAGCTCTACATCATATCCTTCTTGCAAAGTATTGATATTTTTGTCCATTTAGCTGGCCGCCGCGCTGCTGTTTCAGGGATGTTGACAGCTGGCGCATTTTGCACTCTTATACAGTTTGGATACAACGAGCTGAGCATTGCTCGACTGCGATATATCTCACGGCTACAAGATGAAAATCGTTTGGCAGTGGATATTTCGACTCCGATACCCCAACGAGCTGTCCAAGAACTTTCCGGGTCATTCTTCCAGGTCGTGATGAAAATGGTTGGGATGGCGCCAGTTTCTGACGATGAATACCTCACAAAGTTAAAGAGGAAACGGGAGATGTATTTGAAACGGATAGCGACACTCGAACAGCAAGTGGAGGAGGAAAAAGCAAAGGAAGGCTTTGACAAGTCATAACCCACTATAGAAACATGTATCTAACTAATTTCAATTGCTGCCACACCATCTATGATGGATGCCTGGCTATGTTCCGGAGTTGGGACACAAACTTCTTGTTTCCAAATTTCAAGCATTCCCCGTCCATCGGCAGAAAAACCGCCCACGATGATTCGTTTGTCATCTGCGACAAGTGCATTAACCTTCGCCAAACCGGAGCTCTCCTTTTGCCACAGTTGCTGAAGCACAACGCTACCCTCGGCTTCGTTATATAGCAGAAGATACTGGGTTATCACGCCCATCAGTGTTGAAATTGTGATTTTTCGTGGATCAGAGAATGCCCTAAAAACAGGGCTTGGTTAACATGAGGAAGGGATTTGAAGAAATCCAGTGTTACATTGCCACAATAGGACCTTCAGCGACTTTGATGAGTAGTGTTTCGTTTTCTTCAAGGCCTTCCCACTTTTTAGCTTTTTTACTTGTTCCCTTTCCCCCTGTTGATGGCCTTTCTCCTCCAAAACCCAACCACAACCGCCCATCTGCCGTACCCGCAGCCAAAATACCTGTGGTGGACATCGCCATAGACATTATGAAAGGTGGCGACAATGCCATGCCACCAGCGGTCACGTAGGGATCTACAACCTTGTATCAATAAAAACTCTTGAAATCAGGATGGACTGGAGATGTTCACCCATCCGTAGGCGCGATAAAACCTTTCCTTGTACAAAATCGAAGTGAAGGAGAGTGGTGTCGTACCCGCCGCTAACCAGCTCTCGTGGTCGGTCAGGCATAAATTTCACGGTTGCGCAGACCTAGTCAAAAACGATAAGACTGCAGAGAAGATGATTCTAGGTACAGCATCTCTTACACTCTCATGTTTTGTCTCCATTTTAGTGATGGCATTATTGGAGATGTCGATCACTCCTACAAGGCCGGAATCCATGGTGAAAGCTAAATGACTCTTGTTGGAGTTCAAGGAAAGCTTACTGATACGGCTCAGTGTCAATTCTTCGAAAGGAATTTGTGAACTAACCTCGTTCAGAATATCTTCTGGCTCCCCAGTGTCGATACTGACGATTGCATCTTCAAGATTTTGAATGAGCTTTGGTGTTTCCAGCTGAAACCTGGATACCTGAAAATATATTGAATGACGAAAGGACCGAGGAGTGACGAGATAATACAAACTTTTTGACCATGAGCTATCCACGCATCTCTCAGCTCAGAACCTGGCCTTTTTACACAGATGACAGAGGATACTTCGGCACCAAGCCCTCTAATAGCCTTCAAAACTTTGAAGGACGAGAGATCATAGACACGAAGGGACCCGTCATCTGTCACGAAAAGGTCAAATTTGGGTACTGGCCCCCGACTTGGTTAAACATACCCGAACCAGCAAACAGGTGCCCCGCATGACCAAACGCCAGAGAAGAAATGTGCGAAGGGGTGCTCAAGGATTTCTGGAGAATAAAAATGGTGTCCCGCAGTGCTTCTACCTGGTGCATTGGAAGGTCGGTGCCAAGCCTACTTCGGATTTTTTTTTTTCTGTGTATCTGGCCGGGCCGGCTTTGCGGACCTATTTTCGGAAACAAACTTGGTTTAAATTACACCTTTCACCTAAAAGTGTCCACTCCTTCAGGACCTTCACGCACATTTTCCCATCCATCGAATTGTACTTAGGTGTGGCGGTGCCCGCGCTAGTCGGATGCTGCACGTACTGACCCAGTTGCTAAATCATTCCATTCTATTACTGCATCCTTGGCGCGATTCAGACATGTTGGCCATCTTCCTGAAAAAATTGCCTCAAAGGGAGGCGTATGCACCATAAGTCACGCAGAGGACGCTAAAGTCAAGCTGATATTTTAGCCTATGTACCAGCGAGAAGCGATGTGGATGTCCTTTGGAAGCGTCATGGGTTGTACTGTGAAGGTGGAGTTAATGCCCTTACAGGCCTCTCTCAGGGCGTTTCTGAACCAGGAAAACAAGACTATTTGGCTTTGAGCAGAAGTAATTTCGGACAACAGTGCGTCTCTTGTTTAAATCAAGTCTATCATATTCTTATTCTTATCTAGGTGGCTCGTGAGTTTACTGTATCGAAGAATGCAACTGATGCCGATCGACGTAGGACGGTATTTCGACCTCACCAGGTATTGTCCGGCGTAAGTGATTAAGTTCATGAATGGGAAATTGGTTAACCCCGGTGAAGAGTTCGTCGCTGTTCCACTTGGGAAGGGGGTGACGGTTGAACGTCAACTTACGGGGAGCGAGGTCGGTATTTTGCTCATATTGGTCCTCTCAATAGACCCAGGGTGACCTCCCGATTGACGTATTTCCCCTTGCTTCAACAGTATCCTTTTTTGCCAAAGGATCTTCCCATACCCTCTTTATGCGACAACTACAGGACTCCTCATCAACTCGGGCTTCCAGTCGGAGAATATTTTTGGATGAAAAACTTGAGGTATTTGCGGCCCTTTCCCCCAGGATTGACGATTTTTTAATGTGAGCTTGGCACTCAGGAAACCGCATACCACCTTTCGTGCTGAGGAAGGCGACTGGACGTTCAATCCAGACCCCACCATTGAGGGCCTTTATCCGACAGCCATGATAAAGATGACGTGGGTGTGTTCGATTCTGCAACAACTTCAATTTCAGGTATTTTATGCTTTACTTTTGGTGGCCAGTCTTTGTAAAAACTATAACTGGGGAGGGGTATAATGATAAAGTGTTCGGTATTCGACACCGCTGAAGATCTCAAGCGGAAAAGGAAGGCTTCCCGCCTGACCAGCAAAGGCTCATCTATTATTTTTATCGACACCAATGCGGAAACACCCGAGTGGCCATCACTTGGGTGTGCTGCTGAAGGTCCAGCTCGGAACCGCACCGAGAGAATTATCGGAGACATCTCCCCACCGTAAGTACTTACTTATCTATGTAGGGCAAAAGACTGACTGGTATCAAACATGCACAACTAGGCCCCATTTGACAGGGTACCTGACAAGTTCAAGTTCCCATTCGCATGCCTACGTGTAGCAACTCTTGTTCCCTTGTCACCTTTGGTCCCAGTTCTCTCTTTCAGCGTCGTTCTAGCCAAACTTGAGATTCTGTAAATCTTGAGGGATAACCAAAATCGAACATCGCTCCGCGGCCCTTTCGAGGATTGACACCGTGATACACCTTCTATCCCGTATGGGAGCCATCTTACGAGTTCTTCTGTACCGACAATAGTTCAGCTGACCTCAGGGTGGGTGACGGAATTGCACTGGCAGGCGAAAGGGAAGTCACTCCACAGGGCTTGTTCAGGTTAAGTATACCATTAGGAGTTCTATCTCCGGGAGACAAGGGTCACAAGGCAGCTGGTGTGTACGGAAAGGTATGTTGGGTGTCTTCATTTCTGACGCGTTTCTGGTGAAGACCTGGATTTTCGCAATATGGGGATGATCCCCTAATCCAACAGTCGCGATCCAACACTGGTCGCTTAGGCTCGATATCTTCGTTGGTGAACGATCCGTCACTGGAGTCAAGGCACCTCTTCGGTGCGACAAATTACAATGACTTTTTGTCGCCAAGAAATATTTGGCCATCTCTTGGTACACCTATAATAGCCTGCGATGATTGCTCCTTGGACTTACAATCGCTTACGATGTGAGCGCGCTGAGAACTGGGAACTTGAATTACCCCCGCTTGACTGCGCTAAATATAGATCAAACGCGATCATGATCGAGTGCTTTGGATAATAGCACTCTGTCACTAACCGTTCCTAACCCAGAAAGGATAAAACTTAGAAGTACGATAATGGGCTTCATTATTTCTCTTCACCTCCCACTATGTCCTCAGAAGGCCTTCCAGATGCAAAACCTCCATTCTCCGTCTACGCCCTCGCAGACGTCGCCTGGAATCGTGTCGCAGATGTCGCATTAAAGACCAGTTGGGCACCGATAGCGCGCCTGGCAGAGGCTGCAGTCGTCGCGTAAATTTCTTCTCGGAAAAAAATATTTACTGACCAACCACAACTACCATAGATTGATGCAGAGAATTACTGTTGGACAGCTACGCGTTCTAACACCTTCCCATGTCTATACCTTCCCTAACCCCATAGAGCATGGCAACGTGACCTCCAACTCAAGGCCTGACTTGAAAACAGAAATTCGCGTCGTTAATGACAGCTTTTGGGTTCGACTATGTGCCATGAGCGACCTGGGATTTGCAGAGGCATACATGTATGGAGACGTCGAGTGCGACGATCTCGTTTCGCTATTTGAGGTACGTTATTGCGCCCATCACGAAGTACGGGCAATTTTTTGACAGATGGGTAGATGTTCTTGGAGAATAGAGAAAGTCTCTCAAGCTTGAATTCCAGGATCTCTTACCTCTTCACACTCCCACAAAAAATTACGTCGTACCGATTCCTCAATACAATTGGAAACTCACGGTCGAACATTTCCGCTCATTATGACATCTCGAATGATATGTTTGCTGGTACGATTTTTTCTTCCCCTTACTTTCCCACGTAGTTTAAACGATCTTACGGTGATCTTACACAAGGCTTTCTATCAGAGGATATGACATATTCTTGCGCCATCTTTCCAGAGTTGGATGGGGACTTGAGAGACGAAAAGAGTACACAAAATCCATGGAGTCGCGGTCAAAACCTTCAGCGAGTGTTACCTGGGTATTCCCTTCCACCTTCACCTCCTTTATCGGAACCTAGTGATTCCCAGGCAGACGTCATGGGGACGACCCAGATGCCTTTAGACATCAACAAAGCCTCCCAGCTCAATGAACAAGATCCCCTACATGCCGCACAAATTAACAAGCTTCAACACATCATTGATAAACTACACATTCCACCCGCTAGTGCCTCGGGGTCGGTACGTGTGCTCGAAATTGGAAGCGGATGGGGCGCTCTCGCCATTCGCATGGCGCAGCAGTTCGCTCATGTGGAAATTGATACTCTCACACTTTCGAGTGCGCAGAAGGATCTTGCTGATCAGAGGATTGCAGCAGCTGGACTTACAGACCGTATTACGGTGCATCTCATGGATTACAGGAATATGCCCGCTGAGTGGAAGGGTTGCTTTGCACGCTTTGTGAGTGTGGAGATGATCGAGGCTGTCGGAAGGGAATTTCTGGAGGATTACTGGCGGGTCGCCGATTGGGCTTTACAGAAGAAAGGGGCTGTTGGAGTGGTGCAAGTGATTACGATACCAGAAGCTAGTGGGTGCTTCGCGTTTTTCCTTCCGTTTTTGGGCTGTAATGAAAATATCTCTCAGGATTCGAGCAGTACATCAGAGAAATTGACTTTATTCGTAAATGGGTCAGTTTTTCCTTGTTTTATAAATAGATGATCCCCCTCATGACATTGTATTCATAGAGTGAGCGCTTTCAATTAAATAGCCGCCCATGATAACCCTGACCCCGCCCATCAGTTTTCCCTGGTGGATTCCTGCCCACCCTTACCTTTCTCATGACTACCCTCGCGGCTGGCTCTAAGGGTACTCTAGTCGTCGACTCCGTATCAAACATTGGCCCACATTATGCCCGAACACTCCGCGAATGGCGCCGGCGCTTCGTGGAGAAATTCGAGGACGCGGTGGTCCCTGCTTTGCAAAAAGAGCACGAGTTGCGGAGGGGTGGAAAGGGGAAGAAGGTACTGGGAAGGGATGAAATTGAAGTGTTTAAGCGCAAGTGGATATGTAATCGTCGGCTTCAAAGTTTCTGGTCTTTGCCTCGTTGCTGACGGTTTTCTATTTCAGATTACTACTGCTACTGTGAAGTTGGGTTTACGACGAGGACGCTGGGCGGTATGTATCCCTGAAACGTTAGTTTTTCAGCATAAACGCTAAATTGTTTTTTTGAAGATCACATCATAACCTTTATGCGGGAAGGAAACCAAGATTACGGGTGTAATGTGTACGAGTAGGCCTGGGCAGTATGGCACCTGTGGAAATATACCATTCTAAACTCAAAGCTAGAATTTTGCTGGTCTAAGCGCCCTTTGAATAGGGGGCCCGGACTAGCGGTCCGGTATAATTCTCACGGCCAATTCAAAGTTTCAAACAACAAAAGCCGTCTGCATTTTTGCAGCCACAAAAAGCGTGTCGCCTAGCAGCGACAGGAAGTGATACGATGCAGGAGAAGGTCATTGAGAAATTACGGCGGTGAGTGGGCTCTAAGTGGACAGTTGCACGGAGCGCAGCTCACCTTTTATCTGAATCGAGCAGATTTTCCTGAATTGAGTCACTCTAGTTTTGTATACCTTGGCGGCGTTACAGCAATAATGGAACCGTAAGTGCGCCCATTGTTCCAAACCAAGGCTCAGATCTCCGATATCTTGGCTTACAACGAAAAGAACTTGGATGAACGGATCGACCTGTCTCATTCTGCCCAATATTAATCACCTTTCCTTCATCACTCAGGTAATTCAGGTAATGTATGTACAAACACGCGATTTAGGACTTTTCTCCCTTTTCGATCATACCTTGTATTCTTTAGGTGCGTTTTTAACACCATTTGTTTGGTTGATCGACAACAAGCGCCGATACAATAATGAATGTCTATTATTGTTGCATTCTTCCTTTTCTTCTCCACACTTCCACTTCCTTCGATATACCCTTCGCTTTTTTTCCCTTAATAGATCAACTGGCTTGATCCCAACATTTTTCACCTATCTCATCTCGAGCTAACGTCCGAGTTCTTCCACCAATTGTATCCTTTCGCCTTCATAATCATCGGAACACCCCTTCTGTGAAGGCGCCAATTATGTCCAACGATGGCGATGCCCAACCTGACCCTGGTCCATCGTCGCAAGTCCTGGAGGAGGACGTCGCAGCCAGATCAGAGCCCACAAATAAGCGAAAATCCATTGAAGAGCCTCAAAGCCAAGAAAACCCACCACCGAAGCGACAGAGAATC
>Ga0307509_10003283_pt1 | contig 24854 bp, 18 predicted proteins | sample 10_EM_MG_FD_202245 | JGI IMG/M metagenome (GOLD analysis project Ga0307509, IMG submission 202245) | Populus trichocarpa ectomycorrhiza microbial communities from riparian zone in the Pacific Northwest, United States - 10_EM | ecosystem: Host-associated > Plants > Roots > Unclassified | place... | reverse complement strand
CCCACCCCCCCCCCCCCCCCCCCCCCCCCCCCCCCCCCCCCCCCCCCCCCCCCCCCCCCACCCCCCCCCCCCCCCCCCCCCCCAGGACTGCTATGACATTGCGTATAATACCACCAAAATTTGGCCCTTTTTGCTTGGATCTGGAAGGTATCATATCCAATAGTAGTTCTTTTTAGCGACACTTTGGCGCTACGAGTACTGTCCAGGTAACCTTTCTGCGCTGGCCGGGGTGTGTGTGGGGGGGGGGGTAATATGATAAATACGAGGCTTTGGTGTTCGTTTTTGTTCCCTTTTGATTTGTTTTTTTTTTGGTTTGGTTTGGTTAATACGGTACTGGTGCTCGATTAATAGTAGGTAGGGTTTGGCCAGATTGCATGGGTCGAGCTGGGGAGAGAAGCAGGTTGCAGGCCGGTGGCTCGGTGATGTATTCCCCCGCGTGAGTGATGGCGAGGATTGATTGACTTACTGAGTAATCCATTGGATGCACCAAGCATCGATCTTACGGGTTTGCATGGAAGTTGCCGGTTTAAACCAAGAAGTGTGCGGTACGGAGCCGGTACAGCACAAAGGACGGAGATTGAATGATGCCGTGGTGCGAACCGGAAGCTTCAGCCGTATTAGTAGCGGAGAAACATGACCCCCGGCACGGTCTCTATTTCCTCTTGCCTCAATCGACTTTACAGAGATAATTGATAGAGGAGGTCCAGTCTTCAGCAGGGGCACGTCAAAAACAACCGGCGGACGACAAACAGGAGGGGTATTTGGCAGGCAGAAAACTGAATTTGTCAAGGCAAGGTATGGCAGCGGAAGAGAATGCCCGTTACTAATCCCTGTTGATCACCCCCCCAGTTTTGATCAGGTCGCCGCTGAAGACCTCACCTGGCCCCCAATTCAATACACTTGGGGGGGAAAAGAAAAAGAAACCTCTTTGCAGGCTCTTATTGAGCGCATCGGGTTCGCTTTTCCAGACGGGCTGGTTCGAAGACACCACCGATTGTGGCACTTTTCTCTGCTTGACCCTGCGCCCTCTCCGTTCGTTTGTACCGTGCTAGTACTTGAGTACAGTATCGCCCTCGTCCAAGGCAAGGAGCGCCTGGGCATTGAGGGTACAATTTTGTTTGCGTGCACAGATACGTACAAATGATTGACCATATACCGGTATTTTTCCTAACCCCATGTTGGGGTACGGTACGGTACTCGAGTACTAGTACGGCATGGCTCTCGGGTGCGATGGATGGATGTCGTGCGTTCCCACCATAAAAACTCGAACAGAAGGTACAGTCGCACCCGACTATAACGGACCTCCTTACAACGAATCTCTAGCTACAAGGAATAGTACCTCGTAGCCACGCTAGAGAATTTATCGTAGAAGACGGTTTGCTATAGCGAACTCCCGTTGCGAAAGTTGGTGAACGAGACTTTGGGGTCTTAATTCTTGGCGTTCATTATACCCGGATGCGACTGTGATAGCCAGGACGTTACAGCCCCCCTTCCTAATAACGCGCTATGTATTCCCTGAACCCTCCCCAACTGAGGGCTGAGCTTGTAACTTAGCATCATCCCAGTCTTGCAAACAAGGCCTTCGATAATTGAACCTGGGGGATTAGAAGGGGAGAGGGGGGGTTAAATCAGGGCTTCTGAAAATAGGGATTGAAGGAAGGAGGGGTTCTTTAGTCTCTTGGTAAGCAAAAATAGCAGAAACTCTTATGGAAGGGACTGCCGGAGGTGCAAGGCCTGAGATTCTATGAGACAGGCAGGTTAAGACTAGCATCCTATCCTATTAACTGAATAATAATTATTAAGTGGAAGGACCAATCAAATCCACAAATCCATCAATTAGAAACACAGGCAACTGCTCACGGAGCTATCACTGGAAGAAGCATGTGAGATACCGGTAGACAACTTGCCAGAGCCGCTGTGTCCCACAGCAATCCCTTATACAGTACATGATCGGAGGCAAGGGAGGGGCTTCGTCCATTCTTGCTGTGATCAATGGTTATCATCCCTGAAAAGATTCGCCCTGCGATTCTCTCGCTTAAAGGCCACTACTACTACTTAGGGGGAGGTTCATCTCACCGCAGATACCCAGGTGGGATGAAAACATCTGTATCCGGTCAGTCCTTTGGAAGTTCTGTATTCATCATCCTTCTACAGCGGATTCATAAGTCTCCCGCCTTCTTCTATCATTACCTCTAGTTAACGCGTCTCTAACCTCCAGAACCTCCAACTCCCACAAGGAGAACTTCACCTAGACACAAAGCTACCTTAACAACTCCTTCTAGAAACCCTCACCCCTGATATAAAACCTTCACTACCACCCTCCCCCCCCCCAAAAAGCGCTAACCTAATTAGCGGAATCACTACCTCTCACTCGAAATCAGATGTTCGCCAAACTTCAAGCACTGCTTTTTGCCAGCAGTTCTTCAGCTACCGCTACACTAACACAAATTATCAACGCCTAGACGCACCCTAGATCCCCCCCAGGGGTAATTCTAATGGGACGAGTTGGCGAAACCGCGTGCCAGTCGGACCCGGAGGGATGCGGCTCCGTCCATAGATCTGGCAAAACAAACAAAACCTTCGCCAATCCTCCCATTCACAGCAACTTAGTATGATACTGCAAGATGCAAGCTATGTAAACCAGCCAGCCAGGCAAAAATACCTCAACACAGCTCCTCCCTCCCTCCCTCGCGCAGAGCCGGCCAGGCATTATTAACCAAGCTACGGCACTCTCCCGCACGTCGGCATGGCATATTGTTCGGTATACTCTTACAAACCCTACGGAAAAAAAGAGACAAAGGTTCCCTTAGGATTAATAGTGGGGAGTTTTTTGCAGAGCCTGGAGCGTGGTCCCATCGGGGTGCTCAGTCGAGTACTGTACCATAATGGCTGAAGGGAGTCGGGCACCCATGCCACCCCCACCGTCCACCCCCATTATGCACCATCATACATACCAAACTTCACCGGGTTAACCAGTGCCCCCGCTAAATGACCACTTATGTACGAACAACAACAAGGTCCCCTGATATGATACAAGAACCCCAAGCTCAGCATAACTACCTCCCCACACGGCATCCAAGATATATACGTTTGACTTTTCCCTACAGACTATATTCTTAAGGCCCTCCTACAACACGGCTAAGAATAAGGGAGAAGTAATTTCTAGTAGGCAAGCAGGCAAGCAGCAAGTTATGATACTTATATCTAGCTTTCTTTCTACCATTCGCTGGAACATCGAGTATCTAATCGAACTCGAAAATGATCAGAACCTTTATCCCAGGACGTTGGAATTGCGCCCTCCTAGTAATTTCAGGTGCTCTCTTTTTTATTTAACTCGGAGGGCACGTTTTTCCTCTTTTTCTAGTGGCGGTTCTTGTCCCATTTTCCAGAGGAGGAGGAGGAGAAGGCAATTCGGGCTAACTTACCGAGCGGATTATCCGCTTGTCTGAGTTCTTATATAGTGGGGGCGGGCCCTGATGCTGGGTTTCTTGCTGAGGGTGAGTGGCGGTGAAGGTAAGGTATGTAGGTAGGCAGGCTGTGAATGGGATAGCGTAGTTGGTATGTTTCAGGGCTAAGATTTCGTCCATTGGTAATATGGAGAGCTGGGACCGTGAGCGAGGAGCTTGATGCCGGGCGCCTGAGTCTCTCACTGGGGAGCGAGTCAGCAAAATAAGGTACGGTAGTCTACTGCGCAAGGCATACGGACAATTAGTCAGAACAATAACCACAATCTGAAACTAAGTACCGTAGCGTCATATGCTGGGATGTGTGCTGTGCGTATTTTATTTTCATTTTTGAAAGCGAAAGTAGCTACAACGCTAAGCGAGAGTATACGCTAGCTAAAGTATATAAAAAAGGAAAAGGTATCATTCTCTCATTCTGCATCACTCGTGCCACATCATAAATTTGACGTGTACACATTTTTCCACAATTTTTCCGTAACACTCATTGATCCATCGACCCTAATTTTTCTTCTCTTCCGCCTCGACAATCGTTCCACTACGGCTCGTCCTTCCGCTTGTGACCCCAGACGCAAACTCCAATCCATCCTCGAGCTGTGCCCCTGTCCTAGCAAACACGCCACTGCCAATACCCCTCGACCTCTTGATTCCCTTCCAGCTCTCCACAATCACCAAATAAGCAGCCGAGCAGCCAAGAACGACACCCCATTCCCAAGTGATAGCCATGTGCTTGAATACGACAGTGTTGAAGGTTGGAATATAGATGACAGGGAAGGTGATGACGAAACCGGCAAAGACAGCCCAGAACAAGAACTGGTTGTACCAGAGAGTGTGGAAAATGCTGAGAGGTCCCTTGTGACGGACAGGGTCGAGGTTGAACAAGGAACGGGAGAAATGCTTGACTTCCCAAGCTGTAAGAAGCAGGAGGAAGGATAATACGGCGAATACGGTGGCGCGTGCGCGGAAAACATTGGTGCAAGAGTTGTTGTAGGCATGGTTACAGTCGTAACCGAGATCACCGCCGCCGTGCCCGTAAGCAACAATAACAAAACTTACCAGGCAGAGGGTCCCCATGGTAATACCATAAATCATCTTATCGGTGATAACCTCCCATGTGAAAATACCTTGCCTCAGATCATGAGGGGGTCGCAACATGATATCGGGTTGAGCTTCCTCAAGACCAAGTCCCAATGCCAAGAAGGAACTGGTGATCATGTTGACCCACAGAATCTCCAAAGGGCTGAGAGGAAATACGGAAACACCATTTCTGTCGGCGAAAGCGAGACCAATCAATAGTAAGACGACTTGAGAGATATTCGAGATAAGAAGATGCATGATAAACTAAGGCGGTGTTTAGAGATAGCACGCAAGTAATTAAGTGGAGAATGATCCTACCTTTTGGATGTTATCAAACAACCTTCTGCCTTCCTCGACTGCGCGAACAATACTGGCAAAGTTATCGTCGGTTAAAACGAGATCGCTGGCGTCTTTGGCGACATCACTGCCGCTAAGACCCATCGCAATTCCAACATCGGCTCGCTTCAGGGCAGGAGAATCATTCACACCATCACCAGTCATGACGCAGAAGGCACGACGCCTATGCAAGGCTTCAACCATCCTGACTTTAGTAGCAGGAGAACAACGAGCGATCACCAAAGGCAATGCCTCTAGCTTATCAATCTCATCTTCACTAAGGGCATCAAATTGACCAGCAGTCATAACCATCGTAGCGGCCTGGGCGGCAGGCATAGCAGGAGAAATAATTCCGACCTCGTGAGCGATCGCTGTTGCCGTTCGAATGTGATCCCCGGTCAGCATGTGGACTTTGACACCGGCAACCTTACACTTGCGGACAGCCTCGAAGGTTTCAGGTCTCGGCGGATCATAGAGGCCAACTAGCCCAAGGAAGTTCATCTGAGATTCCACATCAGCACGGTTGTTGGTATCGAACTTTCCATCGGAGGAAAGAGTCTTCCGTGCCACACAAAGAACACGAAGTCCTTCTCCAGCAAGTCTTTCAACTCTGTTCAAGATTGCATTTTTCTGCTCCCCTGGGATGTTGAGATTTGGAACAACGACTTCTCCGGCTCCCTTCATAAATGCTTCGACGGTGTTGGTGTGGATATTCTTATAGACAACAGTCATGCGTTTGAGGGTAGAATCGAAAGGATGCTCAGCCAAGAGATCCCAGTTTCCGCTATCAATAAGAGAGGGTTTTCCATGTCCGAATCTCATAGCAAGAACTTGTAATGCAATTTCGGTAGGTTCTCCTGACGCGGACCAATTCTCGGTAGGCTTTTCGGAAGACATAGACAAATCATCGTTTCTACGCACAACTGACAAGTTGCAGAGGGCAATGGCGTCCAGGAATTGCTTCAAGGGTTTTGATTTTTCAACCATGCCCCCATCGATAACCGTGTTTCCAATTGTCGCGATCCCGCTAGTAGGGTCAAACGGAGATGAGGTATCCTGGATACTGACGACATGGTCCAATCCAGGAATGAACGCCTTTCGAGCAATCATCTTTCCTTGCGTGAGTGTACCAGTCTTATCCGAGCAGATGTTTGTGACGCCTCCAACAGCTTCCAAGGCTTGCATCTTTCGCACAATAACATGACCTTTAGCCATAGTCTTAGTACCGACAGCCATAGTGATTGTGAGGACGGCGATAAGAGATTCAGGAATGACGGCCACAGCGACACAGATTCCGTAGATCAGGACTTCATCACTGATTTTCCACTATGACCCTCACGTTAGTACAGATTCTTGGCTCACGAAGAAAGGATATGGCCACCTTGTTTGCAGAAAAGACGATTATAGCTAATAATATAGCAAGGCCGAACAAGAGTAGGGCAAATTTGCTCAGCTTAACTTGTAACGGGGTTCCGACCAGACCGAGGACGTTTTTCATAGTCCTCTTAACCTTACCCCAGATTCTTGCAATGAATGATTCACCCATATCTTGTTTCTTCCCACGAAGCAACTCGGCAATTCTTCCAACCTCCGAGTTCATTCCGGTTGCCACGACAATTCCGACAGCGCGTCCCTTAGTGACGGTGGAGGAAGAGTAGGCCATATTAGTACGATCTCCCAATGGGTAATCGGCGTGGGGGAGGGTCAAAAGTGGGGTTTTGGTAATTGGCAAACTCTCTCCAGTAAGAAGAGCTTCATTTGTTTCAAAGTTCATTCCTTCGAAAAGTCTGAGATCCGCCGGGACGACATCACCAACGGACACACGGACAATATCACCAGCAACAATTTCTTCGGCTTTAACTTTTTCGATGCGCCCATTGTTACGGACGACGGTTGCAATGGGGGCCGAAAGGGAATGGAGGGATTGCATAGTTTTCTCTGCGCGATAATCCTGAGCGAACCCAATGACAATGTTTAAAATAATGACAGCGGTGATGACGGATCCCTCGATAAAGTCGAGCATTCCGTAAGAAGCTGCCATGGCAATCACGAGAACCTAGACCCGCCAGATAACCATCCGTTAGCAAAGCTGCTGTGTCGTTGGTTGGGCACCGGAATTTTCCGTATGATCTTAGACGAGGAGAGCACACTCTCGATTGATCTCGTTTCCACCTCCGGTTGGAAATAAACAAATTAAACAACGCGCAACAGACGTAGAAGTGATTCATGAGTTTGGATTTTGTCCTCTCTCTAATGAATGAAAAAGATAGAATGAAAAAATCGTGAGTATACACTGCTCGGCGCAACACAGCTCCCCCCCACACGCCGATGGGCAATTTCCCTTCAAAAAGACATGATGGACACAAGACAAAAAGTTTTGGCCAGCTCGAAGGCAAGCCCCCGTGCCTAACAGAAAATCAATGAATGATGATCTTATTTATTTTCACCCTACTCTTTCCGATCAATAATGACCAATTTCTTGCGCATAAAATGCACTGATAAGCTGCTCGGGTGTGGGGAAGGGAGTAGATTAGGGAAATTGGGGCTCTCGGATTAGTTTCTTCTCCGGGGGATTGGGCTAAATACAGGATGAAAACAAATCTCGGTGGCTTCAAGAGACAGAGAAGTGTATTTCAAAAGCTCGAGACCCCAATTGGGGTGAAAACCGCAGAAGAGAGAAGCAGGAAATGCCCTTTGGGCTTTGGGAGCTGAATCTTACCAATGTCAAACTGTTCGAAATTTGCCTTACAAGCACACTCCACCAGGTAATACCTCCGGTATCGGTGAGCTTGTTTGGCCCATCTCGAGACAATCTCTCCACTGCTACCTTCGTGCTCAATCCGGAGCTCATATCAACACCGTAGAGCGAAGCAAGAGCGAATGGAGTAGCTGCATGCGGTGCTACCTCGTCAGCTAGGGTGAATTCATCCCCAACGAGTGTGTCAACAGCAGTCGTAGAACTCTGTCCGCTTCTCGTTTCACCATAAACCGGGCTCTGGGCAACTATGGATGGCGAGGGAATCCCGCCAGAACCAACTGGCGATGAGCCATAATCGTAGACACGGCTGCCCTGAAAGCCTTCAGTAGTAATGATCTGGGGGCGGCCAGGTTCACTACGGGTAGTCATGTTGGGGCCAGAACTTGAGATACTGTCCCGGTCATTATTTGCCGGGCCTGTGTCCGGATAGTGAGAAGGGGCGCCTCCTGCCGCGTTACCGACAGGAGGCGAAAATATAGGTGGGGGGTCATCACAGCCTTCCTCCGCACCAACGGAGCGAGTGATGCCGGAGCCGTGCTGTAGGGCGGTCGGGGCGGTTAAGGGGAGCGGAGCGGAAAGAGAATTGGGGTTGACCATTCAATAGAGTAAAAGGGTGAACAGGGGTTGAAGGTTTGTGGGGTTGAGAAGCGCTGGGAAAGGGTGAAATGGCAGGTGAATTTTAGGGGTGGATCGAAGAATGCCGGTGGCAGAGAGAGATGAAGATGGTGAAAGAACTGGAGGATTCACGAGATGGGTGGGACTTTATAGTCTGCGGAGCACTGACGATGAACAGGCACAAGTACTATTTTCTTGGAAGGACGGTTTGTTGTCGCTTATCAGCCCGCCAGGTGCCGAGTGGAAATACCATTGGGTGCTTAGGTTTAGGAGGGACACCCTCATCCCTGCTCGTCCAACTGCATGGCTGGTGTGAACACCCACACAGGACGTCAGGATCAGTGCTGATTTATTTCCCTGGAAGTACGGTATGGTACTATGGCACAGTGCCCTCGGACTCTCACAAACATTGGTAGAAGGACTATTGTCTAACTTTATTGCTTTTGCTTCATCCACCAAGTTCGCCTCACTATGGTTTACAAGGTTTCTATGGCATCGGTACTTGCACGATCCGGATGCCGCAGTCACGAGCATTCAACAGGACAAGCAAGTATCAACTAACGGACACCACCGAGTCGAGCTTCTCTAGACAGAAAGTGGCGATCACTCGTGCTGCCTCTGGCTTCATTCGCCCGTTTTTGCTTAAACCCACGGCACTGGTGTCCTATGAACTATCGGCGCATGTCTCATCCGTCTGCCTGCCTACTGTATATTTTCGGGGATAAGTTTATGAAATTCCGTATGATAAATCATTGCTTTTCGTGATAAATACCCCGCATTATTACCATTACCGCACACTACCGGGTACGGTAGATGCAGAAACTTGCTTTGTGACTTGAAGCAACACAAATGATGTATCAAGAATGTTCAAATCAATTCTTATGGTACCGGACTTGCAGAGCCTATATCATATCCTCCTATCACAAATTGGTGTGAGGCCGCATCGTTATTCCGGGGATATTTGCAGTTCACATATCATACTGCAGACTGCAGTAAAATCCAAAATGCGCGAACAACGTATCGAACAGAAGCATAAACAAATCCAAAAACCCCATTGCACGACATGAGGGAGAAAGGCTCTGGAACCAGCCCGAGATGCGCTCCTGACAGAAAATCCGTTGGGGGAGAGACATGCTCAACCGGCGCGAAGTCAGTTCCCACCCAATCACCATCATTGCCAAACCTACTCGAGTGAGTATACAAGTACTTTCGCCTCAGTCTAACCCGAGCAGGACTGCAGTATAGCTCCAACTCCCAGACAGGGCAAGTGGGACCATCCGCAGCCCATCCACAGCCTGCCTGAAACCCTCCGGGTCGCCATGGGGAGGCGGTAAAAGTGCAACGTGGTTTGTGATCAATCCAGAGAAGGGGAAACCCGAAGAAAGAAGGAAAAAGAGAATACTGTATCATAGCTTTGGGATTACCCCCCGCCGAGCCTCAATGACGCGGGTGACACCAGGCATTTCGCCTCTTCAACCGTGCCCAATCAATAAAATCCTTCCCCACTCCAAGCCCTCCCACGAAAGTGCCAAGACACTTTATCAAGAAGATAGGGTCGCGTGATCTGGATTTCGTCGGAACGCCGTTTTTCCTAGTGGGGTCTGCTCTCTGGTTTGGTCGCACGACTTTAGTTAAATGATTTTCGCCTGCGAGCCGGACTTGAGGCCCGCTGAGCTCGAAGTGTTGAGCGCGAAATATGTAAGATGGTATCGAGTAGGAAAGACAGTGGCGAGTAGCAACGATATGTGCCTATCCTCGAATCGAACTAGGTTGGAGAAGAAAGGGCTTGCCTGACACCGCAACAACCTCCGCAGCAGTAGCTGGAACTTGTACTGTATCTATCCGGTCAAAAGCTCCTTCGGGGGATTACGGCAGGCTGGACTATCCATCCCTCAGGAAGCAACTTCTAGAACCATCTCGCCAGTGTGCCCCAGCTGGGGAGTCTCCGCCACCCCTGTGTCTTGTCCTCCGCTCGATAGTGCGGCCCACGCGGTGTAGACTAGCTATGATACTCGAGTAGCTACCGGTACAAGTACAGTACAATACCGGTATTAGAGTAATATAAACTACCGGTAGGGTGCTTCAAGAACTCTTGGGAATTATTCCCCTCCTCTTCGCTCGCAGGTCAAAGCTTCGTCTAAGCTTTGCCGTGGGGGGTGAGGTCTGGTCTACGATAGACTGCTCGAGTAATTTCCGTAGGAAAAGGAGCCGTTGCTGCTTGTTTTGGCCAATTCTTTCTCTCTATTGGTGCGTCTTTCTAGATAGCCCTGGGAATACCATAGTCTAACAATAAGCTACCGTGCGATTTCGCGGTCAAGATTTCCGTTCGCCGAGGGAAGAGAGGGAGAATGAATGAAATGTTGTCTTGATTCTACGGTGCTGCATCAGGCTTGTTTGGCGTCAATCGATATGTCTCTAAGGGGGGGGGGGCGCTTGGTCTACATCAATATGATAAAATACCGCGTCTGCCACCGCGTAGGCCGAGAAATCCATCCCGCGATTGCTTGATGTCAAGACTTTCTCAAGCTGCAGCAGCAAGGGTGGGTAAAGTGCACTTTTAGGACCCTCCGCGGCCCGTTCGCCGCTCGCCCCATACACACTTTCTTTACTCACAAAAAGAAAACTTTTGAAGCACGTACCGGTACTGATGTGGTATGCTCCATACCAAAAGCCAATCCACGAGCCTACCGCAATCAGCATAATAAAACAGGTATGAGGAAAAGGTCATTATTTCGTGCCAAAATCCTCATGACCCGTCATATGGCGGTCACTCGCTTTGATTCGCAGCCTCATTCCGCGCGCAATTCTGTCCTTCTCTTCAACCGGGTCTTGAGGGAAGGGGCCTGTCAGCTTGGCTCACTGTTTCCCGGAGCAGGAGTGACAGTAAGGTAATTTGAGGGGGTTACAGCGTGGGGGAGACAACCTCGCGTGGGGGGGGGAGAACAAAGCAAGGGAGGTGAGAGTTTTGTTTGGACTTCGGCAGTCTGGCCGGTGTTTTTGGACATGGCGCGGAAAGCTTACTTTCCCCCTTCGTGTGTTCGTGGTAATGATCGTACGGTAGCTCCCACTTGTAGCTGATATGATCCTTAGCCTTCATAGGCTTAGTCAATTGATCCCAGCTGTCGAATTTTTTGTGGAGGGTGTTACCATCGGTCGATCAGTTCGGTAACCGAACCTCTCGTGATACAAGTGCTAGTGACGCCTTTCTGGGCACCGGATTGGAGGTGCGAAAGAGAGGGAGCAACTTAAGCTTACTCGTACACGTACAGTAGCTGTGTGAGACAGGTTGTTAGGTGGGAAGCATCCAAGCGTTGAAAGAAGAGCCCAGAGTTCCCCAAGCGGCCTAGCGCCTTCGGGCTGAGGAGAGGCTGAAGCTTCAAAGCCTTGTATCATAGTTGGTCTGAGAGCAACTGCGATATATTCTGCTATGTCGGAAGCACGTTTGATCGCGGTACTTGGGTATAGTGTTAGTGGGTCTATAATAAAAAACTACGTGTTTCATCAGCAAACACAATGGAACGGCCTTTCCTGTGTCCCAGACTGCTGGGGTAAGAGATTTTGTGCCGTCCCTTGGGGGTGTGTAAGCCATGGTTAGATCGACTGAGAGAATAATTGAAGATTTCTTCTCAAAGGTTACTCTAAACACTTTGGGGTAATTCTAAATGTCTCTTGACGTGTTATTGCAAGTATATGTCTCAAATACTATCCAAGACAGAGGCGGCACAAAGTTTTCCACTTTTTTTTAGCACTAGGGGAGATAATGTTCACCGGGACCATATGATTGGTGCACAAGTAGCATGGTGTTCAATGCCACCTTAGCTCAACTATGATATAGGTGACTTGCGGTTTTCCTCCAAGAAACCTGATCCAAGCCAGCCAAAGTGCCGGCAACTGGATTGGGCATCTGGTGGGGTAGGCTAAACAAAAGGAGTGTACTAGCAAATAGCTGTGAAGAAGTGAGAAAGGTTTTAGTCTGTGTAGTGGTTGGTCTATGGGGGGGGTATCATACCTTGCTGGATACTTGACTTTTCCCTTGCTCTGTGCCGGGTATGAGTACCGGTACTGTAGTAGTACTGTACGATACTAGCTATTAGTCCATAGAAGAAGAAAAAATGTCTAGATTGTCCTAAAACCTAAGTAAACCTCTAGCTTGCGAGGTCCGCCTAAGTCCACATATAATGAATGGCGCATTGTTTGATTCCTGGAACGTCAACTATTATAAGGGTTAATGTGTTCAAGTTACGGGGTCATTGCTTCGTTCCCTATTTATTATGAATTCGGAGCTCTGGCCTGTTTATTGCGAAGGGCATAGAGACTAGTTAGTGCTGGGGTTCTCCTGGTATCGCACAGTAAGCGTTCTCGTGCACGAGTCTTTTGCCTACGTATAGGGACTATCTGGATCTTCTGTTTCGGCTAGTATAGTATAGTTCACAGACGGAGCTGGGTTGCACGTGAACCTGTTTCTTTGGCAAACACAATGAAACACCTTTTCTCTGATATCCACAAACACTCTACTGTCAGTATAGAGCGCCCTTGAAAGCAAATCTGGAGGCCCAATAGAGGGTCTCAGACTTGGTCGTTTCTGCGGTTTTTGGAAGTCGGTCCTGACGGCCGGAGATGAACTTTTGATTTTCAGGCACAATACCGGAAACCTCCTTTTTTGGCTGTTCCAGCTGTTTTCACGATTTTCAGTTCTTCGACGTCGATATGCTAGGAGTGTATCATACTGTTTACGTACGAAGCTGTAAACACGCCCAACTTAATGATCCAATCGCCGGACCACCACCCTTGGAACGTCTTTTACAAAAGACACCAGGTGGCAGACGACAGAAATGTGCCTGCGGTTTGTGGCCGGCTACGCGACTGCAGTGCATGGTTAACAAAGCTTGAGGGCTTCGAGCTTGCTATTCTAGAGCGGTGATTCTGCTATCATCCTATGCGCTTTGAGGTTACCCTCCTATACCATCGATTCTCAGTACTCATGCTGCACAAAGAAGTTGACAAACGAAACCACGTTTCATTGAGAAACACGATTTTACTCTTTACTATATTTAGAGAAAATAGAATTGTAGCAGCGCACCGCCACTGCCTTTGGACACCTCAAGCCATTTACAGGTACATAAACTAAACTCCAAAAAGGAAACGCCATCACCAACTACCCCAAACTTACTAACCTGAATTACAACATTTCGCATCATGAAGAGGGGAAACTCACAACAAGTGAAAATACTATCACACTTGAAATCAGTTCATAGTAATCGAACAAGCATGGAAGTATGAAGTATAGATAGAAAACCTCTCCTGAAGGGGAAAGACTTTCAATTTCAAGATGTGCAACTTATACTGAAAGAACGGGGAAAAAGAACATATATAGGAATAATCCCCATGAACTGAGCTTCATAGAAAAAATATTGAAAAGGACTGAACAGAGCGCAAAAGGACATACTTAATTCACTACGACTTTACCTTAGAAAAAATTATACAAGAAACTTACAGGACATCGAGAATGGTGTTCGTAACAGCATGGGGCCGACTAGCCACTTCTTTCTGCCTACTCATGGCCCTCATATTAACAGGTAACCTCCCCCCCATCACTGCAACCCTCCCTAGCTAACATGGAAAAGTCTTCCTCCTCTCGGGCTCAACAAGCGAAACCTCCGGCGTCCGCGCTCTCTACAACGTCGAGCTAAAATGGGCCGAGCCAGCTACAGCAGCTACTTCAACAGCAACCACGGAGCCAATCAGTGTAGTCCTCAGTGTCGGGACAGAGCAACAGGTCGCTACCACTCCACCCAAGATAACCGCAAGAATGAGCACCCGAGCGGCGATGAGCACCCGAGTGGCGACGAGCACCGTGTCTAGGGAACCTCTCACGGCGGAGGAGGTAGCGGCAGTCAGGAGGAGGGGCTTGGTGGCAAGCGCATGGGCCACACCAGCGAGTGGGGAGGATGGGCGCCGGATATTGACTGTCAGGAATGGTGCGGAGGCTACGGGATGTGGGGCCTTGGTTGCTAGAGATGCTGCGGAGGCTACTGGTGCTACGGGGCTGGGGGAGGTTGATGGGTCAACACATGAGCCCGAGCGCAATTTCGAACGCTGGGGAGGAGTGAATACCCACCCTCCAGCCGGGAAGGGTAAGAGACCGCATCTGGTAATCCCAAGAGCAGAATACATCAACAATCCCACAATCCACCAGATACTCCGTCCCCGCGCCTCCGCACCTTCCTCCAATGCCACAATCCTGATCTCGTACTTCGGCCTGTGCACCTACACCCCAGAAACCCTGTGGCGCTGCACCTCCCGTCGCACCGCAGCCAATTCCTCCAGTCTACTTCCACCCCCCTTGCATGCCCTCTCAAAGGCACTCCAGAAAACTCTCTCTCCGATCCCACCTATCATAACAATCATCTGCCTCGGCCTGCTCTTACTCACAACGATCACACTCGCGTTCGTGCCACCCCTCTCCGGAATCCGCTGGGTGATTCTGGAACGGGTGTACCTGGGCGTCGGGCTACTGACGGTGGTCACAGGGGTTTTCTCAGCAGTCCTGTTCTACCAGTCTGGCCTTGTGGCCTTTGCCGTTCTGGATAGCTTGCATGAGGGCAAACCTAGCGGGGTAAGTGTGCGGAAGGGCGGGAGCGGAATTGCTGTTGCCTGGGCTGCGGTTTTCTTCGAGGCAGTGGGGGCTTTGGGAGTTGTTTGGCTGGTTTTGTATGGCCCTGGGGAAGCTGGCACGGATGAAGATGGTGACGGAGGGAGCACACCATTGTCGATTTTTAGCCGGGTATTTGGTGGGAAGAAGGATGAACAGGGGCAGGAATTAGGAGAGGGCGTGGGTAGAGGAAGTAATTCTCCTACCTTCCCACAGAACGTGCACCCAGCGCTCCGGAGCGGTGATATCACGATTGGGGCACCTTTGGAAGTGCGCAGGGATGTACACCCGCTTAGAGGGAATTTTCAGCCAGAGAATCATCTCCCCTCGAGAAGAGCTGATAGGGAGGTGGAGAGAGTGTTGAGTGTTGGTAGTGTTAGCACTGTCAGCGCTCTCAGCGATAGGGGCAGCATTAGAGGGGCAGATGGAGGAAGGCAGGGGAGTGCCATTAGCGCTGTTAGTGATATGACTACTGTCAGGGAGGCGGGAAGCGCGGGAAGGGGAAGACTGGAGAGCGAGAGGGTGCGGAATATGAGAAGGGGGAATGCGCCATTTCCGGGCGGGTGGAATATGATTTAATTTAGCTAATAGAGTGGGCTGCATTTACGGGTGTTATCTCATGTCATAGATTTTTGTTTGGTGATGTTCTTTTTGCGTTTCGTTTGTTTGTTTTTGTTCTCACTTATTCCATCTTTTTGATAAAAAGGGTGTCCTGTTATTTCATAGTCATTTTTTTCGAGTTATGATGCTTTAAAATCCTACACAATCATCTATTATATCATACATTCCTCTGGATTACATAATGAATACCTTGAGCATATTTCGTTTCCTAAAACTAGAAAAACCCACTAAAATCGTCCTATCTTATAAAATGGTTATTATTTTGCGGGATTGTTAAGAAAGCATCCAGGACCCTTCCCGATATGACCCCTTTCCTTATTCCTTGGTGGTTAGTGATTGGAAGAGCGATTATATTCTCCACAGCCAGTCTGAAGACACCATTATCTCCCTAAGGCATTAATCTCATCCTACTAAGCACAGACCTTGTTTGTGACTACGTATTTGCTGTCACCATATATCAAAAACTCCTAATATTTATTGACCACAGGATTTATCACCATTAGGAGAGCTGGCAAGGGAGATTCGTCAAACCAGGTCTAGTTCCGCAGGTATCATAGTTCAGTTATCTGAGTAGAGTATCTGACTCCGGGATTCATACTATCCATGCCAGAGGTGGGCGGTTCTCGGGCTCGGCTTGAACAGCCTGCGTCTTGCATTGACTGTATGCGAAGCTTTCTACCCGCCTCATGCTTTCACCGTGACCTGTCATGTATAGTCGCTTGGTTGTGTTCCCTCTCCTTTTTCTCACAAGTTATTTATAGATTTCTTTGTTTGCCCATAGCTCTAGTTTTGGTAACCATACTCGCACTTCACTCGCTCGCTGCTGGATGAGCAATTGTGGTATAGAACATCTTGACATCACGGAAACCTACTACTACTGCTGCTGCTAACATCAACCGGCTTGACCCCACTAATTTCTGTAAATTTTGTGTCGTGAACCAACTAAAGGATGCCAGTTGGGGGAGTGCCAGTCGATTCAACTTTATTTGGAAAAAAATGTGTTTTTTCTAGGAGATTTCTCTTTGTTGAGCTCTGGATGCTGGCTTCCAAATTGCGGACTTGGATTAGTAAAACGAGACGAACCGAAACAAAATTTGGGTTGTGTGCGGGTGGACGTTTCATGTTTTTTTGTTCATCTTTTAACAAAAACTGTGATCTAATTGCAAGCGAGTAACTTTTAGGGGTCAGGCGTGACTTACGAATTTACTTACCCACCGCTTCTCTACTAGGACTTTGCTTATTCTATATGTATGGGTGAATAGAAGTCGCTGTTTAGAATGTGACTTTTTTTATAGCTGATAATCACAAGCGCTCACTCGGAGGGCCTCAGAATCCTCTTCATCGCACTTAGCGCACTATTGCTTATTACCCACCTGCGCCATTCGTTCTGTCTGCATCTGCTGTCCCCCTTTGTTTCTTATCTTAGGAAGATTTGGGTATATAAGTTAAGGACTGGGGTTCGGTCGGTTGCCTATTGTTCGGTGGTGCAATCTTTGGGGGAAAACAGTTCCAACATCACGGGAGTGGAAGGAAGTGTATGGACGGAAATGTCGGATATTCAAGCAATTTCCTTCTCCGATTGCAGGTCCAAAATGGTTCAGGAGTGTCCAGGGATAGAATCGAGTATTCTGATATTTATTGGAGGGGCCCTCTGGTCAGTTCGCTTGGGTTTTTATTTTTTTTATTTGCGGTTTATTTGCCCATTTAAGCCCCCCCCCTCCTCCCGCATCTCAATTTGACTGGGGGTTGGCTCAGGTACATTGTTCCTCCTTATCTTATCTGCCTCTTTATCCTCTCCACAGGTAAAATCCTAGCCCCTTTCACAACCCCAAGCCTCACAACCTTATTTTCGTGTGAAGTATCATAATATTCCTATTGGCTTATGATATTATAAATTCATCCACTGCTCTGATCCTAACCTGCCGGCAAATAAGGGGTATGCAAATGAGTGCAATACAGAAGAAGTGTCCTAATATGTATTAGTATACCCTGTGACCTCGTTCTAGAGAATTGTGTCTGACCTTTTCAGCACGGGGTCATATGTCGGCTGAAGTGCTGCTCGCTAAGTCCTCCCCGCGTTTCGAGGTGTTGTCATGCACAACTCCTCAGGTTGCGGGACCCCTCACCACGCCACACCGCCGCCTCCCCATCCCACCCCACCACCACCAAGTCGCACGAAACCCCGACACGGAACCTAGCGTGGCAAAACAGCCTCATGCAAAACCTTATCATCGCACGAATGCATTCGACTCGCTCTCCACGAGAACCAGTCAATGGTGGTCTGAAGTGGATTCGCGGCCTTGGTTCGGGGCAGAACGGAAGGGGAGGGCCTGTTTGCCGAGCCTGTGCTACAACGCTATAAAATTCGTGCGGTCCTATACTCGGGGTTATAATGGTCAAAATCGCGAAAAGTGATCGTCAGTATTCTCTAGTGATCGAGGTGGTTGTGTTTTTTTTTTTAAAAAAAAAGAGACTGGGGAATGAAGGTCCTCACGGGACAACCAAGGTTGAGGGTAGGACAATTAAACATGATATGCAAGAACAGCATATTATAGTGATGTTACCAGGCACAAAGAGCAATTAGAACCTTGTGATGAGACTTATACGAGTCTTTTTGTTATGGCCTCCTCCAAATTTTAGACCCCCCTCCCCCGGCTAAACCCCTTGATACTGCTGTGGGTTTCTGTTGCAAATACCATTGTTTTTCTCCCTAGATAGCATGATCCTCTAATCGCATAATCCCGGCGTTACAACTTTCTGGTTTCCAATTTTCAATGAGCCCGCAGGGGGGTGGGAGTATGATAGCTCTTTTATATATCGTATCATATCATACCTGGAAAAATTGTTGGGGCGGTTATGATTTTAGGGCTTAGGCGGATATCGGATAACTTACAAGGGTTAAATGACGCCTTCGGGTTCCCGAGGTTTATCCCCTGCAGTGTTGATAGTGCCGGATTTCCCTACACGGTGCTAAAGAGACACTAGTGAAATTAGCGTTTTTGTTTGATTGGCAGATTCAACCTCAAAGAGGTGTAATGCTATCACATGACTCTGGATATTGGTTAGTAAATATTGATGGGTGCTTTACCTCACAGTTACAGGCAACATCACCCTCAGATTGGGTTTAGTGCACCTATTAATCGAAAAAGATCTGCTTAATAACTTGGCCTGAAATGCTTTTGATATCACCCGATTGACATTTCTAGAAAAGTGAGATGCTAGTTTTTTAGTTCACATATTAGCGTGATGTAGGGAAATTCGGCACTATCAACACTGCAGGGGATAGCGGCTATGAAACAAGCATTGGTTGGAGCGGGGATAGGCTCCTCTCATACGCTGGGGGTTATACTGTATAACTCATTTTTGTCTTATTGGATTTTAATCTGGGCGAAATCTGTTGGGGGTGATAGATAATATTTAGAAGAAAAAAAAAGGGGGAAAAAAAAAGCTTCATCTTTTATCACTCGGGAAGCACTGGGCTTGGGATGTTGGAAATAGCAGGACTTGGTGCGGGATCTATCTGAGCTCTGAGGTCGCAGTGGTATAATACGCATATGCATCAGTGAAGGGACGCGAAAGTTATGAAAGGGTTTCTCCTTGTTTTTCCTTTCTGCCCTTTCCTCGCATCATCTCTTCTCCCTCGTTCTTAACTTTTCTTATACCATTTTCTTTCTTAGCACTAGACACAATCAATCATAAGTTTGTTCACCGCTTAATAAAAACTCTGTATCTTCACTTGGGAACTTCCACTCTGCTGTATAAAACCCTCATTGCCGACCTATTACCTTCACATCAATTATTTTCAACATGGTGGGCATGAGTTGTGGGGTTAGTCAAACCGAGCTCAGGGATAGCAATTAACCCTAGTGTCATACAAACTTTACGAATTAGCTCAATTTCCAGAAAGAGGAATGTTCATCTTTGCCTCGAATATCGAGAATTCTACGAGGGAACCCGGTTGATTTTGCTTGGGTTGAATCTGGAACAACTGCCGCCTCCCTCCAGCTTGCAGTACCGTTATCGTGGGACCTCCCTCGCTGTGCCACGGATGTGACGGCAGATGCACTCACGATCCCCCCCTCTTCGAGGATAGCCGATCCCTTTGGGTCCTCCGTTTCGAGAAACGGAGTAGGTTCCCACCGCGGACAAACATAAACGCTGAGTAGGTGATAAACAGGGATAATTATATGATCTCTTGTAAGGTACGACTCTCCTGTCAAGTGCCCGCCATTAAATCAGAGGTTCCGCTGAATGGCAGGAATAGGTGATGGGTGACGGAGTCTTTAGGAGCACTGTCTATGAATGGGGGGGATGGCCTAACGGCTCTCTTGGGATCCCCTGAGGTTAGCTTTTAGATGAAAGAGGACAAGCGGAACAATAGGAGTAAAAAGGGAAGGAACAAGTAAAAACGTGCTGAAGGGGCTGAGATGCCACATAGGAAGGGCAAATGAAGAGATGATGATTACCGTGGCTAGTTAGTATTTTACCTGTGTTTTGAGCTAGCTGCCACAAAGGAATAATCATCCGTGAGGAAGCTCTACATCTAATCTGTAGAACATATTAAGATCAAGGAACCGGATGTTCTGTTAACTGTTGGCATAATCTCTCATCATTTATAGGACTTTGGGGGAAGTGGTGAGAGCTAAATCACAAGATATCACTCCGCTTTCTACACCTAACAACCCATATGAACTACCTTTTTTCTTTAGTCTGAAGCGAATTTGTTAGTACAGAAAAAGAAGAGGAGAGGAAAACGAGCATTATATGACCGAACCTGTATCCTTGACTGGCTCTCTGGTCCCATCTTTCAAGGGGGTCTTTGTGAGATTTGTCCGGGGGCATTTCAACGCTGTAAAGGTTTCTAGTACCTAGCTCTTATGTGTACCTCCGGAAAAACTAGGTGATAATCATTGTAAATCTTTCTTTCTAGTCCTCTTGTTAGTCTTCATTTTCCCTATTTTACTTCGAAAAAAATACCCATTTCGCCCTTCCGGAGAGTTGAACCTGGAGCGCTCTGGTCCACAGCCATTTCCCTCAATTGCAACACGACTGGTTTCGATTTCCGCCTACACCCCGATTGTTCTACAAGTCAAGTCCTTGGATACCAGAGTCACCTTTCCCGACCCCAAATGGCTCGCCCGAGTCTGAGCTTCACAGCGAAGATACCCTACAATTAGCTGCTAAGGCAGGTAAGATTTGAAACCCATTGATCAATGGATACCCAAGCTTAGCCATTCCAAAGCCAAGGGTTTCGATAGACTGAAATGCCCATTCTTATTATCACACATTATACATCGGCAGCTTTGCCGTACTATACCCCTCTTTACATCCTACTACTCTACTACTGCATACATAAACTCGGAGAAGCCGGACTTTTTATGCATGGTTTTTGATGCAGGTCGTCTGTACGATGCATGATTGGGGGCAGTAGTGCTCGGCTTGTCCTAGCATCTTTCCAGTCCGCCCACACTCAGCTTGGCCCTGTGAATAGCTGTGAGGGTTCCTCCTATGAATGGGCTCCGCAATCGCTGTTGTGACCCCCACTTTTTTCTCTCCGGTTGGCTTAAATAGGTAGCATCCCCTACTTATATCCCTCTGTGCCTAACCAATTCCAGAGTTTATACGGCGTTGAGTCCCCAGCACAAATTTGCCCTCTCACAAACGAGGAAACAAACGCCATCTCACGAAGTAGCTGTCAACCTGCGCCCCAGCTCTTACTATAAGCCAATCACTGGGTACTCAACCAGACTGACCTCTCCTAATTCCATGTTTCCTTAAAAATTAGGCTCCATCCATATCTCGCAGGAACCCCTACAGTAGGAAGCCTTGTGTTTAGGAAGCTAAAATTTTTCTCCGATCCCAACCCCCTTCCTTCCCCCTAGTCCCCCCGATCGGCATACGGTCAGTCCGGCAACAACCCACAGGGTACACCGTCGTGCGACCGGACCCTCCTCGGGACATACGATTGAAGAGAGGGCTTCATATGCCTGCGTGCACATGTGTCGAGTATGTAGTGTCAAATTTTGCAAGGATTGCCCCTGACTGCGGGGGTCGATATCTGTTTGTTAGTAAAGGGGGGGGGGTGTGCTAGAGGGGACCGAAGCGGGGTGGATGGGTTTTGTGCTCGGGTACCTTTCCCGGGCAAGGAGTATTCGGAAGCAAGTGGGGGGGCGTATTCCATGTTGGCATTCAATGCTTATTTCCTGGGGCTTCTTTGTCTGGGCCAAGCATGTGGTCAGAGGACGGAAGCATGGTTCCCCCGTTTGGGCCGGCCAGGGAATTAGCGGAACCGGGTGGAGGGGGGGGGGGGCAGGGAAGTGCAGACGCTGGATTGATGGAAGGACAGATTGGGGTTGGCAGTAAGCAGACTCTAATCGAGTCGGGTATCGTACAGGTGATGCTTGTGAGTACCAAGGAAAATATTTCTGGCGCATTTAGGAGTTACTGGTGTAACCTGCATCGTCTCGCTAACTAAGGTAAAACTAGGATAATGTCGAATGGCCTACTGTAGAGAGTCGAGAATTTCAGTCTTGAATCAGGGGAAGAAAACACAAAACGCTCTAGGTCCTTAAAATAGTATAATACAGTACACATTAAACCTACTTTTTATACCAGGCCTAGGTTCCCATTACTTTAGCCCTGGTGAACGTTATAGACTACTTTATAGACGGCTAGAACTATATAAGTTAGGGTGTATAGCAAACGAATCCCGTGTCAATCGTATGACAGCAATATATAATATTATATAAGTTACATACTTTTGATGGCTAAGGTTCATGCTCTAAAGCTTGCTTCATGGTCTGTTAGGCAGCTGTGCCGTGTAGGGGTGTTGGGTATGGCCGGGAGTTTGTAACAAGCTCTTCAATAACACAAGTAGGACTGAGAGGGGGATTTTTCCTGCAGGGTGTGGTACCATAGTCTGTAAGGACAGTGCAATGGGGTACAAGATAGGGCTGGCTATCCAAGGGTAGGACTTGTTGCGATTGGTTCTATGGTACCTGCCCTCGTATAATACTGGTATATATGATAATCCTTAACTCCTATTATCGTCACATCACTCTCCAATTGCAGCAGAGCCCACCCCGCAAATTTGGGAACCCAATTCATAACGAAGTCACTGGACAAAGGAACAACTTGGCGTTCTCTAAAGAGAGGGACAAGAAATTGTACTGTGTTAATTTCACCACTTCTTGAGGGTTGATAACTGAAGCTGTCTCTGAAAGATATGTAACTTATATGTGGAGGAAATAGAAAAGTAAACATTTCTAGAGGGTAGAATTAGCTGTTGATATAATGAACTCACTGTTTCACTTGATCTCACTCAAGTTTGTATCCAGGCGGAATGGTTGAACATGGTACATGTACTGTACTGTTGCTTCTTATCGTACTCGTCCCAGGGAAGGAGTATTCGAAAATACGAGTTTTGAGTTTGCATGGGCGCTCAGACAATCGCAGGGGTTTTGCCATATATATTTTTAATCCCTGTTTCCGGGTAATGCTTGCCTGGGACCAGTACAAAACGTTAGCAGGGAGGACAGATTGCGAGCATGAGTCCCATACGATGAGGTGCCGTGCACAGATACTACACTTGATTCTCTGCAGGTTTTTTGAGCATAGTAGAGCTTCAGTTGAAAAGTACCGTATGAAAGTCAAAAGAATTGAAGCATTTTAGATACTGAGGTACGGGCACCAATGCGCCTATGTCACAAGCTGCCTTCTACTTTATGGCCAATTTAAGCCCAGGGGTGCTCAAGGGAACTGCAAGTCTCGAGATGACTTTGCGTCTTGCTTAGGATGGCAATTTTAGGGTGAGAATGGGTATCCCCAGGCGTTTACTCTAACCCTGCCAGAATTTTTATCCGCAACGTGAGTAGATGGATACTTGCCAAAATTAAAAAGCCCACCTTCCAAGTGTAACGCCGGTAACAGCACGGTAATTCTTACAAGCGATATGCAGAGTGGTCGCTCGTATGGGTAAATATTGGGGACAGACTACTGATTTTGGCGAGTAATGGGTTCTTGCCCCACATGGAATATTGGCAAGGAGGGGCTAAAAGCCGGACTGAGGGCATGAATAACATCCCAGAAGCGAACGAATGACTTAGACATGATTCCTCGGAAGGTAGCGGAGCATTGATACTGATATCGGTACTGTACCTGTGCTCATTTGAGCTCTCCACCCTTGGGCCAAGTCTGGCACAGCTAAACTCACGCCCTTCAGTGGACCAAGTGGCTTAGCCATCATCCAAGGTATTATTGGGTTGGAGGTTGACAGAATAACCCCTTCACCATGTTATTTTGTAAAATCAGGACCACCGTGCTCGAGTACAAGAACCCGGGAATATGTTTTTCACACAGATAATTTAGGTTAACCTGCGGAATAATCCCTGTATTGTACGAGTACTGTACGAAAGCAACTATTCCCAGGTTCTTGTACCTACTCCTGCGATTCCCTAGCCCAGTCAGCCCAGAATAGGTTTAGTTTGACAGGTTTGCAGAATTGAGCATACCAATTAGTGGGATCCAACACATCTCGAATGCTGATCTTATACCATTACAGGAAGGTACTTACCCTTCTCGGACTTGTCTCTGATTCCGGAGATTAGAGTGCACCGGAGATAGAGAATCGCAGGAGTAAATATGGTACTGGGACGTGCTCGTGCTTGCAGAGCCAAGGGTACCCGAGCAGCTCTCCCAGCACGAATCTGACTTTGGCGAAAATATGGATCACGCCTCTCGATCTGCCGACCATAGGCACTGGGTCAGGGGGTACGAGTTCAAGTACCGGTAGTGCCTTGGCTCAAGGCCAATTTTACCCACCTCCCTTTACAACAGCCTCTACTGGAGTATGCTGCCGCAGATTCCGCAGCGAGCAAGTATATGTGATACAGTACCATACTCGCAATTGAACGACCTTCATGACCACAGCTTACCACCACCGCCAAAACCCGGCTTCTCCCACCCACAAACCTCGTCCAACTATGAGTAATCCACCATCTGTGCCTGACCCTTAATCTCCGTCCCCAGACCAAGACCCCTGGAAGGGATCAGTGTTTTCGTCATACTGTAAAGGCTGAGCATGCTGAGGGCGTTGGGTCAAATTAACTGGTACTGTACAAGGTATTCGCAATTCTAGTTACTTATCAAACTAAACTTATCGCAGATGGATGCCGCAATTCCCGCTGATAGTGGATTGTACGAGACTGTACTAACTAAAAGTCAGACGTGGGGGGGGGGGGGGGGGGGGGGGGGGGGGGGGGGGGGGGGGGGGGGGGGGGGGGGGGGGGGGGGGGGGGGGGGGGGGGGGGGGGGGGGGGGGGGGGGGAGGGGGGTG
>Ga0307509_10003282_pt1 | contig 24858 bp, 25 predicted proteins | sample 10_EM_MG_FD_202245 | JGI IMG/M metagenome (GOLD analysis project Ga0307509, IMG submission 202245) | Populus trichocarpa ectomycorrhiza microbial communities from riparian zone in the Pacific Northwest, United States - 10_EM | ecosystem: Host-associated > Plants > Roots > Unclassified | place... | reverse complement strand
GATTGATTTTTTAATTTACATTATACAAACAAGTTAATAGGTGAATTCAAACCTTATTCCTGAAACCCTAAATTTTCCAAATTGTCACATGTTATTAAAAGCACCTTTTAGTAATCAATTTTGCACTACCACATGTAACACTATTTGCACAGCCAGGTTCCCTTTTGGACTTGCGGGCACCATACCTCTTTCTTCATTCTCTTCCTCCTGATCCTACTCCGATACCAAAGGGCCCTCTTACTCCTTTCTTTTCCAAAATAAAATTATGCAATATGGTCAGGGCTAGTTCTAATTTCATTTGTGACTACTAGGGGTATTCATTTGGAGGTTGCAAAATCGTAAACGATTTCTTGAATATCCTGAATATTCTCTGAATACGAAAGTAAAATGATAGAATCTCATCATCAGATCATACCAACTGAACTCCCACCCCCGATTCTAAAAGAAAAACCAAGCACTTGAGGGGTCTACTCTTAGCATCTCCCCAATATCACATCAACGCTACAAGTGGAACATATTTACGATATATGGTAACGTAATTTACGGGGTTCCCGCTCAGTACCCAGATGCGGCTCACCATGGCAACCACTAGAACACATCAGGAAGAAAAATCAGTTTACACGCTATGCACCCTCTGCTTCTGAAGGCATCTGGAGACAGAAATGAGGGACGAAAATTGAAAAATAATAATTAGCCAAAACGCGTTAGCTGACTAAATAATATCCTATTCAAAGTGTGTATATTTAAAAAATGACCCCTATCGGACATAATTAACATGTCCATTTTTGCTGAAAAAGAATTGAACAAGTTATCAGGATGCGCGTGGATGCCATAGGAAGACTTCAGATGTCTTTCAATGTACCACAGGCTCTTCCCAACATAAACTCTACTTCAGGATGCAGAATTTTGATTTTTTCCTGATGCACCAAATGTATATTTTATTATCTACACAACTAGTAGTGATACCATATTGAAAATTTGCTAAAAGGTACTTTTAAATATAGAGAATCAGAATCTGGAGTTTATATTGAATAATAATAAATAATTCTTCTTGTATACTCACTTGATTCCAAACTGGTTGAAATAGTATCTTGTTTACAATAGTAGTAAAGAAAATTGACACCAATCATAAATATTATAGTTAAAGTAAATAATATGATCTTATAGGTCTTGTATTTGATGTATGAACTGCTTTGGTATTTGTTTATAGCTATTTTGGAAGGTAGTGTGGCTCTAAAAACTAGTAGAGCTGAATATAAATCTTATAACCAGTATACAATGATATCTGCTTATAGGGTTTATGTACTATTCCAATACTTTCTCATATATCATACTTCAATTATGTGATTCAAGATACTTTCTAAACTTTCAAGGCAGTTGGTCAAGTCTTGCAAATTTTATTCCCTGGTTATTGGAAAAAGAAATACCACCCTCTAACGTTAACCATGTAGAGTACACATCGAGGATAAGGCTAAAACCTGTATTATATGGTATATTCATATAGTTAAAGCTATAGAATAGGTTTTAGTCAGTTTGAGGATTGGGATTTAGAGATTTCACACCTCAACCGTAAAAATACTAGATTTTGCTTGTAATATTCAGCATTATTAGAGTTGTGGTGGGAAATCTTGAAATTTAAATGCCCAAACTGACTAAAACTTATTTCATAGCTTTAACTATATGAATAGACACTATAACTGAGCTTTTACCCTTATCCTGTATGTGTACCCTACATGGTTGCGGCTAGAGAGTAGTATTTCTCTTTCTAATAAGTTGTGAGTAAAGTTTGCAAGACTTGACCAAATCCCTTGAAAGTTTAGAAAGTATCTAGAATCACAAATAAAGTATATCAGAAAGTATTGCAATAGTAAGTAAACCATATGAGCAGAAATCATTATATCCTGTTTATAAGGTATATATTCAGCTCTACTAGTTTTCAGAGCCACACTACCTTCCAAAATCGGTATAAGCAAATACCAAAGCAGTTCATACATCAAATCCAAGACCTATAAGATCATAATATTTGCTTAAACTATAATATTTGTGGTTGGTATCAATTTTCTTTACTACTATTGTAAACAAGATACTATTTCAACCAGTTTGGAATCATGTGAGTATACAAGAAGAATTATTTATTATTATTAAATATAAACTCCAGATTCTGATTCTCCATATTTAAAAGTACTTTTTAGCAAATTTTCAATATGGTATCACTACTAGTTGTGTAGATAATAAAATATACATTTGGTGTTCCAGTGGTTGCCATGGTGAGCCGCATCTAGGTACTGAGCGGGAACCCCGTAAATTACGTTAGACAATGAAAATAGCAATGAAGCACAAAATTCAACTCCCTGATTCCCGATATCTTCTTATGTACAAGACTCTGCGATAGGGAACGTTTTTAGCCAAATCAACGACAGCGAAATTACAACCCTGGCATCTGTGATGCCCACTAAGCTGCCTGTCTACCTCCGGTTCTATCAGTCCAGACTGAGTTATAGTAGAGAACAGAAAGCGACAAGGAAGAACACCAAAAACACGGCAGCAGGCATAATACCAATGCGTAAAATAAAAACAATACACAAAAAGGCAGGATATAAGTGAGTAAGCCCTGGTGGCTTGAACACCAGAGACAATAGGGGGACGGCGGGGGACCGTAGGGGACGGCGGGGCTGTAGGTGAGGACAGAGACGGCAAGTATGAGACATTTCCGACGGGGGAACGACGGGGCCCCTAGTCCTGGGGCGAGGGTCTGATACCCAGGGCTACCGTCCGTACAATAGCAACTGATGGTCCCAAACTGGCACTCATTATTGAGCCCTCTTTCCTTCATTGCATTCAAAAGACGCTCTACGCATATGATACGATACGTGCCGAATTGTGTGCACCCCCGAACACCACCCCTTCTGATCCTCCTCACACCAAATTGCTTCATAATCTTCTCCCCACCGGCCCCTCACCTTTTCCATTACCTACCTCCCCCATGTTCTCTCACCCCCAAGCTATCCTCCTTAATCACTTCCTCCACGGCTTGACGGTACCCCTAGAGTTCTCCTATTCCTATATAATTACCAATTTCTCTCTCTCCCTCACACTCTCTCTCGTTTTCCCCGTCATTCCCCTTTTTACCCCCTCACTCTCCTTACCAAATAGTAATACCTTTCGCGCTAACTTCATCTCAATTGTGAGTTTCCGGTCGGACCCCTTTTTTTTTTTTTTTTTGGTTCCGACCATTACCGTTTCCATCTTACCCCTGCTGTCCACTGTATTCGAGTTCCCTCCTTCCTGCTCAATTAATGATGGGTTTTGCTAATTACTGATTATAAAGAATCTCCATTGAGCCCAACGAGTTTCCTTTTGCCGAGCAATCTTGATCATGTACTGTGGACCAGGAATCGCCGGTGTTTTTTAGGTCTCTACCCCTCATTCTGCATCCTCTCTCCGTCCCCTTGTTCTGAATCACTGGCCTCTTGAGCACGCCCTCCTTATCCTCACCACCCTTCACTATCATGCAACCGAGCTTCGCCAGCGGTTTGCATCCCAATTGCCACCTCCTACGGACGAATTTGCCCTCGGCGAGGAGCCATCATCGGTCCCCGAGCTTCTTTCCTGCTGTTTGGCCTTCGTGACGCAGCAAGTTACGGAAGTGGAGGAGGAGGACGCACAGGGAACCTACGAGGACGTTTTAAGGCTTGTTCTGACCGAATTCGAAGGCCATTTTCTGCGGGGCAATGAAGGTCATGCTGTGGCCGCTCAATTGCCTGGCACTCCGGCCAAGAGACTGGATGTGGTCAAATCCTATTACAGTGCTCGCCAAGCGGCTAACCGACCCATCAAAGCACACGAATATGCTCTGTTTCGTGCCGCCGCCGAACAAACCGCTGGCGTTTATGCAGTCTTCGGAGGACTAGGAAACATTGAAGAATACTTTTAAACAGCTTCGAGAAAACTTCAGCGTTTATGGCGGATTGGTTGAGAATTATTTGGTTGTATTGTGTTCGGCTACTCTCGTCCCTTTTCCCGAGATCCCCGCGCAGGCAAGGTGTATGTCAAGGGGTTTATGTTATGAGATGGCTGCAGGATGAGGAATCTACCCCTATTCTTACCTATCTAGTCTTCTTTCCCTTGTCCTCCCCTTGATTGGGCTGGTTCAGCTAGTGCATTACTATGTAACTTGCAAGATTCTCGCCAAGGAGCCTAGGGAACTGGGAGAAGGGCTTGCAGGTACAACCGGCCATTCTCAAGGCATCGTTACTGCCGCCGCGATCTCATCTGCATCGACTTGGGATTAATTCCACCGTATCACATCCGAGGCTCTCACCATCCTTTTCTAGATCTGCTGCCGTTCCCAGAAAACATATCCCCGCACTTCACTAGCTCCTCGTACCCTGCAAGACTCCATCAATGAGGGTGAAGGTACTCCTTCGCCCATGCTGTTGGTACGAGACCTGCCTCAAGCACAGGTCCAGCACCACGTTGATATTACCAATACGCATTTGCCCAAGGATAGGCATATCCACATCTCCTTGATCAATGGTGCGAGGAAGGTTGTCGTAACCGGTCCTCCCCAATCTCTCCACGGCCTTAATCTTAGTCTGAGGAAGGTCAAAGCACCGACCGGATTGGACCAGAATCGTGTTCCTTTTACCGAGAGGAAGGTTCGCTTCACAAACCGTTTCCTGCCTATATCGGCACCCTTCTACTCACCTTACCTCGAATCTGTAACTGGTATCATTTTGGGGGATCTCTCAATTCCTGTTTTCCACACTTTCACCGGTCAAGATCTCCGTGATGGTTCGGCCGATGAACCGATCATTTCTGAATTGGTGAATATGATTACTCAGCAGCCGGTTCAAAGGGAAACCGCCCCGGTTTTCCCCAGGGCAACCAACATTCTTGACCTTGGCCCTGGGGGCATTTCCGGGCTCGGTGTTCTGACCCACCGCAATAAGGATGTCACCGGTGTACGCATCATCATAGCGGGGGCTTTCGAAGGCACAAACAATGAGGTTGGATACAAACCCGAGCAATTCGACAGAGATTCTGAGCACGCAGTCAAATATTCAGTTAACTGGCTCAAGGAGCATGGCCCTAAATTAGTATGAACAAAGCAAGGAGAGACCTTCGTTGATACCAAATTTTCTCGATTGCTTGGACGGACGCCTGTAATGGTTGCTGGGATGACACCTTGTACTGTCCCGTGGGACTATGTTCCGGCCACTATGAATGCCGAGTATCAGATTGAATTAGCCGGTAAACTACATCATTTCCTCGGGTTTTGCGTGTCCTATGCTGACGCAGGTTGGCAGGTGGTGGTTATTACAACGCCAATGGCCTTACCGCAGCTCTTCAGAAAATTGAACACAATACAATCCCTGGCGCCGATATCACGGTCAATCTTATCTACGTGAACCCGCGAGCTATGGGATGGGAGATCCCACCTCTCCAACACCTTCGTTCGGCAGGTGTTCGTTCCGATTAAAGGGCTGACTATTAGCACCGGGGTACCGTCGATCGAGGTTGCCAACGAGTACATTGAGGCAATCGGGCTGAAACACATATCCTTTAAGTACGGCTCTATCGATGCTATCCAACAAGTCATCAATATTGCGGAGGCCAACCCAACTTTCCCGGTAATTCTGCAGTGGACTGGAGGAAGAGGCGGCGGTCATCACTCCTTTGAAAATTTCCATCAGCCAATCCTTCAGATGTACGCACGCATCCGGAGATGCGGCAACATTGCCCATGTTGCTGGCTCTGGATTTGGTGGGACGGAAGATACATATCCTTATTTGACAAGAGCCTTTAAGTACCCTCCGATGCCTTTTGACGGTGTTTTGTTCGATAGCAGAATGATGACTGCAAAAGGAGGCACATACTAGCTTGAATGTAGGTTTACCTTGGCCAGTCACACAATCGGGCGCATTCTAATTGACATTGTGTTCTAGGCCAAGAAAGCGATCTGCGACTCGGAGGGATTGGATGATAGTGACTGGGAGAAGACCTATAAGGGCCCTGCCGGTGGTGTTATTACGGTACAGTCGGAGATAAGCGAGCCTATCCACAAGCTTGCTACTCGTGGTGTCAGGCTCTGGTGAGTATCAACCGGGATTTGTTGCTCAAGCGTTTTCAACTAACCCCCTGCAATGTAGGGCTGAGCTGGACCGCACAACTTTCTCACTCGATAAAGCCAAACGCCTCATTGAGCTTAAGAAGCCACATGACTATATCATCAAGCGCCTGAATATAGATTTCCAAAAGACCTGGCTTGGTCAAAATTCTGATGGGGAGGCCCTTGATCTCGAAGACATGACCTATGCCGAGGTCCTCTTACCGGGGATTTCATTCGACATATTGAGGAGCGCTCACGCCCATTGAGGTCCAAGCGTCCCTGCTCCAAAACTACGCCGATTTGAATGATCCTTCTGCTACTACCGAAAAGATTCTAGCCCATTACCTGGAGGCCAACAACCGACTCATCAATGCACAGGATATGCAGCATTTCGTTCTTATATGTCAGCGACGCGGCCAGAAGCCTGATCCATTTGTTCCTTCACTCGACGAGAACTTCGAATTCTGGTTTAAGAAGGATTCTCTTTGGCAATCCGAAGATCTCGAGGCTGTTGTTGGCCAGGATGTCGTGAGAACCTGCATTCTTCAGGGACCTATGGCTGCCAAATACTCCACAGTTGTCAATGACCCTATCAAGGATATTCTCGTCTGAATCCACAAGGGGCACATCGCTGCACTAACAACGGATATCTATGGCGGTGATGAGAGCACGATCCCAGTTGTTGAGTATTTTGGTGGGAAACCGATCACTTCTCTGGATGACATTGAGAAGGTTGACGGGTTGACCTTTCCGAGGAGGGTGGAAAAACCACAGTTAGTCTCTCGGCGTCTGCCTTTCAAGGTGCCCTTCTCAACTCTGACCGTGGTTGAGGCTGCATGCCGGTGAGACCTACTTGGAGACATGCATTATTCACTAGCGATGTTTTCGTCCAAGGCAACAAAGTCCAGGACAATCCAATGAGACGCATCTCTGCTCCTGCACACGGCATGGTCGTCGAAATCACCAACGCCAGGGATCCGGCTAAAACTGTCATTGCCGTCAAAGGGAAAAACCACTCCGGTTGATATGTCAAGACTGTCAAGATTAGCATGTCGGAAGAGAAGGAGATTCTCATTGACCTCATTGTGGAGCGCACCATACTAGGGAAGCCCGCGTCCTTTCCACTGAGGTTCCCCTATCACCCCGAGACTGGCTCTGCATCTACCCGCGAGGTGATGGAGGGAAGGTACGATAGAATCAAAGAATTTTACTACCGACTCTGGTTTGGCGATTAGAAAGTTCCCCTTGAGGTGGCCGTAACAGATGTATTTGACGGTGGGCGCGCACAGGTTACGGGGCGGGGGATTGCCGATTTCGCTCACGCGGTTGGGAGCAATGGCGAGGCTATCGTCGAGCGACCCGGGAAGATTGTCTACGCACCGATGGATTTCGCTATTGTGGTTGGGTGGAAAGCTATCATCAAAGCAATCTTCCCAAAGGCGGTTGACGGCGATCTTCTCAAGCTGGTACATCTCTCCAATAGCTTCCTCATGCGCCCAGGCGCGGAGCCTTTGAAGAAGGATGACATTGTTGAAACCAAAGCCAGAATCAATGCCGTTCTCAACAAGGCCTCTAAAAAGATGGTGGAGGTTTGCGGAACTATCTCGAGGGATGGGCGGCCACTTATGGAGGTTACTTCACAATTCTCGTACCGGAGCACCTACACCGACTATGGAAAACACGTTTCAACGAAAGATCGAGACGCCAATGCAAGTGCATATGGCATCGAGCAGAGATGCTGCCGTCCTTTGCTCGAAGGAGTGGTTTCACCTCGACGGTCCTAGCGCCGGACTTTTAGGGAAGGTGCTTACGTTTCCTTTCTGGAGCTTTGTCCGGTTCGAGGATGAGAAGATCTTCGGCTCCGTTGAAACTCTTGGACAGGTGCTTATACTTTTGTAGTCGGCGGGGCGGGAATTGACGCCTGTGATGGTGTTTATTTGGGGGAGGATATTGGCCGTCGGTCCTTCCTGCGATGCGGATTTGTTGAAAAAATAATGGCTGTGGCTATTTTATACAGATTCTCAGCCCAACCTCTGGAATCCCCGTTGGAAACTCAACCGAGCACCGTGCTATGTGCGCTTCCACTCTCGCCATGTTCTGCAGAGGATTTCACCAAGTCCAGGTGGTCTGCAGGCCTCCAAATGTTACGGGCCCGACGAAAGCACACACGGACTGGACGCTTGGGAACACAGGGGAGATCCACTGTTCCGAACCGTCCAGTCCGTCCGTCTTCAAGTGAGGACGGGACGGACTACTACTCATGGTCCGTGTTTTTTGGGGTGCTGGGACGGACTATGCTCGTCGGAGGGTGAGGACCAGACGGACTATAGGGGTTATAGTCCTAGCGCTTGGACCTCCTGTACTAGCCAAGTTGAAATCATACAGCTCCAAACGGATTCTCTTCGCTTCATGAGACATCGCTTGTGCCGTCCCCGGCAGTCCCCATCCATCCCTTACCACTCCCGGCCGTCTTCCACAGTCCCCGGCCGTCCTGCCCTTAAGCCGCCCCGGATGGACTACAGAGAGCAGTCCCGTCCCCTCCCATCCCGTCCGGGGCTCTTGGCAGTCCCCCCGGACGGACGTTTCGGAACACTGGGAAGACCCCTCCGGTGCAACATCCATCCCTACCGAGGATATCACCCTCGTTTAACAGTCTCCTGACAACACTGAGTTTCTATCGCTGGGCTGGGGAGGATTTCCAATTAATCAAGATTGGGAAAGTCGTTTAATAACCTACAAACGAGAAGCTTTTTGGCGATGATCTGTCGAACAGAGCAAAAAATACATAACATGATAAACCTGGTCTCCGGCGATAGAGTTGGCTTGTATGCCTCGAGACTCAGATGGAAACGATCCTGCTCAGTGTTCACAACGGGGCAGTCAGTCCGTCCGGAAGGAGGACTGCGGTGGACGACGTCATGTGGCTCCTTCCGGTCTTTTTCCAAACTTATCCTACCAGTCGCGACTAAAATAAAAAAAATAAAAGAAAAAATAATAGCCGGTTACCAGAGCGAATCGGAGGGTAACCATTATTTTTTTATTCGAAAATTTACAAATTTCGAGTTGCCACCCTATACAAATTATGTCCGTGCACGCCAAGAAACTAGAAATTTCAACTCAGAATTCGGATTTTCCGGGTAAAAAATAATAACTGCCAAATGACTCTATTACTCTTTTACTTTTATGATATGATACTTCCTTGTTTTTTGTGGTGGGTGAGTAAAAGACACCTCATTTCATGCCTGCACCCAAGTAGGCGAATGCTCGGGCACACCAGCCCCAGTGCAACAAAGCACAAGCGACGTCGTCAGATTAAGCTTTGATCCACATCCGGGTAACCGAATGTTCTAGACAACCAATAGATAAAGTTAGCCGCAAGTCTGTGTAGCATAGTGGTTGATATTTTTCGCTTGTCCTTGCTACAGTATGAACATTGCCGACTTTTAGTTCCAATTGCCCGTCAGGGGGTTCTTTCTTTTCTTTCTTTTTTTGTCAGCCCACCCGTCCCCCTAATTTCCCCCATGTTTCCATTCGGAGAGCTGGTTAAGCTCCGATAATTATTATTCTCGGCGGGGTAGGCTTTAGCTATAGGGTAAGGAAAATGCCTAATAAGGGGAGATTGTAGTTAGTTACCTCCATAGGAAGACGTGAGGCATGAAGTCTTTATCGCCCTTCATCTCACGTGGACACAGAACATTTGGTGTCGGTAGCCATGTGAAGCCATAATAGTACTCGCCCAAAAGAAAAGTCTGTCCCCGACCTTTAGACTATCCATACTAGACTATTATACTAGGACGCCACCTGTTGCCATGAGGTTCTAAACTGTGCTCCCAGGGTGTAAGTAAAGGTCGAGGACAGACTTTTTTTTTGGGCGAGTAGATTATGAACCCCCACATGCCCTTACCATACTGCCAAGCAATTGTGTGAGGTTATAAATTGCTCCATCGCGGGAATGAAACTCAATGCAATAGCCATAATACTCCAGCGCAAAATAAGTTATAGTGTACTCCGTCCGCGGTCGGGTGTGGCAGCCGGTATTCCTCACCAAAAATACCCGAACGGCCAACCTCAATTCTACAAAAAAAAAAATAATGCCAATGGAGATATTGACGGGACGGTGAAAGGCAGTCCGTTCCCGCCAAAGCCTTGACACCGCTGACCCCTGTCCATCCCATCACTACGGTAACCTTCATACCAGCACGGTTGCCACATAGCCACACCTCCTACACTTTCAACTTTCACTCCGCTCTCCAAGGAAGGATAGTGGTTTGAACCTTTATCAAACGCCGCCCTATTTACTGCAACGACAAAAAACCACAACATCCGTCTATTTAGTACATTACAGCAATAACCACCGGGAGCTTTATTTCTCGTGGATTCCACAAGTTTAATACCAGCTACAGAATCCTAATGCCTTCTGCGTCCTCATCGGGTGCTGAGCCCAACTCCTGCTCCTCCACCCCCCTCCCTTGAGCGCAATAAAGGCCGCAGAGATCGTGAATACACATCAACACAAAAGCCTTGCAAGCGTGAGAAATCCTATCATTTTTTTCCAATTTATCACATACTACTCCCCTCGCGATGTTAACGTGTACAAATACTAACATCCTTCATCTTTCACCTCTGCTCTCACTTTCTAGTTGTTTCTCGTGCGTTTCCGGTTTTGTCTAGTCCCGATAAAAAGAGCGGTTTTTACAGACAAGGAGATCCACATGTTCGAGGGAGAGACCTTACCCGGGGACTCGTTCGACCTTTTTGCTCTCCGGAGGTTTTTACAGCAGACGAGAGGAAAGACTTTAGCTATTGTAGTATGATATGATACCCCACTCCACCGCTACGGCGTATAACTCTTCCAACGACCGACCGAGCGGCGAAATTCTACGGGACCCCAATTTATGACGCTCTAAGCAAAAGAGCAGAGCACCAGTACGTATCATACTCGGGTATAGAGCTGGGTGATGGGACTGGGATTAGGAAACCTATGCATCCCCTAGGTTATGTTTTCTCATCCCTGTCTGTCCGATCACCTACGTCCATACCCGACGAGAGTATCATACCCGACATTAAGGACTCACGCCAACCCAATACTACCTCCTTTCCTCCGAATACCCCAACCGAAACACCAGGAATTCTCCAGAACTGTGAACACGACTCCTCCCTCGCTTGCTTGACATAATATTAATAATTACCCATTGATTATCACCTTTATTTCTCTCGCCTTTTATTTATTCCTCTCACCTTTTTCTTCAGATCATTCCTAACTTAGACTACCTCCTTGCGTCAGGGCAGACGACGGGAGAGGCGGCGCGCAACAAGCCGCGGTTTAACTTGGAAATTGTCACAATAGTTCTGTGGGCAGCCCCACCACCACCACCACCACCGCCACCGCCGATCCCCGAGCCAGAACGACTTACGGAGAAGGCTTCTGTGGTTGTGTTTCCCCTATTTGTTACTCCCGGTATGGGAAAAAGCGGATGGATTGGGACAGACGGACATGCATGGAGGGAGGGAGGAAAACGGATAGGTGTGGGAAGTGTGGATGGAAGGATTAAGATAATCTCATAACTTGCTCCTGAAACCCTTCTCCCGGGCAAGCCATGTTCTATCCCGCCCGCTCCACTACTAAACTCGGGTACCGGTGCTATGGCTTTCTCGATCTGTAGCTATCCCCCGACACTTTTTACTTCCATTCCTTAAGTTTGCTATTGTTTTTATTCTTACCTTTATTATCATCATTCTAGTTCTCTTTTCCCCATTGGAAACGAGTACAGTACGATACTGTATCGGTAGCGCCAGTCTATAACTAACTAAATATTTCAATTTCAGACCATTCCCACGTTCACAGAGGGAGGAGAAAAAGTCGGCACTCTACCGGTACAGCACTGTCCATCGCTCTTCACATTACCGGCAACCTGGTTGGACAGTGTTACTCCGCTTGGGGAACGGAACAATTCTAGAATTGCGGTAACGGTCCCGGTAGTCGACGGCAGTTGGCCGCCATTCATGGACCCTGTTCAGGGAGGCGCGAAGGTGGTCCACCCCAGTCCAGGAGGGTGACTGGAATTACCGGTAGTCTTTTCCCAAAACGGTACAAGATCGGCCCCCCAGGACCGCCGCATTACCGGAAGAGAAACGGTCGGGCGCCAGCACGTTCAAATAAGATTTCTTATTCTCGCCCCCTCTCGAAACTGCAATAACCCGCCCGGAGCGGAGGAGAGTGCTACGCACTGCTGGGCAGAATCAGGTAGTATATCGGGTTACTAGACCTGATGTAGAAAATGATCAACTGAAAAGTATGTCCTTCCTTCATTAGCAGGATGACATTTCTAACCACCGTGAAGAATATAATTGGTTAGTCACTACATGGCACTCGTTCCCCGTCCAGGCTCCCCCTTCCGGGCACGGTACTAGAATGAGCCCTGGAGGTGATTTGGCGGTGTTTGGCTGTGGAATGGGAGACATTTGGCGGGCTGGGCATAAGGATCCGTCGTTTTGGTGGCTCTCGCCTGTACTAGCCAAGAAGAATGTTCTCTACCAGACTTTAGTGGATTTATCTCACTCCCTCACTAAAAATCGGTGGATGGCGTTTTTCTTGGCCAATAAGGGCGAGTATAATTTAAGGCATATATGGGTGAGTATAATATTTGAGGTATATACTCTTAAGTGGGTCAGAGGACTGACTCAGGAGTAACTTTAGGTTATACAAATACCATACAAGGGTCAGATAACCTTTCTATGATTATTAGATTATGGTACGTAGTACGATCACCTGTTAGTTTTTCTCTCTTCTTCTCTGTTGAAAGTCTTTTTCGATTTTCCACATAACCCTCTACGATCAACTACCTCTGAACCGTACTAGTCCGTACTAGTCCTGTATGAGGCTGGTAAGAGTGTGGGAAGATCGAAGCATTTCGGTGTGAGGGGTGGCATCTTCGGTTAGGAGTACGGTATCGCAAGATACTCTATTATCCAGCCCTGTTGTCAGGTTTAAATAGGCAACCCTCCGTTCAGAGGTAAACTGAACCCTCCGTTCAGAGGTTAACTGAACAATGGACCTAGTCCCTCCATTTCCTGGGAGTAATCGGGAAGAAGATACCCGAGCTTTCCAGCTTTATGTTTTTTTTGTTTTCTTGCTTTTTGTTTTTTTATTTTGTTTTATTTTGTTTTAGTTTTTCATTTTGTCATTTTTTAGAAAGTCTTTATGATATAGGAAGAAGATGAGGAAGGCTAACAGGTGAGGATTTAGGCTACAGTGTCTTCCAGTATTGCGGAACTTTCAAACCCTTTCCTCAGTATGGTTTCTGGTTCACTAGGATCCAGGATACTGTAAAAACTCAAATCGACAAACCTCGCTATCCCGGATCTTGATAATACAGATACCTGAATGATGGATAGGGGGTGAGGTTCCCATGTTTGTGGCTCTAAGGAAAAATAATTTAGTTTGTAGGTATGATGTTAAGTAATGGTGATTTTGGGACGAATGATGAGAGTCTAAGGAGTATTTATTTTTTGTCTGCGGAGTGTAAGTTACATGATTCAAGGCTAGATTATAGTACTTTTCACAAGGCTGACTGATAGTTTGAGTGACACGATCAGTTATTTTCTTCTTCTTCTTTTCTTGACTGAATCACTTGTTTGTATTCCATTCCTATAACTTAAAAGGAAAAAAGGGAAAAAAAGGAAATTTCCTGTTTTAATTTTCGCTGCTAGTCCTTTTTCCTTTTTCCTTTTTTCTTTTTTCCAGAGCTCGATTGCGCTGTAACGTCCACTAGGGGCCGTATAATACTAAGAATTCCAACTTGAAGAATGAGATATACTGGCCCAAAATAAAAGTCTGTGCCCGACCTTTACACAAATTAGAGTATTATAATAGTACAAGGACCCCATCAATTGCCACGAGCGAGGCGTGGTTCTGTGCTGCGCTCAGAGCATATAAGTAAAGGTCAGGGATAGACTCTTTTTTCTTTTTCTTGGGCGAGTACAGTAGTGTAGTTGTCGTCGAGGTCAAGCGGCACAGGTCAAGCGGCACAAGCCGAGTGTTGCACAAATGCTCATCCCTGATGTGGATCACTGGTATTGCTCTATTGGCCAATAAGGGTTGATCTTCAAGAGTTTACTGGGAAGAATCCCTGCAAGCGATCCGGTTCTTTTCTTACTAACGTTACTACTGTTGGAAGCGCACCGGAAATGGGTTGATAGATTGATTTCCTATTTTGAAAAGGTTCCTGATGAGTTCCTGCCCCATCTATCTATCTATAAGGAGGAAGTGAGAACTGCTAGTTCTCCTAGTTGTCCGGCCACACCGGCTCGGTACTATGATAAAAGAAGAACGCAAAGCACGAGAGGCGAAGCTTATTTCCGGCCTTCATGGCAATTTTTGGCAGTTGTTAGTGGCTATGGCTGATGGGATCTCGCAGATGACATCCCAACCTGGAGCTGCATTGGGGGGCACTCCTCAGGTTCTCTGCTATGAATTAATTATACCTCTACGACCACCTCCGGAAAACGCACCAGCGATATTTTCCACCCTGCTAATAACAATGGCAACAGAACACCCGGCCCCATGAACCTCCCTTTATTCCGCATTTTTGGAACATCTACCAGTAAGTTTCAACTCCCGGAGACTCAATGTTTCTCCCCTTTCTCTTGCTACTTTCCATAACATGGCTAATGAACCAAAAAAACAGTCCCCGCCTGTTCCTCCGACATCGCCCCTTCACAAACCTCAACCATAACACCTGCCCCGCATTCTCAACCTCCCTTCTAACCTCACCTTTACATTTTCTCCCGCCCTGCTCCTTCTTTCTTCGCTATGTCCCCTCTACGAATCATGAAAATTTACGACCTGACACTCCTGGCGAACCTGCGCTACCGCCTTGCGGTCGAGACGGGCCATATATCATCGAACAGCTCGAGCAGGGGAACATCTGCCTCCTCAAATACCTCACCGATCTCACGAGTGATCTCCTTGCGATTCCAGTCAGCACAGATTGATTTCCCACACACCGCTGATGCAAGCACTAGCGACGTTAGGGAGGGCAGAGGTATTGGAGACAGAGGTTTTGAGCCTGCCTGTCTGGGTTGTGCTGGATTAGAGTTCGATTAGGAGTTGATGAAAAGAAGGAGAAAGGGTCCCGGTTTTTTTTCTTCTTATGGTTTTTCTTTCTATTCTTCCTGGGTTTGTTTGGTCCTCGTTTCCTCTTTGCATGCCAGGGGATGGTATCTTTTTCTCCTAAATCTCTGGTGGTAAAGTTATCCAAGCGATTCTTTAATACTTGCAGCGTTCCCAGCCGTCCAGTCCGTCCGTCTTCGGGGGAGGACGGGAGGGACTACAGCTCATAGTACGTCTTTTTCGGGGTGCTAGGACGGACTATGGTACTATAGAGTAGTTCTACAGCTTGGACCTCGGGTACTACCTGTTGAAATCATACGGCTCAAACGAATTATTTTCGAATTATGAGACATGATTTGGGCTCTACCTCGCGGCTCCCGGACGCCCACACCCCCTCCCCTGAAACATGTCTCACCCTGTAGGGTCCGCCGTCCTGCTGAAAGATGGCAGTCCTACAGGTTCCCGGCAAGAAGAACCTGAACACAGGGATTAAAAATTTGTATGGAGGATTGTCTGTGCGCCAGAATTTTGTTAGGGGACTTAGACCCGCACAGACAATCCTCCATACAAAATTTAATCTCTGTGTTCAGGTTCTTCATGCCGGGAACTTGTACCCCCAGGCGGCTCCCGGACGGGCTACAGATGGCCATCCTGTCGGGGGGGGGGCTCTTGGCAGCCCCCCCACGGCCCCTGCGGACTTATGGGAACACTGAATACTCGTCCTTGTGCAGGAAAATTGTTCAGGCCTTAGTGTCCGAAATAGTTTTAGGACGACTATGTATCATAACCAAATTGCTTTGTCTCATAATTGCACTCCCTACATTCTTATAGTATCTCGCAATGATTCCCGGTATCACCTATTCATGCTTCTCAACTAACAATTGCATTTCATGTCATTTCCTAGGAGGCTTTGCAAAGCTATTTCTGCCGAAGAGGTATTGTGTGTACATAGCGCATGGCTAGTCTGTATGCTAGTAAGATCAATCCCGCAAAACTCAGTTCATGCACTTATACCGCTTGCGCAGAAAAGGGACTAGCTGGCCTTCCCAAGGCAATTCTTGGCTGAGAAGCGTTAGTATATACCTAATATTACTTACTATATTAGGTGTTGCTTGAGGCCAGCTGTTAAACTCTAAAAAATGCAAATAAAGCTACTGCCCCCTCGCCCTCAGAACGTCCCTCTTCCTTCCTTCCTATTCCTCTGATACAGTGCCGACGATCTCGATTCCTCCCCAATCCCAGTACGATTTTCCCTATACGATTGGTACCGTTCCTCTATCCCTAGCATCCTACCACCCTTTCCTCCCTTTACTCTTCCACGAGTTATACCTTATAATAGAGAGTCCTAGAGGATTCAGCTTGAAATCATGTATAAAGTCGAACCGTCCCCCCTATCAGGTATTTGTATAGACCACTACGAGTTGGATATATCAATGCTAACCCAGGTTCTAGAGTTTGCCATCAATGGATCAGAGGCCCAAGTCTTGTGCTTGGACCGTACCAAAATGCCTCTGCAGCTCATCAAGGCCATCACACCATTCACCATTGCCGATAACCCTGTTATTGATCGTAACTCTTACCAGGATGTTCCACGCAAGAAGAGTAGGAGATTCCCGGAGCAATCCCCCCCCCACAGTGGATTCCCTCCTATTAACAACCCTCTCTCCATTCACCTTTCGGACCAATCACCATTTCATCCTCCAGTGCCGGCTTTCCAACCCACCTCCCACGCCACCTTTCAGGCTGGCAGTAGCAATCAATATACTAACTCTATTGCTGACCTTCGAGGGGTGATGGAGACATTCTACGAAGCATTATGGGGAAACAGTTGGGCTTTTGAAATGGTCAAGTGCCAAATGAAAGTACAGCAGCCACAGTTTTACATCGATCCCGAATACCCTGGTATAGCTGAAGGAGCCCAACCCCCCCAATTTAAGCTCACTGGCATATCCTTGAAAGTACAATTGAAAGGGTTTTTGAAAATACAACCTTCAAAGAAAATGCCTCCCTTGACAAAGAGCTTTATTCAACGGGAGGAATATATCCGCATTGAAGCACTTCTGGAAGAGACTGTATCCAGCAAATGGGCCAACGGAAGCAAGAGAGAAAAGGATCTGGACTATATGGTATCGGGACAGCCCGGCTGTGGTACGTACTGGGTCTCATATGTTTCTTCTTCCAACTGCTAATATTGCAAAGGCAAATCAACACTTCTTTTGTACCTCCTAATCAATAGGGTTGTTGCCCGTCTTCCTACGGTATATCGTGTGGACGATCAACACTGTTATTACTTTGACGAAAGCCATCGAGGCCGTTGTATAACTGCAGAGCAATTGTTTAATCTTCCAAGCGAAACTAAGCATGACCTTTGGATCTTGACCGATCACGAACTTAGTAATCCCAATTGGAATCACAGATGGCATAGCTGGTTTGTCGTTCTTGCCTCATCAACGGAAAACTTAGAGGGTTCTAGGCAGTGGGGAAAAGAGAGGAATGTGGGTGAAACATATATGAATCCCTGGGAATGGGATGAGATATATGCAGCTTTCACGTAAGGTTGCCCAGAAAACATGATTTGAATTTTAATACTAATGATTCTTGTCGGGAAAATAGTCTTGACTATGATAACCCTACCTCAACACAGGTGGAAAACCTTTACAATACGTTCATATGCCTGGGGCCAGTCGGACGTACCTGCTTGAGGACTATTTCGGCAGGACTCGATAAATCTGAATATCAATCCAGATTCAGGGCTTATGTTAATAAGCTAGACAACGAAATCGCTAGAGGCTATTTTGAAACAGAGATGATCAGCCTGATGCATCCAATTCTGGACAACACGAGCTACATACCGACTATTATTTCTCCGTGGATCGCGTGCCGAATAGTTAATCATTGGGACATTTCTGTCAAGGAGAGTGGATACAAGATATTCCATTCTCTTAGTCATCAGTCAACTTTGACACATTCAGCTGGGTGGTTTTTTGAGGTTTATGCTAATAACTGGCTGCGAAAAGGGGGGACATTTGAAGCGACCCATCTTTCTTACAAAGATTCTAAAGAAGTCCTGTCTTTGCATATCAATCCCACAAGCATCAGCGAAGCACGGTACTTTACAACTGCCATCAATCTTGCAAAGCAGCTTAAAAATCGGGTCCGTCGAGAGATGGATTCTAAGCAGTTCCAGATATATTTTCAACCTCGGTACCGGACTGATGAATCCTTTCATGGCCTAATTGTGAAGAGTATAGATATGTTAATCCTCTTCAAAATTACGATGGCTCCGGATCAGGGAGTTACGGCTGAAGAATTCCACGATATTCTACCTGACCTTCCTAAGAGTATAAATATGGTCTGTGTTGTTTTCATCATACCAGAGGATCGTGTGGCCAATTACAAGCGCCCAAGATATGGTCCGGCCGATTGTAATGTTACAATCAACCACCATAAGTACACCATCAAGCAGTTCAGGCTTGTATTGTCTGATGCCGACCTTTTGTCGATTGCGGTTCCGGAACAACATAGTTCCTTTTCTAAAGGTAAACGTAAGCGGGAGGAATAACTTGTTGGAGGAATAAGTTGTACTTTTTTTTGTTTTACTTCATTTTTTTGGTTTACCTTGTTTTTTTTGTTTGATGTTTACAAGTCAATCACGATGAAGGGGTGTTTCAATCACTTTTTACTTACCAAAAAGAATGTCTACCTTTTTTGCGATTCTATTCTGAAATAGATGGTGAATATCAATTAACTTCACTAATTGACCATCAATGCAGGCGAAATCTGACATACTAGTACATTGTTTCTGAGCTTGCCTGGATGTTGTCATAGGGAAATTATCTGTAACGTCCTTCTCATACTACTATCACGCAATCACCAGCAAAGCACCTGTGATCCCCCCATTTCTTTATACTTATTCTTTGTGCTATTGACGCCTTCTACCAATCACTCAAGCCTCTTCTAATATAGTCACTATGGGCATCAAAAAATAACAACTACAAAAGTAATGGTCTGTGGCACTCACGTAGCAATTAGATTAGGATTAATATAATAAACCTCTCATCCTCCGCTCACTCCCCTTCCGCTGTGTCCTCAGAGACTGTGCCTCTGTTCGCTGGCAGCCCAGGCTTTCACAGCGATAAAAGCGATAAATAGTTCAATGGGACTTATACCTTCGAGAACATCCGTGCAGGCCAGATACTTATGAAAAGCAGTGGAACGATAAGGAGGGGCCTTGTGAATGCGTGGTTGATTGCGTGGAAGCGGGCAATGGCGAGCTGGAAGATGAATAGAGTGAATAATATGATAGTTCACCCAGCATAAAGAAGAACACTGTAGATGATACAGATGATAAGAATCAAGACATGCTGCAGTAGGAAGAACCTATAAGACAAATCGAGGGCCTGAAAGGCTTAGCAAAATCTGTTAGTGTTTTCGCCCAAGCGTGTATAATAGGGTAAAGAGCGACACTTGCAAACTGGAGGCGGCGGAATGGAAACATATCGATTCCTTCAAGGGTTATAAGGTTGACGTAGGGAGAAGCTAGACATCCAAGGGACCGCGGTAGCACATAGGCAATCGCTGTGGTATCAGAGAATGAGACTTAAAGCTGCTCCGATAGGTAAAGGTGATACCACTAGTGGCGCATGTGAGAGATTGAACCGTCAAAATTGCGAAATGGACACTTACAAGGTTGTAAAAGCGAAAAATAAGTTAAAGTGAAGAAGAAGTGAAGCAGAAATTCTTGGTGATCAGGGATAGCTCCACATCTCTTGGCGGGATCTGGCCTTCGCTGTTTGAAAGCCCTGCATCATTCCTGATCAGTGACTGCCCACGGAATGCACTCTCAAAAATGGACTGACAGGTTCTTACACTCATAGCATTATGGCAGAGGATGTTGGAAAGCGTCAAAACGGTAGTTGGAAAGGTGTTCTGGATTAAGGAGCGGAATGATGGAGCCACCCTCTAAAAGGTCCGGGAACCCTGGTGAAACCCCGCGGATATCAGAAAGGTTCAAAAGACTAGCAATACCAGTGACTGGTATAAGTCAGATGACGAAAATTAGACTGATGAGGGTACTAATTCGACAGAATAAATCAGATGGTCGTGAGTATAACATCTCCTAGGGGACTCAATCTCATGCAATTCCGGAGCATAGTATCCGGTGTCAGAAGTGTATGAGATAAAGGCAATTGGTGGGGGAGAGAGAAGTGAATGGAAGTGAAAGGGAAGATTTTGTGAGGTGAGATGGGGGTGTGGAGGAACAAAAACATGGAATTGGAAGGAACGAAGGAAATGCAAGAGGGAAAGGGTTTAAGGTTGGGAAAATATGAGTCATCGGGCATGTTCTTAGTGCTAATGAGAAATTAATTGGCTTGCCCAAAATAAGGTGACTCTTATGAGTCGCTGCGCGATATGCGGTGAACCAATCATAACTAATAAAACAAATGAAATGCTCAAATTGCATAAACTGAGTGGAACTCGTAAATAATAAAATCAGTCACACGCAAAAGTCATGATATTATTATATCTTCAAATTATTAGTCTTCAAAACATCAATCAATCATAATATAATAATGACATACAAGTACGAGTTAGGTGAGAATTATAAGTTAAGTAGCTTCATAGTACGAAACCTAAACATAACAATAACTAATATTTATTAGTCATGTGACAAGAACTTGGCTCTGTTATAATTTGTGATAGTGTCAGATACTTCATAGCATAGTCTACGAACATTTCCCTGGTCTCTAAGCATGTACATAAACTTGATTAACAATAATAAAAAGAATGTTTATGGTAAGATGGTAGATTGAAAAGGAATTACAAGAGATATATTTGTTAATTGTCAAAGGATATTTTGAGGAAGATATTGATTTCTATTTCTCTATTTGGAAAAAAAAGTAAAAAAGTAAAAAGGGAGAGTGGAGATGACAATTGGTCAAGATCCATATATACTTCAGCAGTTCAGCAAAGAGGTTGTTTACTTATTGGTTAATATAAAGTTGCAAGGATAATTTTACTAAAGAGGTTTAGTCTCAGCTGAACTGGGGAACTCGGACTTACTTTGATAGATAATGTCGGTTGACACAATTAACCACCATTCATTGAAGGAACATCTTTAGCTATGACAATCACGCTTCCCACAAATCCACTATCATGAAAATCAAAAAGAAAAATCAAAAAAGTTAACATACATAGTAGAAATTAATATTTGATATACTATTCATCAGCCTGTATATTTTTATTTTTATTTTTATTTTTATTTTTGTTTTTATTTTTATTTTAAATCATATGTTCATTGTTTCTACGGTACAAGAAATGACATGCATCTATAACGATATGGCCACAACAAAACCGAAAATCAAACGAACAATCAACAAATGAAACAAACATAACCAGTTCCCCCAACACGACCAATGAGCGTCGCAAAGCAGCCGTAGCTAAAATTAAGGAAAATATAAACCGCTAACTAGTCTCGAGGGCCAGGGGCGGGTAGGGTGATAGATTGGAAGAGGGGGTTTGGCGGGGGGTGTGTGGAGGGAGGGAGCAAGCGCGGGCATTCCAAGAGGGAAACCAGAGGCAGTGGTGCGAATGAACTCAGCCAGCACAATGAGCAGCTGCAGGTCGGACTCGATTGGGGCCTCGGGGGCCAAGTCCGGGACCCCTTGGAGGTGGCGGGATCTCTGATGGGTGGACGAGGGGCAGGACAGTATGGCATGTTCCAAGGTTTGTGGGGCCTTGGAGCACAACAGGCAGGACATGTCGGCATCAGGATTGTCCCATGAGGGGTGAGCTGTGAGATAACCTTTTCCAGAGCGCATCTGGTGTATTCTGCCAGCAACAAATTTGCCCAAGCCCATGAAGGGATGGGGGCATGTTGAGGGCGGATAGGGGTAGTACAGGGGGCTGGGGTGGGAGACAAGTCAGAGAGGAGGAGTTGTTTAGCACTTAGTTTGAGGCAAGCATAAGAGGGGACAACCCCCAAGAACCGGGGGCAGGTAGTCCGTCAAGTGGAGAGAGATGGGCGGTAACGTAGACACTTTGTGTACAAGGGGGACGGCCACATTCACCAAAGCTATGACGGCGTTGTGTCGGCATCTTGGGTTCTTGGCCTTGTCCGGGGTGGAACGCCAGTTGAGGTTAAAGAAGAGATAGGGTTGGGAGGTAATCTTCCCACACGCCTGCAAGGGGGTACGGTGGGGCGAGAAAGTGGGAACGCATTTAGGTAGCCATGCCGAGGCAGGCTTTATCTCAGGGGGGGAGCAGATGAGCCTTAGGCCAGCAAGGCGGCGTTGGTGGCGTATAAGAGTGGGTAGTGGGGGGAGACAGGCTTCTCTGTGCAAACATGTTATGTTGGTGGTGGTAAAACAGTTAGTGATTCACCTACAGACCGGATGCCAGAAAACAGACATCGGGTTCATGATAGAAGGGGGAGGGTTCCAGGCGGCAGACCCATATAGGAGAATTAGAGCTAGGAGCGAATGCGCCAAGGAGAGACAAAGGTAGGGGGGAAGGCCCAACCGAGGGGGGGAGAGGCGGCGAATCATGGACAGGGGAGCATTTGCAATGGTGTACCTCCTGGAGAAGTGGAACCTTGGGTCAAAGGAGGGGGTAAAGATAAAGCCCAGCCACTTCAGGTGGGTCTGTGGATCGAAGAGTTGATCCTCAAGCTGCACCAGGAGGGAGCAAGGTGGCTCATTGCTTCTGGTAGTCCTCCAGTGGTTCAGCTGCGTTTTCGGAACGGAGAAGGAGATGTTGATCGGGGAGGCCTTTCTCTTGAGCGCTGAGTAGGATTTCTGAAGGAGGCGAACATTGGTCCTATAGGAAGGCGAGGCCACTGTGACAGCAAAATCGTGAACGTAGGAGATCATAAGTAAGCTGGGGATTTCCAGGTGGAGAGAGGAGACATATATGACGAAGAGTAGGGGGAAGATGGGGGAGCCCTGAGGGACCCCGACCGAAAGGGGAGCGACAAGGCGAGGGGACCCCTGGAATATCAGGCGGCAGGTACGGTCCCTGAGGCAAGAGCCGATCCACTGGACCAGGTAGAGGCTGACCCCCTTCCTGCGAAGGAGAGGGAGGAGTGAGGGAGACTCCACGTTGTCAAAGCCCCCCTTCACATCAAGGAAGAGAGTGGAGACTTTGTATCGGAGGCAGTGGAAGGACTCAAAATTGTGTTGTAGGACGAGGGCGGCATAGGCGGTGCATCTCCCAGGGAGGGACCTGCACTAAAGCGGGTGGATAAGGGAGCAAATCGTCGCTTGGGGTGAGAGGCGGGAAGCTACCACCCTGTCAAGGATTTTAGAGAGCGTTCGAAGGAGGACGATAACCCTGAAGGAGGAGGGTGTGTCCTATGAGGGTTTACCCGGCTGGTCGAAGACAATAGTAAGTGCTTTCTTGAGGGAGGGAGGGTGAAAACCGTGGGGTAACAGGGGGCCCAGGAGGAAAGGGAGAAGGGAGGGCTTGAGGTGGTGTACAGATTGTTGGAAACCATGCTGCTTGCCATACTCTCAGGATACTTCCTTTGTCTTTAGATAGCTTCCGGGAACGCGCTTTGCCTTCGGGCACGAGGAGGCTTCGGGCTCGGGCATTAGGAGCCTTCAGATTCGGGCGTGTGTTTATACGGTCGAGGAAAGCATTTCCTAAGTAGGAATGTCACGATCAGACAGGAGGAGGAAAGCAAGCGGAAAGGGTTGACACCCGGACAATGGGTAGGAGGATGTATGGACAATGGTATTTGTTCATACATGAGAGTTGGGAAAAAGAGCGGTGCTTGTATGCCGTGATGTTTGTTCCTGTATTTTGTTAGCATGAGATTTCAGAAAAGTTGGGAAAGGAGGAGACAGGGGAACATCTTTTCCTGATAGGAAAGGATGATATATACTTATCCTTTTGTCCTTACCCAGATGGTTGTTGTTGAGTGTCGTGGATGCTAGAGACTGTTGTTGTTAGTGAAGAGATTTTCCCTCTTTTCCAGTGTGCGATCGTTTAGGTGTGAGTTCCTTGGCGTTTACCGTTTCGTTGTCGCCATACTCTCGTCGCCGTCGATCCTAGTTTAATACAGATTTCCACACAGAGTACGGGATGTGGTCGGGGCTAGGGGGGGAGGTGTTAGAGGATTTGGAGAGGGCCCTGGATATCTCTTCGGAGGTGAGGGGGGTATAGTGTTCATGTCGCGCGAGGCAGAGGAGCGGGGGAGGTAGAGGTTTGTGGGGAAAAAAGTTGTAAAGGAGCGTCTCCCCTGCCTCGGCTGGGTCGGAGGCCCCTGGCAAGTCCGTGAACCTTTGTGGCAGGTGACCAAATGCGAACCTCTTGGCCGTCCAGAGGGAGTGTGGAGTGGCCGAGGACAAGATGTCTGACTAGTATTCTTTCTTGGCTGAGGCAATGGCCTTAAAATATGTTCTCCTCAAGGTCTTTATATTGCTCCAGTTGAGGGGGGACTGGTCGAGGCGGGATATTCTTGCAAACTTTTGATATTTCTTCTCAGAGACGATAGGCGAGGGGACTACACATCAGCAAAAAAACGATTTACGTCCGGCGGACGCGACCCGCGTCCGGACGGATTGCGTCCGCCCTATGCGTCCCGTGCGCCCTGACCGTCCGCCGGATGTTTTTTCTCATCCCATGCGCCTGG
>Ga0307509_10003281_pt1 | contig 24863 bp, 24 predicted proteins | sample 10_EM_MG_FD_202245 | JGI IMG/M metagenome (GOLD analysis project Ga0307509, IMG submission 202245) | Populus trichocarpa ectomycorrhiza microbial communities from riparian zone in the Pacific Northwest, United States - 10_EM | ecosystem: Host-associated > Plants > Roots > Unclassified | place... | reverse complement strand
ATCGTCATCATCCTGGGCGGCACGGTGCTGTTCGCCCGGCCGCCGGGCGCCGCGTTCCACAATCACGCCCGGCATTGGCTGTTCGGGCTCGGGCACGGCTTCGCCCAGATCGGCCTGGCGATCTTCGGCACCTGGGTATGGCTGAAGGTGCCGGCGCACGACTGGTCGTGGCCCGGCCCGCTGGTGGTCGCGGCGGTCGTCTACGGGCCGATCATCGGGTTCCTGTCGACCCAGCTGTGCGCGCTCTACCTGCTGATCGCCGGGCAGTTCCAGGTCAACGTGAACGAGCTGTTCGCCGGGCAGAGCATCGAGGACCAGAAGAGCTTCCTGCGGCTGCACATCGCCGCCGACGGATCGCTGACGATCCACCCGATCGGCATCGACAAGATCTGCCGGAAGTGGGTGGCCGACCCGGACGGCGACCCGCACAGCCCCTGGCTGCGGCCGGATCAGCCGCTGGTCGCGCACCGGATCGAGCCGCCGATCCGGGTGGAGTGACGCGGCTCAGCCGTACCGTTCCTCGTGGCTCTGCCGCGGGCCGCACACCGCGGCCCGGCTGCACGAGCACCGCGACCCGTCGGCGTCCATCCGCACTACGACCTCGTCCTTGGGGACGCTGTGACCCACTACGCGGCCGTCGCCCTCGGGTGTCGTCACTCGGGTCCCGATGGATGGGGCATCTGCCTGAAATTTGGCGTACAGGGGATGTTCGTACTTGAGGCAGCACATCAGCCGGCCGCAGGCGCCCGAGATGCGCAGCGGGTTGAGCGGCAGGTCCTGGTCCTTGGCCATCCGGATGGTGACCGGCTCGAAGTCGGTGAGGAACGTGGCGCAGCACAGGTCACGCCCGCACGAGCCGATGCCGCCCTGCACCCGGGCCGAGTCGCGGGCCGAGAGCTGGCGCAGTTCGACGCGGCAGTGCAGGGTCGCCCCGAGGTCGCGGACGAGCGAACGGAAGTCGACCCGGTGCGGAGCGGTGAAGTAGATCGTCGTACGTGGGCCGCCGGAGCCGCCCTGGTCCAGCACGTGGTCGACGGCGACCACCTTCATCGGCAGGTCATGCGCCTTGATCAGCTTTTTGGCCGCGACCTTGGCCTCGGCCTTGCGCTTGCGCAGCACCTCGTCCCGGCGCACGTCGTCGTCCCCGGCCAGGCCCTCGACCTTCGGGAAGCCGGACGTGTCCTCACCCACCCACTGCGCCGCCCAGACGCACTCCGCCACCTCGGGACCGTCGTCGGTGGGCACGAGCACCCGGTCGCCGACCTGGGGCGAGAACTCGCCCGGATCGAGGTAGTAGAGGCGGCCGTACCGGTTGAAGCTGACCGCGCACAGCATGCCCATGGCGAACACACTACGACGGCGATTCGGCCGCACCAAATGCCGGTTTTGGACTACCCGCCGGGGTTGTCGTATAGATACGACGCAACCGCCCAGATCGACCGTCGTTGGCCAGACCCGTAGACGCCGCCCCATCGCGGAACACTTCGGGAGGGAACCGCATGAAACCCGCCAGATCGCTCGCCGTCAGTGTGGTAGCACTCGGGTTCGCCGGGTCGGTCGCCGCGCCGCTTCCCGCGTACGCCGCCCCCGCACCATGCGAACGAGCCGAGGGGTACGCGGCCCAGTCCGGCGCCGAACTGCTCCGGATCGATCGGCTCGAGGTGCGCAGCGGCGGCGGCAACCGCCCGGTGGCCAAGGATTCGTCGAGTGACGACGAAGATCCATCGAGCGACGAGAGCGACGCGGGCGGCCAGGGCGGCGGCAGCGTCATCCGTGGGCACGACGGCGGCGACGCAAAGAGCGCAAGCGATACAAAAAACGCCGGCGACTCCGCGCGGCTGAGCCTGGTCGGCCTCGGCGAGGCCCGCACCGCCATGGTCGCCACCGCACAGGTCAAATCGGCCGCGGTCGCCCGCCTCCTCGACGGCCAGGCCGACGGCGAGCCCGGCTGGATCGAGCCGCTGTTCCAGCAGGCGCCGCCGACTCACGCCCACCCGGCGACCCGCGCCACCGACGCCGGCCGGGTCGGCCCGCTGAAGCTCGGCTCGGGCAACCTCACCGGCCATGCCCAGTGGGACCCCGCCATGGCCTGCGGCGGGGCCGAGGGCGAGACCGCCGGCGCGCAATCGGCGATCCACAACGTGAATCTCCTGGGAAGCGCGGCGACGGCTCTGATCCGCGTACCGCAAAAGGCAGCCGGAGTGAGCACGACAGCGCTGGACGGAACCGGCGAGAGCGCCCGCACGGTGGCCTCGGCCACCGTGACGGGCGGCGGCTTGGACCTGGCGGGTGGGCGCGTGCGGGTGCGCATCCTGACCGCGCCGTCGCTGGTCGCGACCATGTCGAGCGGCGGCGGCGACGTGCGGTACCAGCCCGCGCAGATCGAGGTCTCCGGCGACGGCATCGCCACCAAGCGCCTGGCCGCGGCCGGCGAGTCGGTCGACGTCACGCTCGGCGGCGACGCGCGGGAGGCGGGCGGGCTCGACGCGGCCGCCCTCCGCGATCTGCGCCCGGCGAGCCGGCCGTTGCCGCTGCCGCACGTGCCCGGCCTGCCCGCGGTCAGCGCGCCGAGCCCGGTCACCGAGTCGGCGCCCGCCGCCGACGGCCGCATGCGGCTGCACATCACGCTCGGTGGCGTCCGGCAGGCCGAGAAGGGGCACGCCATCGCGGCCCGGGTGGCCGCCATCGACGTGTCGCTCACGCAGGGCGACGTGACCGGGGGACGCGGCAAGGACGGGTACGGCGGTCAGTCGTCCGCGGTCGCACTGGACTTCTCGGTCGGCCTGATGGAGGCCGCGGCGGTGGCGCCCGAGCGGATGTCGCCGGTCGACATGTCGGGCACCGGCGGGGGTCTCCCGATCACCGGTCCCGGGGTGGCCGGGCTGGCGCTGGCCGGTGTGGCCATGGTGCTCTCCGGGGTGGGCGTCGTGCTGCTGGGCCTGCGTCGCCGTCGCTCGGCCGGGTTGCGCCACTCCGCCCGGTGAGTAGGACATCACCATCAGCCAGATGGACATCTATCTATCAACTGAAGGTTACCGATCGGCCGACGGTCGTGCCGTCCTGCTCCGCCGAGCGTCCCGATCCGGGCCGAAGCCCACGACAACGCTCGATGGATGGCGTTGAGTATGCGTTACCTGCGGGGGTGCAGGAGGACGCGGCGTCGCAGTCGGACCAGTTCCGAAGGCGGCGCCGCGCCCGCGTTTACATCGCCATCGCGGCGGCCAGCTCGGCCGAGCCCTGCAGCAGATCGTCCGCCTCGGCGTAGCTTTCCGCGATCGTCCGCAGCACCTGGGCGGCCACCGCGGCGGCCGCCAGCGGATCGTCCTCCGCATTCAGCGCGACCGCCTCCGCCGAGGCCAGCACGCCGGCCAGCGCGACCGCCAACTCGGCCCGGGCCCGCTCCATCCAGTCGACCAGCGCCTCGGCGAGGTCGGCCGAGGCCTCCAACCGCTCGTCGAGACTCTCGCCCGTGCCGCTCAGGCGATCGGCCACCCGCCCGCGAAGCTCGCCGTAGGCCGCCGCCGCCTCGCCGTCCCAATCGCCCGGGGCCGGCAACTCCTGCGCCGTCTCGACGCAGGCCCGGGCATCGGCCCGCAGCCGGTCCACCGCATCGTCGAATTCCCGCGGCCGCAGCGACGCCACCGCCCGGGCGGCATCACCCGGCAGCAGCCGTACGCGCCGAAGCTGGCGCCACACCTCATGATCGGCCGGAGCCCCCTGATCGGCCAGCGCGGCGTCGACCTGCGCGAGCAGCGGCGCCGCCACGCCGAGCACCTCGTCGAGACGATCCCTCACCGCTCGCGCTCCAGCCGGCGCCGGACCGCCTCGTCGGTCGCCAGATAGTCACGCGCCACCGCGCGCACCGCCCCCGCGGCCTCGGCCAATTGACCCGCGAGATCGGCCGCCTCCCGCCCGCGCGCCTCGAGCACCGCCGCCCACCGGGCATGCAGCGCCCGCCCGAGCCGCCCGGGCACGCCGGCGTCGTCCGCACCGAAGGCCGACGCCGCGACGGTCAACGCCGGCAACCGCCGGTCGACCGTGGCGAGGGTGTCGGCCGCCCGATCGAGCCGGTCGGCGAGGTGATCCATCTCAGTCCTCTTTCAGCTTTCCGAAGATCTCACCGTGCAACTTGGCCCGCGCCCAGCGAGCCGCCTCGGCCGCGCTGGTCACCACGGCCTGAATCTCCCGCGCGAACTCGGCCGCGCTCCGCTGCTGCAAGGAGCCGGAGATGCGCACGTCGGTGATCTCGCCCGCCGCCGTCACCACCACCTCGACGGTGTCATCGGGCGAATGCACCGACACGGAATGCGACGCGACCACCTTGTCGAACTCGGCACGCAACTGGTCAAGTCGGCGATATCGATCGATGGCCTCATCGATCCACCCCTCGTCGATCTCGCGCGCCATCCCCCAGTCTCCTCACCGCGCGTAAGCGCCCCGTCGCGATCCGGGACCAGACCGTACCCGACGGTGTGACTTTTCCGCTACAGCGAGTTGTCCTCTGTGGATAACTGCCATTCCGGTACGGGATCGACGCCCGCCCAGGGAGTGCGGCCCCCGCCAAGTTGTCGGACCCGCGCAATACCATCGTTGCCGTGACTGACGTCTTCGCTGACCTGGTGGGCCAGGACGAGCCGGTCGAGACGCTGCGCCGGGCCGCCGAGTCCGCGGCCCGGGTCGTGGCCGGCGAGCAGGTCGCCGCCGGCGCGATGACGCACGCCTGGATCTTCACGGGTCCGCCGGGCTCGGGCCGCTCGGTGGCCGCCCGTGCCTTCGCGGCCGCCCTGGAGTGTGAGCGCGGCGGCATCGGCTGCGGCGAGTGCCACGGCTGCCACACCGCGTTGGGCGGCACCCACGCCGACGTGCGCTTCGTCGTCCCCGAGGGTCTGTCCATCGGCGTCAACGAGATGCGCGCCCTGGTGCTGCGGGCGGCCAGCGCGCCGTCCGGCGGCCGCTGGCAGGTGGTCGTGATCGAGGATGCCGACCGGCTGACCGAGCAGGCCGGCAACGCCCTGCTCAAGGCGATCGAGGAGCCGCCACCTCGCACGGTCTTCCTGCTCTGCGCCCCGTCGACCCACCCGGACGACATCTCGGTGACGATCCGCTCCCGCTGCCGCGTGATGACCCTGCGCCAGCCCCCGGCCGACGCCGTGGCCGAGGTGCTCACCCGCCGGGATGGTGTCGCTCCCGAGGTCGCCGCCTGGGCCGCCGCCGCCGCGCAGGGCCACGTCGGCCGCGCCAAGCGCCTGGCCAAAGACTCCGAGGCGCGCACCCGGCGGGAGGCGGTGCTGGCCGTCCCGCGCCGGCTGACCGGCGTGGGCGCCTGCTTCGAGGCCGCCGCCGCGCTGATCAAGGCGGCCGAGGCCGAGGCCGCCGAGGCGATCGCCGAGTCCGACGCCGGCGAGCGAGCCGCCCTGGAACAAGCCTTGGGCGCCGGCGGCACCGGGCGGGGCGCCGCCGGGGCGATGCGCGGTGCCGCCGGTCAGCTGAAGGATCTGGAGAAAAGGCAGCGCTCGCGGGCCACCCGGTCGAAACGGGACGCGCTCGATCGGGCGCTGGTCGACCTGGCCGGCTTCTACCGAGACGTCCTGATCACCAATCTGCGCGCGCCGGTCCCGATCGTGCATACCGACGTGGCCCCGCAGTCCGAGGCGGCGGCCGGCAAGTGGAGCGCGGAAAGCACGCTGCGCCGGCTGGAGGCGGTGCTGGCCTGCCGAGACGCCATCGATCAGAACGTGAAACCCGACATCGCGGTCGAGGCCATGATGCTGACCCTCTGGCGCGGCTGAGAAAACAACGAGGGCAGCGAGCGGCAACGGCCGAGCTCACCCGGCGCCCGTCACCAGCCGGGACACGATCTCCCGGGTGTCGGCGCGGTCGAAGGTGGCGGTGGAAAGGGTGAGGTGCATGACCATCCCCTCGATCATCGCGTCCACCCCGCGGGCGGTCACCGAGTCCACGAAACGCTCCAGCACGGCGCGTGACCGGCGCATCCAGGCCTCGGTCACGGTCCGGAGCGCCGGGTCGCGCAGGGCGGCCAGATAGAGCTCGTATGCCACGGCCCAGTCCCGGGGGTCCGCCCCCGCGTCGCCGTGGATCAGGTCGGTCACGGCGTCGACAAAACCTGCCCGATCCCGTACGCCGTCGAAATGCGCCTCGTAGAGCGGCGACATCCGCTCGGCATGCCGTTGGAAGGCCTGCGCCAGCAGGTCGTCCAGACCCGCGAAGTGGTACGTGAGCGAGCCGAGCGGCACGTCCGCCGCGGCGGCGATCCGGCGCATCGTGGTCCCGGCCACGCCGTGCCGGGCGACGACGTCGATGGCCGCATCGACGATCCGGCTCTTGCGCTCGGGGTCGTAGCGACGCGGCGACCGCGCCGCGGGAAGGGTCATGCGTACGATCGTACGCAACGCGGCCTGGTTAAGGCCTGTTTCATGGCTGGGGCCAGGCTGCGCCGGGGCCCAGCCATGAAACAGGCCTTAAACTCTCCGCTCGTGATCTGGGATGTCGCTGTGGTCGGGGCCGGCCCCGCCGGGCTGGCCGCCGCGCACGCCGCCTCCGCCGCGGGGGCTCGCACGATCGTGCTGGAGCGCGCCACCCACCCGCGCTACAAGACCTGCGGCGGCGGCTTGATCGGCACCTCCCTGCAGATCGCCGAGCCGCTCCTGGCCGCGGTGCCGGGCCGGGACACGATCGACGCGGTCACCTTCACCCGCGGTGGTCGCCGCACCTTCACCCGGCGTGCTCGTGGCGGCCCGCTGCTCACCATGGTCCGCCGCGACGACTTCGATCACGCCTGGTACGAGGCGGCGCTCAAGGCCGGCGCCACGGTCCGCCAGGAGTGCCAGGTCCGCGCGATCAGCCAGGACGACGACACGGCGACGGTCACGCTGGCCGACGGCGAGGAGATCGTCGCCAGGTCGGTGATCGGCGCCGACGGCTCGGCCGGGATCAGCTCGCGCCACGTCGGCGTCACCTTCGACCAGCAGGATCTCGGCCTCGAGGTGGAGCTGGCGGCCACCGAGGCCGACCGGCGCGCCTGGCGGGGCCGGGTGCTGCTCGACTGGGGCCCCTTCCCCGGCTCGTACGGCTGGGTCTTTCCCAAGGACGACCAGCTCACGGTTGGTGTGATCATGGCGAAGGGGCACGGCGCCGAGACGAAGCGGTACCTGCGCGACTTCCTGGCCCAGCTCGGCCTGACCGACCGCACGGTGGTCCGCGACTCGGGCCACCTCACTCGCTGCCGCCGGCCCGACTCACCGCTGCGCCACGGCCGGGTGATCGTGGCCGGCGACGCCGGCGGCCTGCTCGAGCCCTGGACCCGTGAGGGCATCAGCTATGCCCTGCGGTCGGGCTCGTGGGCCGGCGCCGCGGCGGCGTCCGGCGATCTAGCCGCCTACGAGCGGCAGGTGGCGAGCGAGCTCGCCCCCGAGATGGCCGCCGGCCGGCGGATGCTCGCCGTCTTCAGCAGGCGGCCCATGCTGATCCACGCGGCGATGGCCACCCCGGTCGGCTGGCGCGCGTTCGAGATGTTCTGCCGCGGCCGGCTCGCCGTGGCCGACGTGATCAACCGGCGCGGCATCCAGGCCGTAGTCAGGCTCCTAGCGGTCTGAACGGCCAGGGCGCCCACTGCACCGGGGCGGCGAACCCGCACCGCCGGGCGTCTCGCGCGTCGCGGCTGGTCAGCGGCCCCTCACGCCGGGCGCTGAGCCCGACGCCGATCAGCCGGGTCTCGAACCACGAGCCGCCGACCCCGCGCCGCACCCGCTCCCACAGGCCGCCCTCGACCAGCGCCGAGACCTGACCGCGAAGGACCCCGATCAGCTCGGCCGGGTCCTCGCCGCACTCCGCACACCCGCAGGCCGGGAGCGCCTCGGCCCACCACCGGCCGAGCCGCACCATCAGCCCCGGGAAGTCGGTGAACGCGACGGCGAGCGGCCCCGCCGCGGGCGTACGCGGAATCAACCGCACCATCCGCACCAGGGCCTCCTCGGCCCCGAGCAGTTCCTTGCTCTCCCGCCGTTCCACCATGTAGCGCTCATGCAGATCGTCGAGCATCGACTCGGCCGCGTCGTGCAAGACCACGAAGCGCCCGGTGTCGGTGGCGTGCGGGATAGCCCTCACGTGCGCCAGTATGCCCCGCTCGGCCCGAGGCGACTCCCGGTAGGCGAGAGCCTGGCGAATGATGAACGGCTCAGAACCGGAACTCACCGGCCTTGACGCCCTCGAGGAAGGCCGTCCATTCCTCAGCGGTGAAGCTCAGAACCCCGTTGTCCGGACGCTTCGAGTCGCGCACCAGAATTCGGCCGTCGTCCACCTGGGCCACTTCCACGCACGCATTCGTCCCGCAATACGATGATCGTTGCCACTGCACGGCATCAACCGGCTTGATCATTTTCCGCACCTCCCGCCGATTTCCCGTCATCCACGGTAAAGGAGCAAGGAAAGACCATGCAGGAATTGACATGAGTGAAGGAGACTCAGCGTCCCAATCATCGCTGAACGGGCGTTATGTCACTCACCAAAAGCTGAGTCTGACCGTATATGTCGCATTTTTCATGCTTCGGTCGGGGCTTATGGCTTGTTCGCGTTGCGGATCGCCGCCTCCAACTCCTTGATTCGGCCACTGAGGTAGTCGACCGTGTCCTCCACCGTGGCCGCGATTTCCCAGATTTTGTCGAAACGTTCGCGGTGCCGTTGGACCGAGCTGTCCTCCACCACCTCGTCAAGCAGCCCGGTCTCGCGGTACAGCACCTCGCTTTGCTCTCCGCCCTGCCCGAAAAGGGTCAGCAGGTCGAAGGTGGCGTTGTTGGTCACCGTGTAGTTGCTGTCGAACGGCAGCATCCGCAATTTGATCTTGCCGTCCTCGGCCAGCTTGTGCAGGTCGCTCAGCTGCTCGCGGAAGACTTCCGGGCCGCCGATCGGCCGGAGAAGGACGGATTGGTCCAGCAGCGCGTAAACGCTCAGCCCGTCGTCCAGCCGGGACAGCAACACCTGCCGGCGTCGCTGCCGCGCCTCGGCGCGCAGGTCGCGCGTCTTCCGCGGGATGTCTGAGTCGTCGAAGTTCGCCAGATTGGTCGCCGCGTACGCCGGCACCTGGAGCGGACCGGGTATGTAGTAGACCGAGTAGTAGCGGATCTCCACAGCCTCGGCTTCATATTCGACCCAACGCCGCATGGCATCGGTGAGGTGCTCTCGAACTCCCACCCCTTGGTGCCACTGACTCCGCGACCTCTTGCGGGCCACCTTGGTCAGCTCGACCAGTTCGTTGATTTTGGCGCGATCCCTGACCTGGAGGAAGGTCAGAAGCGGGCGAAGGTCGTTCGGCGCGATGCTGACCTCACCGCTCTCGATGCGGATGACCTTGCTGAGGCTCCACTCCATCTCCTCGGCGACGTCGGCCTGGGTGTAACCCACGGCGTCGCGTGCGTCTCGTAGCGCCAGACGCACGGTTCGGCGGGCGATGGTCGATGAAACTTCCTCAGGCACGGTGCCTCGCCAGCCTCCTATGTCGATCATTTCGATGTCGCTGACAGCCATCGCGCGGACTGCCATGTCGCATCATGCCAGCCACAACGAAATACGAGTACACCACCGCGCCAGCCTTTCGGCCACCCCCGCAATCCGCACCTTGCAGAATGCGCCGAAGATCCCTACGGCTGGACGACAAGCAGAAAGGCCCGCGCTCACGTGGAACGGAGCACGGGCCGACAAGCAGGACGCGCTTAGTTGAACTCCCCGGCCTTGACACCCTTCACGAACGCGACCCATTCGTCTTCGGTGAAGGCGAGGGGCGCGGCGAGGGGGTCCTTGGAATCACGAACCAGAATGGCGTCCGTGGTCTTCGCGACCTCGACGCAAGCTGCATTGCCGCAGTAGCTGCTCTTCTGCCACTGTGGCGTGTTGTCGATCTTCACTTGGAGAGCCTGACCTTCCGAGTCGGCGATACTTTCGATTGGTAAAACCAATTCCTCTGAAATAAGTTACGGGATGGTTTTTTGGTCATCCCAGTTCGCGAATCCGCTTCTCGATAAAGGCGATCGTGTCATCTTCATTGGCGGCTGCGTTCCAGAGCTTCTGATAGCGATCATAATGGCGCGCGACCGGCCCAGGAGGCGGCGGGCCGGTCGCGTTCGCCCTTCCGATCGCGATGTCCTCGAGAATTTCGTCGGTGACCCCGGTCTCGCGATACATGACCGCGCTGGACAGGTCGCCGTCCGCGGCCTCACGAGCCTCGCGCAGCGCTAAGCGCACGCGACGTCGCGCAACAGTGGGCGAGTCACCCTCAGCCATGAGGTCCTTCATCGTCGAGACGGCAGGTAGTGGGCCGACGTAAGTTGCAACCTCGCTGGCTGCCAGGCGGCACCCAGCGAGGTCGCGCGCAAGCTTACTAACCGTGGTACCAGATAGGAAATCCCCGTACCGGAGTTCAAGAAAAGTTGATACTGACTTGGCGTGATCGAAATGCGACGGGTCGCTGTTATCCCTGGTGAACCAGGGGCTGCTGACCGCCGGCCGCGCCATAGGAATGCCGGAACGACCGTCGCTCGATCGTGCGCCGCAGCGCCCGGGTCACCTGATTGAAGATGCGCGGGTCGAGCGAGGTGTACACGGTCACCTCCTCGGCGCGGTAGTGCGCGCGAATTTCCCACGCGTGCCCACTCCGCCTCCGCAGGGCAATCAGGACGACCACCACCAGCACCGCCACGACCGGCAGCGCCGCCGGTACGCCGAACTTCAGTCCAGCGACGATCGCCAGGACGAACAGCCCAAGCCAGAGGAGGAACTCCGCCCCGGACGGTCCGGTGGCCACCGTGCGTTCCAGACGGACGTCCTCCAGATCGTCGATCGCGAAGATCTTCACGGACGGGCTCTGCCAGACGAAGTGGGTGTCGGTGATGACGGCGTCAGGTCCGCGATAATAGGTACGCATTTCCGTCTTCCCCTCTGTTCCCGATGGGGTACCGCGAGGGAAGGAAAGGTCGCGGACGCGACGGAAGAGAGAATTCCCACCCCGCTTGGATCGGCCGGCGTCGAATGGGAGCGAAACGGCACCTGGTTGCCGCCAGGTGCCGTTTTGACTCTCCCCTCGAAACTCCGCCCTCCGGACTGTCGTAGAACGAGTACAGCATGGCCACCAGTCTCTCCGCTACAGTTCAACCTGCTATCTGGCAGACTGCGCACAAGCCAGTACCTCCAGGCCGACATTCCCGCAGGTCAGGGGCGAGTTGGTGGCTTCGGCGTGGCACGTCCGGCGCCTCACGGCGCGGCGGCGCGGTCCACATGGGGCGGCCGATCGTTCTCGATGGCCCGCCGAAGAGCCCGGCTGACCTGGTGAAAGACGCGGGCGTCGGTCGAGGCGTACAGGCAGACCGGACAATCGCGATAGGTCGCCCGCAGCTCCCAGCGGCACGGCCGGTGCTGCTGTACGACCGCGCAAGCCACACCGACCCCCGCGGCGGAGACGGCGATGGCGACGCCGGCCAGCACACCGCCGGCCGCCGCGACGGCAGCCGCCGCGACCAGGGCGGCCGCGGCGGGAGGAACGACGATGGAGAGGCGTACCCCTCCCCGTTGAACAGGTGCGATACAGACATCGCGGAGGTGGTGGACGACGAACCGGCCGGGCGGCGAACGGCGCCGGACAACGAAGAGTTCGCTGGTCACGATGACGTCAGGCCCACGGTAATAGGTGCGCATGGCGAACTCCCTCCCCCAGACTCCTTGCGAGTCAGGGAAATGCGAGCCACCATGGGCGCAGAGAGAATTCCCCGCCTCGCTCGTCGCTGATCTTGCTTCTCGACGGAGCTTTAGAGGTGACAACGGCACCCGGTTGCCGCCGGGTGCCGTTACGGTGTCTCCCCTGCCACTCCGCCTTTTGCCTCTACCAGTAGTAGAGCACGCCACCCGGCTGTCCGCCACGACTCAATCTGCCATGTTGCAGATTGCGTACAAGCCGATCGGCGTGGGGTTGATGCGCGTCACTCCTGCCCATCTGCGGCGTTTCATTGACGTATGCACCGGGTAGGCCTCACACGGATGCCACGACGAACCTACGATTTACGCAGGTAGGAAGGGCGATGACCGCATGGAGAGCCGCCTGAGCATCGCGGGTCAAGCGGTGCAACCCATCCTGGTGATGTTTCCGCTGGGACTGTTCACGATGGCCGTCATCTTCGACGTCGGCCGGCTCCTGGGTGGACCGGGGATGCTGGGGGCGCTGGCGTACTGGAACATCGTGGCCGGGCTCGCGAGCGGATTCCTCGCCATGCTGGCCGGCGCGATCGACCTCGCCTTCGTCCGCCGTCCGCTCGCCAAACGCATCGGTGTGCTGCGTGTCCTGCTCAACATGGGCGTGCTCGTTCTCTTCGCGGTGATCCTCATGGTCCGGGTCGGCGCGCACGACCGGGCCGCCGGCGCCGGCCTGCTCCTGCTCGAGCTGCTGGCGCTGGCCATCTCCGGCTTCGGCCTGTGGTTCGGCGGCGAGTTGGCGCGCGGCCGCGTCCCCGCGTTCGCCAAGGCCGCGGCGGGAAACCGGGGATACTGAGAAGCCTCATTCGACAGGGGTGATTCGCCGGAACCGTCCGGTGCCCGACCCTTGGTGCCGTGAAACGGTTGCTGGCCACTTCGGCCGGAACGATGACGCTCGCGCTGGCATTGTCCGGCTGTGGCGGGGACGGCGACGCGCGTGCCACGGTCGCCCAGAACCGGGTGGAGAACAAGCAGCAGGCGCTCGACGAAGCGCGTACCGACCTGACCACGAAGGCGACCGGGTTCTGCCGCTCGGCGGCTACCTACATCGGGGCGCTCGATCGGTACGGCGACGTGCTCACCGGCACCGCCCCGACCGTCGGCGACGTCACCGAGGCCGGCGCCGACCTGGCCGAGCCCCGGTCCGACGTCATCTCCAGCGCCGAGGCGGTGCAGGAGGCGAAACAGGCGGTCACCGCCGCCGAGCAGGAGCTGGCCGCGGCGCAAGCGGCGCTGGCCTCGGCCTCGGCGTCCCCCTCGCCGTCGCCGTCGCCGAGCGCGACCCCGCTGGTGGCCGCCTCCACCGTCGACCGGGTCAAGCAGGCCGATGCCGACTTCACCACCGCGCAGAAGGGCGTTGCCGCGCAGAGCCCGCTCGCCGACGCCGCCGAGCGGTTCAACGCCGCCGCCGTCGCCCTCGAGATGGCCTGGCTACGGCTGTTCGAGGAGGCCGGTTGCCTCACCGACGAGCAGCACCAGCAGGCCAAGGAGGCGGCCCGCGACTACACCCTGGCGCTGCAGAAGTCGCTCGCCGAGGCCGACTACTACCAGGGCGAGATCGACGGCGTGTACGGGCCGACCACCGTGGACGCGGTCTCCGCGGTGCAGAAGAAGCACGGCCTGCCGGTGACCGGGACCGTCGACAAGGCCACCGACGCGGCGCTGCGGGCCGACCTCGCGGCCAAGGGCGGCGCCGCAGCCTCGCAGGAGGTCGCCTCGACCGCGGCCGTGCAGCAGACGCTCAAGCTGGCCGGGCACTGGTCCGGACCGGTGGACGGCACGTGGACGCCGGCGCTGACCGAGGCGCTCAAGGCGTTCCAGACCGAGCTCGGGGTCAAGCCGACCGGGGCGGTCGATTCCGCCACTGTCGCCGCCGTACAGCAAAAGGTGAATGCGCCCAAGCAGGCGAGCGCTGGTCCGTCGGCGTCGAGCTGAGCATCACTTGCGGTGTGGGGGCACCTCATCCTCGACGCCGAGCAGCTCGGCCATCTCCTCCAGCGCAGGCTCCTGAGGCGGCGGGGGCGCCGCGGCCAGCAGGCCGGTCATCCGCTCGGCGATCGCCTTGCCGATCTCGTCGGCCGGGCGGGCCGCGTCCAGCACCAGGTAGCGCTTCGGGTCGGCGGCGGCCAGGTCGAGGAACGCGTACCGGACCCGCTCGTGGAACTGGCGGGACTCGCTCTCCAGCCGGTCCTGGCCCTGACCGCGGGCGTCGACCCGGCCCAGGCCCACGCCGGGGTCGACGTCGAGCAGCACGACCAGGTCGGGCTTGAGGCCGCCGGTCGCCCACGAGGACAGCCAGGAGATCTCGGAGACCGGCAGGGTGCGGCCGGCGCCCTGGTAGGCCAGCGACGAGTCGACGTAGCGGTCGCTGATCACGACGGCGCCGCGGGCGAGGGCGGGCCGCACGACGGTCGCCACGTGGTGTGCGCGGTCCGCGGCGTACAGCAAGGCCTCGGCTCTTGGCGCGGGCGCCTCGGCCTTGTCGAGCACCAGCCGGCGGATGCGTGCGCCCACGTCGGTGGCGCCCGGCTCACGGGTGACCACGACGTCCCGGCCGTCGCCGCGCAGCGCGACGGCGAGCCGCTCGACCTGGGTGGACTTGCCGGCGCCCTCGCCGCCCTCGAAGACCACGAAAACGCCGTGCCGGACGAACTCCTCGGCCGGCGCGAGCGGGCGGCCACGCACCGAGCCCCACAGGTCGGCGAGCACCGGCACGCCGCGCTTGTCGTCCATCTGCCGGAACGCGCTGATCCCGACCCAGATGCCGAGCGCGCCGGCGACCACCAGCAGCAGCCGGGTGCTGGAGACGTCGAAATGGAACGCACCCAGGCTGATCCGGCGGGAGCTGCCCAGGCCGACCAGGAAGCCGGAAAGGGTGATGGCCAGCAGAAGCACCATCCGGACGCCGATCTGGACCACCGCGAAGACCCGGCCGCGGACGGCGTCGTCGACCTCGCCGTACAGCAGCGTGGTGCCGGCCAGGAACGCCATGCCGGCGCCCGCGCCGACCAGCAGTGCGCCGACCAGCGCCATGGACAGGTGGAACGCGACGCCGAGGAACATCACCGAGCCGCTGGCCAGCACGATGCTCATGCCGAACCAGCGGCGCCGGGACAGGTCCCGGATGATCATCGGACCGAGGCCGATGCCGACCGCGAGACCCATGAAGATCACCCCGAACAGCAGATAGAACGCGGCCTCGCCGGCGCCCAGCGAGGTGGCGAACATCTTGGCCGCGCCGATCACCACGCCGCCCGCCGCGAACGCGCCGAAGATGCCGAGCACCAGGCCGCGGACCAGCGGCGTGTTGCCGATGTACGACCAGCCGTCCAGGAACTGCCGGAACATGCTCTGCTGCGCCTCGCGCTGCCGCTCGGCGCTCTTGCCGCCGATCTCCTTGATGCCGAAGAAGACGGTGAGCGCGGTGACGAGCCGGGAGAACGCGTTCAGGTAGAGCGCCAGCTGCACCGGCTGGGCCCACTGCGGCAGGGTGGCGCCGGACTGCTGGATGCCGGCGGTGAGCGCGGAGAGCGTGAGCGCGGCCAGGATCGGCGTGATGCCGTACGTGGTGACCAGGGTGAGCTGGTTGCTGATCTCGATCCGCGATTTCGGGATCAGGTTGGGGACCGCGGCCTCCTTGGCCGGGATCCAGATCAGCGTGACCGTCTCGCCGACGAAGGTGGCGATCGTGGCCCAGGCGACGGTCTCGGCCGGCGAGGCGCCCAGCAGCGGCACGATCGGGATCGACCCGTAGAAGACGAACCGGATCAGGTCGGTGATGACCATCGTGTAGCGGCGGTCGAACCGGTCGGCGAAGACACCGGCGATCGGGCCGAGGAGCAAAGCCGGCAACAGGCGTACGGCGATGGTGCCGCCGAACGCCGCACCCTGCCCGGCGCTGCTGTGGAACTGCGACGCCGCGAAGATGCCGGTGGCGAGCAGGCCGATCCAGTCGCCGAACGAGGCGAGGCTGAGCACCAGCCACAGCCGCCGGAACGGCCGGATACGCAGGACGGAGCGCAGTGCCGCGAACCCCGACAAGTCGACAGGCCCGGTTTCACGCGTTTCGGTGTCGATGGCCGTACCTCCCGTGATTCCCGCCGCGTGCACTCTAACCGGCGACCCCGACAAGCCTGGTTTCGCACGTTCGGGTAAAGCCAAAAGTGAAGCTCTTTCGCATTGATGTTTCAGGCGTTACCGTGCTGGCGTGATTGCCGACCGCAACTCCCTGCAGAAGCGCCTCGACGCGGCCACCGCCCACCTCGAGACGCCGATCGCCGCGGTCGACCTGGCTGCCTTCGACGCCAACGCGGCCCAGCTCGTGGCCCGGGCGGGCGGCAAGCCGGTGCGGGTGGCCAGCAAGTCGGTGCGCTGCCGCGCGCTGATCGAGCGGGTGCTGGCCAAGCCGGGCTGGCACGGCGTGATGTCGTATACCCTGCGCGAAGCCGTCTGGCTGGTCCGCGAAGGGGTGACCGACGACGTCCTGGTCGCATATCCGACGGTCGACCGCAAGGCGATCGCCGACCTGACCGCCGACCCGGCGCTGGCCGCGGCGATCGCGATCATGGTCGACCATCCGGCCCACCTCGACGTCGTCGACCGGGTCACCCCGCCCGGCGGCCGCCCCGACGTGCGGCTCTGCATCGACCTCGACTCGTCCTGGAAGCCCGGCCCGCTGCACGTGGGCGTACGCCGCTCGCCGGTGCACTCGGCCGCCCAGGCCGCCGCGCTGGCCCGCCGGCTGGTGGCCCGGCCCGGCTTCAAGCTGGTCGGGATGATGTCGTACGAGGCGCAGATCGCCGGCCTCGGCGACGCGCCGCCCCGGCAGGCCCTGCGCGGCCAGGCCATCCGCCTGATGCAGTCCCGGTCGTACCCGGAGATCGTCAAGCGCCGCGGCGAGGCCGTCGCCGCGGTCCAGGCCATCGCGGCCGCGGAGACCGGCGCCGGCCTCGAGTTCGTGAACGGCGGCGGCACCGGCAGCGTGGCCGCCACCAGCGCGGACCCGGTGGTCACCGAGGTCACCGCCGGTTCGGGCCTGTACGGTCCGACCCTCTTCGACGCGTACCGGAACTGGCGGCCCACCCCGGCCGCCTTCTTCGCGCTCTCGGTCGTCCGGCGCCCCGCGCCGCACATCGCCACCGTGCTCGGCGGCGGCTGGATCGCCTCCGGCCCGGCCGAGCGCTCCCGCCTGCCGCAGCCCTACCTACCGGAGGGGCTGCGGTTCAAGCCCGACGAGGGCGCCGGCGAGGTGCAGACGCCGCTGCTCGGCGACGCGGCCGGCGCGCTCCGCCCGGGCGACCGGGTGTGGTTCCGGCACGCGAAGGCCGGCGAGCTGTGTGAGCACGTCAACGAGCTTCAGCTGATCGACGGTGACACAGCGGCGCCGACCCCGACGTACCGCGGAGAGGGCCATGCGTTCCTGGGGTGACCCCTCAGTCCGGCACGTGACGGTGAAGATATTCCCGAATCAGGGCCTTTGCCTCGGTAAGCACCGATTCGTCGCCGTTGGTGTCACGCCGGAACGCCAGCTTGATCAGCGCGTCCGCCGCCTCCACCGAGATCTGCAGCGCGAAGCGCAGCCGGGCCCGGTCGATCAGCTGGAACTGGTCGACCAGCAGCTCGGCCAGCCGGTCGGCGATCACCGCGTTGTTGTCCCGCTCGATGTCGAGCAGGTGCACGTCGACCACGTCGCCGAAGTGCAGCGTGCGGAAGCCGGCGACGCTGCGGTGCATCTGGATGTAGACGTCGATCGCCGCGTCGACGCCGTCCCACCAGTGGGCGAAGGTCTCGCTACCGAACCGGGCGGACAGACCCTGCAGGTACGCATCCATGTTGCGCATGGCCAGCGCCTGCACGATGGCCCGCTTGTCGGGGAAGAACTGGTAGACCGAGCCGATGGCGACCTCGGCTCGTTCGGCGAGCAGCGTCGTGGTCAGGCCCTCATAGCCCACCTCATCGACGAGCTCGGCACAGGCATCGAGCATGCGCTGGACCCGGGCCACGCTTCTGCCCTGCACCGGGACGCGCCGCAGCGGCCCGGTGGTGACGGTTGGTGTCGACACGCGTCGCCACTCCCTCTCAGCAGTGATAATCGGAACGTTACTCGGATCAACGAGCGAGAGGCATCGACGGGACGCGGAGGAGACTCCACACGTCCAGTTTTGTGCGACTGTCCGCTCGTACGGAGGACAAAGCCATAATGACGACGCCCGTGATCGCCCGCCGGTGGACCAACTGGGGCGGCAACCAGCAGGCCCACGCGACCGAGATACTGACCCCTGGCACTGTCGACGAGGTTGCCGCCCAGGTCAAGGAAGCGTCCGGTTCCGGACGCCGGATCAAGGCGGTGGGCAGCGGCCACTCGTTCACCGCGATCGCGGTGGCCAACGACCAGCGGCTGTCGCTGCACCGGCTGGCCGGCCTGATCTCGATCGACGGCCGGCTGGTCACCGTGCAGGCCGGCATGCCGCTGCACGTGCTGAACGCGCTGCTCGCCGAGCACGGGCTGGCCATGCCCAACCTCGGCGACATCGATCAGCAGACGGTGGCCGGGGCGATCTCCACCGGCACGCACGGCAGCGGCGCGACCCACTCGACGCTGGCCTCGTGCGTGGCGGCGGTCAAGCTGGTCACCGGCTCGGGCGAGGTCCTCGAGGTGGGCGAGGACGACCCGATCTTCCCGGCCGCGCGGCTGGGGCTGGGCGCCGTCGGCATCCTGGTCGAGGTGACGCTGCGCTGCGTCGAGGCGTTCACGCTGCTGGCCGACGAGCGGCCGATGCCGCTGGTCGACGTGCTGGCCGGGCTGGACGACTGGATCCCGGCGAACGACCACGTCGACTTCTACTGGTATCCGTACACCGACCGGGCCCAGCTGAAGATCAACAACAAGGTGCCCGCGCACGACCGGCCGCTGTCGAAGTTCCGCGGCTGGATGGACGACGAATTCCTCGCCAACACGGTCTTCGGGGCGGTCATGCGGCTCGGCAAGGCGGCGCCGGGCACGGTGCCGACGATCAGCGCGGTGGCGGCCCGCGCGCTGACCGCGCGGACCTACACCGAGCGCTCCGACCGGGTGTTCTGCACACCGCGGCGGGTGCATTTCACCGAGATGGAGTACGAGATCCCCCGCGAGGCGTTGCCCGAGGTCATCTCGGCGCTGCCGCGGATCATCGGCGGGCTGCCGTTCAAGGTGCAGTTCCCGGTCGAGGTCCGCTTCACCGGCCCGGACGACGTCTGGCTGTCGCACGGGTACGGGCGGGACTCCGCGTACGTGGCCGTGCACCAGTTCACCGGGGTGGAGTACGAGCCGTACTTCCGGGCGGTGGAGGCGGTCTGCCAGCCGCTCGGCGGGCGGCCGCACTGGGGCAAGCTGCACTACCGCTCGGCCGAGGACCTGCGCCCGGTCTACGAGAAGTTCGACGACTTCGTGGCCGTGCGCGACCGCCTCGACCCGGCCCGGGTCTTCACCAACGAATACCTGGACCGGGTGCTCGGCTAGTCCCTCACTCCGCCGAGGCCGTCGCCTTTTTCGGGGCGGCCTTCTTGGCGGCTGCCTTCTTCGCGGGGGCGGCCTTCTTGGCGGGGGTGGCCTTCTTGGCGGCCGCTTTCTTGGCCGGCGCCTTCTCGTCGGCGGCCTTCTTGGCCGGCGCCTTCTTGGCGGTGGCCTTCTTCGCCGGCGCCGGGCCCTTGGCCCGTTTCTCGGCCAGCATCTCGGACGCCTGCTCGACGGTGAGCTCCTCCGGCGTCTGACCCCGGCGCAGGGACGCGTTGTACTCGCCGTCGGTCACGTACGGCCCGAACCGGCCCTCTTTGATGATCATCGGCTTCTCGGTGACCGGGTCGGGGCCCATCTCGCGCAGCGGCGGCTTGGCCTCCCGGCGCTGCCGGGCCTTCGGCTGGGCCAGCAGGGCGAGCGCCTCGTCCAGCGTGACGGTGAAGAGACGGTCCTCGTTTTCCAGCGAGCGGAAGTCGTCGCCGCGCTTCACGTACGGCCCGTACCGGCCGTTGGCGGCGAGCACCTCGGCGCCGTCCGAGTCCTTGCCCAGGGCGCGCGGCAGGCTCAGCAGCCGCAGCGCCTGGTCGAGGGTCAGCGTCTCCGGCGAGTGGCTGCGGAACAGCGAGGACTTGCGCTCGCCGGCCTGCACGTACGGGCCGAAACGGCCCGATTTCAGCTGCACCGACTCGCCGGTGGCCGGGTCGTCGCCGAGCGACCGCTCGCCGCCCCCGCCCAGGAACAGCTCGTTGACCTTCTCCGGAGTGAGCTCGTCGGGCGCCACGCCCTCCGGGATCGACACCCGGTCGTCCGGCGCCTCGTCGGTCGCGCCGGGCAGCTGACGCTGCAGGTAGGGGCCGTAGCGGCCGACCCGGACCACGATTTCGCGGCCGCCGTCGTCGGTGAAGAGCGGGATCGAGTTGACCGAGCGCGCGTCGATCGCGCTGAGGTTTTCGGTCACCAGCTTCTTCAGGCCGCCGGCCGCGGCGATCGTGTCCTGGGCTCCGGCCGTCCGGCTGCCGAAGTAGAAGGAGGTGAGGAAATCCAGCGCCGCGTGGTCGCCGCCGGCGATGTCGTCGAGCTGGGTCTCCATGGCCGCGGTGAAGTTGTAGTCGACCAGCCGCGGGTAGTGCCCCTCGAGCAGGCCGATCACCGCGAACGCGAGGAACGACGGGATCAGGGCCTGGCCGCGCTTCTCCACGTAGCCGCGGTCCTGGATCGTCCGCATGATCGACTCGTACGTCGACGGGCGGCCGATGCCCAGCTCCTCCAGCGCCTTGACCAGCGACGCCTCGGTGTAGCGGGCCGGCGGAATGGTGTGGTGCCCGGCCGCGGCCAGCTCCTCGGCGGTCAGCGGCTGGTCCTTGACCAGGGTCGGCAGCCGGCGCTCGGCGTCCTCGGCCTCGGCGTTCTCGTCGTCGGAGGACTCGACGTAGGCGCGCAGGAAGCCCGGGTCGGTGATCGTCTTGCCGGAGGCGGCGAAGTCGACCTCCTCGCCGGTGGTGGAGATCGCCCGGATCCGGACGCTCACCGAGTTACCGACGGCGTCGGTCATCTGCGACGCGATCGTGCGGCGCCAGATCAACTCGTACAGCTTGAACTCGTCGGCGGACAGCTCGTTGGCCACCTCGCCCGGGGTCCGGAAGTTGTCGCCGGCCGGGCGGATCGCCTCGTGCGCCTCCTGCGCGTTCTTCACCTTACCGGTGTAGCGGCGCGGCTGCGGCGGCACGTTGTTGGCGCCGTAGAGCTCGCCGATCTGCCGGCGGGCCGCGGTGATCGCGGTCTCGGACAGGTTCACCGAGTCGGTACGCATGTAGGTGATGTAGCCGTTCTCGTACAGCCGCTGCGCGGTGCGCATCGTCTGCGAGGCGGAGAGGCGAAGCTTGCGGGCCGCTTCCTGCTGGAGCGTCGAGGTGATGAACGGCGCGTACGGGCGGCGGCGGTACGGCTTCTCCTCGACCCTGGTGACCGTGAACGGCCGGTCCTCCAGGCGGGCGGCCAGGCCACGGGCGCCGGACTCGTCGAGGTGCACCACGCCGGCGCCGGGCTTGACCCGGCCGGTGGTGGGCTCGAAGTCCTTGCCGGTGGCGATCCGGTCGCCGTCCAGTGCGATCAAGGTCGCCTGGAAGTTCCGCGGACCTTCAATCTTTCCTTGTACGGCGAGGGTGGCCAGGATGTCCCAGTACTCGGCGGTGCGGAAGGCCATCCGCTGGCGCTCCCGCTCGACCACGATGCGCGTCGCGACCGACTGGACCCGCCCGGCGGAGAGGCGGGGCATCACCTTCTTCCACAGGACCGGGCTGACCTCGTAGCCGTACAGGCGGTCGAGGATCCGGCGGGCCTCCTGGGCGTCGACCAGGTCACGGTCGATGTCGCGCGGGTTGGCCACGGCGGCCTGGATGGCCGGCTTGGTGATCTCGTGGAAGACCATCCGATGGACCGGGACCTTGGGCTTGATCGTCTCGACCAGGTGCCAGGCGATCGCCTCGCCCTCGCGGTCCTCATCGGTGGCGAGGAGGATCTCGTCGACCTCTTTCGCCAGTTTCTGCAGCTTGGCTATCTGGGCCTTGCGGTCCGGCGAGACGACGTAGAGCGCGTGGAAGCCGTTGTCGACGTCGACGCCGAGCCGCGCCCACGACTCGCCCTTGTACTTGGCGGGGACGTCGGCGGCATTTCGCGGCAGATCGCGGACATGGCCGAAGGAGGCCTCGACAAAATAGTCGGGGCCTAGGTAACCGGCGATCGTCTTGGCCTTCGACGGGGACTCGACGATGACCAGACGGATCGTCCTGGTGTCACGCGGCACGGCACTCCCAAACTTCGCACTCAGCGTTCCGCCATCTCCGCGGGCGGCGCACAGACTTTCAACGTAACGCGCCGGATGAACCCGCATTCCCGGGGAACCCCGGAGTCGGATGGTAACGGTCCGGCCACCGCTTGCGTCCGACGGCGACACCGTACACCGCGAAAGGTGAGTCGTGTCGCACACAATCCAGGAAGATCATGCGGTCGCTGCGCTCGGCCACCCGAGCTCGGGCGCCGCCTCGGGGCGCTCACCGACGAGTTCGGCGAGGCGCCGAAGCCGGCGTTTCCCAGCGATCACATAGCGACATCCGTCATCCGAGAGCCGACCGGCCAGACCGACCCGGACCAGGGCGGCATCGATCGCCGCCAGATCCTTGACGGGGTCCAGGCCCAAAGCGTACCCGCCCGGGACGGGAACGCCGGCGGCGGCAACCCAGAGGCGCAGCCGGGGGCCGGAGAGAAACAGCTGCGCGGCGGCCTCCGGCCAGCCGCGAGCCAGGCCGTTGAGCCGACTGGAATACGCCGTGAGCACCTCGAACCGCGGTCGCGGCTCGGGGGTCGACGGATCCACGCCATACTCGTCGGCTTTATCCGCTTCTGCCTCTTTGTGAAGGGCCTCCTCCGGGCCGTGCTCGCCCGGGAGTGTCGGCCCGGGGAACGAATCCGATTTTTCGGACTCCTCCTCATCGGTCTGACCCGGACGCCGGCCGGATGTGAGAGAGAGCTCCCCTGATACAGGAAGGCGCCGGCCGGCAGCCGAGTGCTGTGGATCTCTTCGGCCATCTTCCAGAGGATCGTCGGCCGCCGGATCATCCGCAGCGAAGGAGTCGGGCCAGGCGTCGGGCTCCGGATAAACCTCGTCAAAAGGGTCGGCGGCGTCGACACGTACGTCTGCATCGGGAAGGTGATCCGGCATTTGATCTTGTTTTTCCTGGAGCGGGCGCCAATGGGCGGTCAGGCCGCGGGCGACCAGCTCGGCGACCAGGACGTGCACCCGCCACGCGGCATCGACCTCGACCGACACCCGGGCGGTGCCGCCCATCCGGCCCAGCACGCCGGGGCCGGCCAGCAGACCGGCCAGATCGGCCGGCGACGGCTCGGTCGTCTCGGCGCCGAAGAACGGCAGCTGGCGACCGGGATCGGTGGGCGAGGGACGCGGCAGCGGCCGGCGTTTGACAGCCGGGATCGGCGCGGGCAGCACCTCGCGCGGGATCAGCGGCCACCCCGTCTCGGTCATCGCGGGTCGGTCACCTCACCGGCACTCGGGCACTTCGTCGAAGGCCTCTTTGAGCTCGGGCGAATTGAGCTTGCTGGTGTCCAGGCTGCTCGCCGCGTACTCGGTGTTGAGCTGGGTGACGACCTTTTCCACCTGGGTATAGAAGGTCTTGGCGGGGGCGATGGCCAGCCCCTCGATGCCGGTGGCCGCCCGGCCGTAGGCGTCGCGCAGGCCGGCCAGCGCGCCGGTGAAGCCGTCGGCGATCTGCTTGCCGTCGTGCACGTCGGGGACGCCCGCCTGGACCACGCCGGCCCGGGCTTTCTCGCTCGCGGCCTGCGCGCCGGCGAAGAGGCGGCTCAGGTTTTCCTTGGCCTGGCCCGGGGTCGTATTGACCGTTATCTGTTGCTGGGCGCGGCTGGTCAGCGAGCCGATCTCGGAGCGCCAGGGGGTCAGCGCGGTGCAGACCGAGGCGGCCCAGACGCGCGGACCGGGTGCGCCGGAGCAGGCCGCGACGCTCGGCACGAGCGCGAACAGGAGCACTACCAAGAGGGGACGGGCCGGACGCATGGGAAGCAGCGTACGGCCCGGGTATGACAACCTTCCATGGTGCTTGGGGTGCCCAAGACCGGGCACCCCCGCACGTTTGTCAGGCGCTGACGCGCTCGGTCGGCTTGTCGCCGGCCGGGGCCGGAGCGTCGTCGCCCATCGAGATCGGCTTGCGCTTGCTGATGTACACGGCCACCACCACGATCGCGGTCGCCACCACGGCGATGGTCACCCGCAGCGGGGTGTTGGCGTCCTTGCCGAAGCTCCAGCTCACCACGGCCGGCGCGATCAGCAGGGAGACCAGGTTCATCACCTTGAGCAGCGGGTTGATCGCCGGGCCGGCGGTGTCCTTGAACGGGTCACCCACGGTGTCGCCGATGACCGTCGCGGCGTGCGCGTCGGAGCCCTTGCCGCCGTACGAGCCGTCCTCGACCAGCTTCTTGGCGTTGTCCCAGGCGCCACCGGAGTTGGCCAGGAAGACCGCCATCAGCGCGCCGACACCGATCGCACCGGCCAGGTAGGTCGCGAGCGCGCCGGGGCCGAGGCCGAAACCGACCGCGATCGGGGCCATGACCGCCAAAAGGCCGGGGGTGAGCAGCTCGCGCTGCGCGTCCCGGGTGCAGATGTCCACGACCCGGCCGTACTCGGGCCGCTCGGTGCGGTCCATGATGCCGGGGTGCTCGCGGAACTGACGGCGGACCTCCATCACGACCGCACCGGCGGACCGGGAGACCGCGTTGATCGCCAGGCCGGAGAAGAGGAAGACCACCGCGGCGCCGATGAGCAGGCCGACCAGGCTGCGCGGGTTGGCGATGTTGAACAGGTTGAGGATCACGGTGTCGACGTTCTGGATCTTGGCGTCGGTCAGCGAGGAACGCAGGGTGTTCGTGTACGAGCCGAACAGCGCCGTGGCGGCGAGCACGGCGGTCGCGATCGCGATGCCCTTGGTGATCGCCTTGGTGGTGTTGCCGACCGCGTCCAGCTCGGTGAGGATCCGGGCGCCCTTCTCGTCGATGTCGCCGGACATCTCGGCGATGCCCTGCGCGTTGTCCG